>JACCDX010718268.1_pt1 | contig 16947 bp, 15 predicted proteins | sample 7449681 | NCBI WGS metagenome assembly JACCDX01 (sample SAMN15323450, study PRJNA562643) | freshwater metagenome | isolation source: river surface water | place: USA:Blue River Watershed | collected 2017-08-18 | reverse complement strand
GTCCCAGCACAGGTTGCGGATGTCGTTGAACTCCAGGTTCACGCGCACCTCGTGGTACTGCAGGGCGATCAGGGGCAGCGCCAGACCAGGGTTACGGCAGAACCAGAACTGCAGAGGGATGTACAGCGTGTACTCAGGGGCGCACTTGCGCACCTCCTCCGAGGAGTTGGGGATGCCCGCCGCGCAGTCATCGTCGCAGTCCTCGCCACCCTGCACCAGCAGGTTGGTCAGCTCAGGCACGTTGCCCACCATCTTGGCGTAGCCGGCCTGCTTGCCAGGCTCCTGGGTCAGCTCATTCCAGATGTGCAGCCAGATGCCATAGTGCTTGTCGATGCGCTGGCCACCGATCTCAATCTCCACATTCTTGATCAGATTGTGGCCCACCCAGTTCAGCCAGCGGAACTGGGCACCAGAGCCGTCGCTGCTCTGCAGCGTCACCTTGGGCAGGGTCGCCTGCAGGTACACGCGGTGGATCAGATCACCATTGCGCTGGATCGTGCAGGTCACCTTCTTGCCGAAGCCAGGAGAGCCGTTGAAAGGGTTCTCGATGGACTCCATGGCGAAGTTGGTGTGGCGGCGGTAAACAACCTTGAAGACAGGTTATATACCCTTCCTTTCGGAATATTTAATGCTCTATTTTCACCCGTCGCTAGTATGAAAATATCATCGCATTTAGGGATTGGACTTTATCTTAAGCCTCTGTATTTTCACACAGGGACCCATCACCATTAAGTCTCTGAACTGCATCCGTATTGCCTGATTCCAGATAGTCAAATGCTAATTTATATTTATCAGCATCTGACAACATTTTGGATGTAAAATAGCGTGTGGGAAGAGTAGGGTGATTCACTATAGCATATCCATCATATGAATAGTGAGTCGGTCTACCCTTTATTTTTATCATATACATGGGTAAATCATCTGATTTATGAGATTTTGATAAGTTTATTTTATGTTGTATGCTTAGCATTTTTCCGTAGAAGTGATGTTTTTGACCAGACTTTGCTTTGGATATAGCAAGTTTAGTTTCATCACTCCTAGGTCTTCCAAAGTTTGGATTTTTATCTCCTATCTTTGATAAACGCATACGCTCACAACTTTCAGGACAATGTATTGAATTTTCTGAACCACCTGAACGAATATTATATCCGTGCGGGTATATTGTGTTATAACCATGAATAAATCGTTTTTCATACTCATCTAAAAATGAGTCACTCGTTTCTAAGAGTATTTCTAGTTTAAATTTATCAAACCCATATTTATTTATTGCGGCATTCAAGGCTACACAACCAGGTATTTGTTTTTTGTGCTCACGAAGACGTTTTTCTAACTTACGTTTCGTTTGTCCAATATAGCATTTACCAGATGGTGACCTTAAACAATAAATAAATCCCATGTATTACTTTATCACGATATTTTTAGGCAACGTAGGACTTGGCTGCGGATTGCCCATTTCGCCTCCCAAGAGGCCCCATCATTTGCGTTTTTACTATACTCAGGTTCTGTTCCTGACCAGCGCTATCTTTCGACTCGCTTTAGTAGCAAATGCTTTAGGGGGTTCCCGCAATTTGATGATGTTGCAGTGTCACATGACACCACTAGCGGCTGTGGTATAAGATTCGGAACCACTAACAGACTTGCCGGAACGAGTATACCGATTTATCGTTCCCTGACCGCTTTTCCACCCCCTTCAATATGTTGAGGTGATCTGGGGGTTACCCGTCAGGTACACATCCTGCGCGCCGTAGGCCACGAGCTGCATCAAACCACCACCGGTCATTTGGGCTTTATACCTCTTCCCAAGAAAAAATTTCAGCCGCCGGTCCAAATTCGGAGAAAAGAAACTTTCGCTGCCGGGAGGGGATCTTTTCGGAACAGCAGGCGCGGTCTCCACCAACCCCCAACCTAAACACTGCGTCTCATTGGCATCATAGAAGTATGTCAAAGAATGCCTTCTTTAGTATACGCCCCACGCGCCGCGGAAATCCAGAAGCACGTACAACACTAGATGCATTACATTCCTTTCATATTCATAGGATAAAGGAAAAAGATACTCATATTCAAGGTTATACTGAAGAAATAAATAACCTACAAAAAACCCTTTCTATAAAAGAACATCCGCTGGAGCGCGCGGACGTAGAGGAGCGCCTGTCCACTTTAAAGGGACAAAAGAAAGAGATTGAAACAAAGAAAGAATTATTAGAGTATTTTTTAGATACAGGCGAAATTCTCTATAATTATTACGATACCCAGGAAAAAATCCAAAAGGGTGTGGAGCCACAGGTGAAACGCGTGGGCCCCAAAGCGAAACCTGGAAGTATTCTGGCCGCGCTAGAGGAGGCGTCCAAACAGGATGGAGTGACAGGAGCCACACAGACCTCCTCCAACACTATTCTGGAGAATTCGGCGCAGGGAGAATTTCTCAGTCGCGACAAACTCCTAGAACAATATCTTCACAAAGTCGACCCAAAACATGCGCGTGGCTCTCATGAAATCGAGTTTGAATCCTTTGGAGACTGCCCTGCCTGCGGGATTGAGATGACCTTTTCCGCAAATGAGGCTGTCTTCACATGTACCCAATGCGGCTACCAGGACTTTGTCCTCATCGATTCTGATAAGCCCTCCTATAAGGATCCGCCGCGCGAAGTGTCTTATTATGCCTATAAACGTATTAACCATTTCAATGAATGGCTGGCGCAATTCCAGGCGAAAGAGTCCACGGAAATTCCCCAGGAGGTCTATGACGCAATTCTCTTGGAACTCAAAAAGGAACGCATTCTCGATTTCCGAACTCTGAAAGCATCCAAAGTGAAGGAAATTCTAAAAAAGTTGAAATTCAACAAGTATTATGAGCACATTCCGCACATTATTAATCGCCTGAATGGGCAGACAGCCCCTGTGATGAGCCGCGAAGTAGAGGAGCGCCTGCGTTTTATGTTCAAGGAAATTCAGCCCTCTTTTCAGAATCACTGCCCTAAGGGGCGCAGCAATTTCCTCTCGTATTCGTATGTTCTCTATAAATTCTGCGAACTGCTGGAATTGGATGAATATCTTCCTTGTTTTCCGCTACTCAAAAACCGCGACAAACTCTATGTCCAAGATAAAATCTGGGAGAAGATTTGTCAAGATCTGCGGTGGCAATTTATTCGGAGCATTTAGACGCGCCGCCTACGTCTCGTCCCGCCTCCACTGGAAGCCCCACGGACAAGTTCCATGGGGCAAAGGTCGCCCTCTACACAGCGCTTGAATCCCATCTTTTCATAGAACCCTCTTGCGCTTGAAAGGCTTTCTAGGATAATTTTATCCATGCCGGCATGAGAATTCATATAGTCCACGAGAATTTTTATGAGACGAGAGCCGCCGCCCCTGTTTTTTGCGGCAGAGCAGAGGACATCCACGTAAATTTCCCGCTTATCGGCTTTGAATTTGAAAATAGCGATGGCCACGACTTCGCCCCCAACGACCTCTACTAGAAGGTTGCTCGCCGTCACCACTTTAGAGGAAATGTATGTCCCTGAAAGACGTGAGTGACAGATGGTCTCCTTTATAAAATTGTCCGCAAATCCCATGAATTTGCGCATAGTTTCTTCATCATAGACTTTTAGAATATAGGATGCATTACTTTTATCATCCTCTGTAAGAAAGGGTCCATCAAAAATGCCCTCCTTGTGAAACCAGACAATTGCGCGGTCAGGAAGTCCCTCCAGAATATCTTTAAAGAGGTCCTTGGGTTTGAAAGGATTGCCGGCAGAACTTACGAAATTCACAGACTCGGGAAACGGCGGATGTTCTTTCATTAAATTATTATCAAAATGGATGGTCGTGAGTGTTTTGGGAATTCCATCCATTCCTGTAAATTCTCGGATATCATTGGAACGCACATCAAGAGCAATTAAATTCCGCGGAAGTTTTGACATGTCTAGTGCAGTTAGTTTATTCTCGCGAAGTATAAGAACTTTCAGATGAGGGTAGTCAGGGTCATCTAGAGGAAGTTCAGTGAGACCTTTTCCGTGGAGATCGAGCACATACTTCCGTGTATCCGTTTTTCCTGTGCGAAACGCATCATCGGGAACTTTCCTCTCGGTAATAAGACTCTGAAGTGCACCCATGAGCCGTCGTTCCGCATTTTTCGCTTTGGATTTTGACTTCGACTTAGAAGTCGATTTGCGACGCGAAGGTCTAGCAATAGGTTCATGTTTAATTTCTGCTTCATATACATTTTCCTCCCATGACATTTATCCTAAAAGGATCTTCGGGATTAAATTTGAATAAGGTATATATGATATATTCTTAGTATAAAATAATGCCAGGAAAGGGAAGATGTTGTATCATTTGTAAGAAGACAAGAGCGAGTTGTGCTCTGCCGGGACAGAAAGCCACACATTGCGGTAAATGTAAAGAACCATCTATGATGAATGTGACTATACCCAAATGCATTGTATGTAAGACTACGATTCCGATATATGGTGAGCCTGGAAATAAAGCAACCCATTGTAAAGAGTGTAAAACAGAATCAATGATTGATGTAAAAACACTCAAGTGTAAAAAGTGTAAATTAAAGCAGCCAGTGTATGGAAAAGAAGATAAGAAACCAATCTATTGTGTTCAATGTAAAGAAGATGGTATGACAGATGTTCGTAGCAAGATGTGTGAAGTATGTAATAAAAAGCAACCATTCTTTGGAGTTGTAGGCAAAAAACCGACGCATTGTGGTGATTGTAAAAAAGAGGACATGATTGATTTAAAGTCTACAAAGTGTATAGTGTGTCAAATAAAGTTTCCAGTATATGGAATACCAGGTCATAAAAATACACATTGCGGTGATTGTAAGTTGGAAGAGCACATTGATGTTAAAAATAAAAAATGTATAAAGTGTTCTTCAAAACAGGCGACATATGGTGACCCTTTAACAGAGGAAATTATTCATTGTAAATCATGTAAACTTGATAGTGATATTGATTTAAGACATCGCTTATGTAAATCAGATTTCTGCGATACTCGTGCGCACAACGATTATGATGGATATTGTGCATGGTGTTTCCAACACCTCTTTCCAGAAGATCCACGTTCAAATAAAATTCCTAGAAAATCATTTGAATTAGAGGTTGCTGCTGCGATTCTGGCATACGATTCCGAATATAAACATGATAAGCATCTAGAGTTCGGTGGATGCGATTGTCTTTCACGTAGACGGATTGATTTCTGGAAAGTAATAGGGAATACTATAATTGCCATAGAAGTGGATGAAAATCAACATAGGCGCTATGACCCTGTAGATGAACAGAATCGTTATGACGACCTCTTCATGAACTTCAGTGGTAAATGGATATTTATCCGATTCAATCCAAATGCCTATAGAGATGGTGGAAAAACAAAAAATATTCCATTAAAGGAGCGTATTCCACGACTTCTTGAGGTGGTTCGAAATCATGAGGCTCGCGCATATGAAGAAAAGAACATGAATCTGATTGAAATCCATAGGCTCTTCTTTGATTGTTAGGAAATCTTGGGATGCTGCACTCATCCTGTTACATATTAGATTTTTGTGCCCACGATATTAATAGTGTCATAACTTAACCGCGCATGGGAAAAGACACAAGGTTCGCGCCAATACCGAAGCCCGCACCCTGGCGCGCCGTGTAGCCGATGCTCGGGGACACCACGTCCAGGATCGCAAAGACCGCCGCCGCCACCACGCCCAGCGTCAGGATCTCCTCCACATCCAGTTTACGCTTGGGGATGAACGTCGCCGCCAGGGCCACGAACAGACCCTCCACCAGATACTTGATTACGCGATTCAGGATCTCCGATGAAGCGTCCATTATATTTGGAAATTAGAATTTATCGCGGGAGGTCCGAGCCAAACTATCTGTGCGTAAAACACCTAAATAGATTGTGAACTCTAAACGTTAGATACTGAGGAGAATGGCAGCCGAACGCGAGGATTTTCTGACGGAGGACCAGCCGATTCCGGGCCAGAAGTTTGTGCTCCTGAGTTTCCTGAGTCCGGAGAAGGTTCTCAGCAACAAGGACCTCTTCTTCTTCGAGGCCTTCCTCCAGTCATTTGAGTTCAATTTCCGCGTGAATTCCTTTGAGGCCTTCCTCCTGAATACCATCAAGTCGGTGAATGAGTCTCTGAACACCGAGGCCGACAAAGCCGAGGCGGCCGATTTGAGCGGGGTGGCCGCGACCATCCGGGGGGCGCGCGTCCGCATGGATACCCTTATGGATAGCCTGAAGACGTATATGAAGGACCATCAGTCAGAGTTGAAGGCGACAAAACTGAAGTTGATGTATGAGGAATTCATCCAGGCGAACCGGGAGAAACTGGAGGACGACTTCTTCGCCAAGAACGATTTCCGCACGACGGTGCGAGGCCTGAAGGTCCGCGGTGTCTATTCCACCCAGGAGGAGGCTGTGGCCCGCTCCAAGAAACTCCAGCGTCAGGACACGCTACATAATATCTTTGTTGGGGAGATTGGGAAGTGGCTACCCTGGGACCCGGAGCCTTCTCAGGTGAAGGATCAGGAGTATGCCGAGGACCAACTGAACACCCTCATGAAGAAGTACAAGGAGAACGATGAGGCCCGTGAGGAGTACGAGCGCGAGCAGCGCGAGCGCAAGCGCACGGGGGCCAGCAAGAAGCAGGCGGTGGCCGGCCCCGCCGATGCGACGGAGCCTGTGGCCGCTGCCGTCGTCTCTGAGAATGTGACGTCTCTGCCGCCTGAGTTCAGTAGCATGTTCAATGGCGATGGGCCTGCAGACCTGGCTATCGCACGCAAGATGGGTGAGAACTAAACTAGACCAGTTATTCAATTGTATTAGTATTCACTAATCATATTGAATCACTCTAGGCCTTAATATTGTGGCACGTATTGTCCTGGCAGAACTGCCCCTCGCGACAGGTCACACCCTTGCAGTCCACATCGCGGAATCCCTCGGGGAAATAAGGGGCGAACATGTTCCGCAGATACGGCAGCGCGGCCACTACTACAACAAGGAATACGACGAGAGCAACGATGCCCATAGAACCCTTCGCAGCCATTTCTAATGGATGTGAAAGATTGGAATTTTTAGACCTCTGGTGCCGAGTCTCTAGGGCAACACAGGCAACGGGCACTTTTCTTTTAGAGGGCGCAGCGTATCTGAGACACAAAACCCGTTTCCACACGTGCTCCCCCCAGGACACGACGAAAAGGTCACGCCACAGGGGACATTTAGAGTTTCTACAGGAGACTGAAAAGGCTCCGTGGCTCGACCATCAGGACACCGCAACCCTTTCGCAGCCAAATAATCGGAATCCAAGAGGGGCTGAATCCGGAGCACTCTATCTGCGAATAATAGTACAACGGCAAATACTGCTAAAAGAATGATTGGTGCTTTCATACTTGTCTATGGAGCACCCTCTATTTTGGAGGGTTATTTAGGTCTTCCGCACATTAATAGCCGGCCCCTTGAGGCGACGAGTTGCGTTCGGATCGTAGGGCTGTTGGAATTCGTCATCTTCGGGGCGATATCCAGCGGAATGCTGCCAGAATTGCGCCGCGCCAATCCGAAAGTCGGGGTGAATATCGGCCTTGTACCAGAAGACGCAGTCCGAAAGATTCGCAGAATGGCTCGTATTGTCAATTACTAGACACTCGAAATTCTGAGTGCACTGGTCCATGATCTGACAGAAAAATTCAAAGGACGGGAAAGCACTGGCGTAATTCTCGTAGATGCGCTTGCGATTGTTCGCATAGGGCTCACGCAGAATAAAGACAAAATCCACGTTGGTGCGCAGAGCCGGCTGGATACCGAGAGGGTATTGCATCGTGATGATGAAGAAACACTTGAGCCAACGGCCATTCATGAAAAGGTAGCGAATATTCTTATCGTGTGTCCACGAATCGTCATACATACAATCGTCCAGAATCATAAAAGAACGCGGGTCGAGACGTGAACGCCCACCCCCCTGTTGCTCCTTCTGAATCCGTGCCATAATCATCTTCTGACGCTTCACGAAGTTGTCCAGAATGATAGGATTATACTCGCCATGAATAAAGATCGGGGGGATCATTTTTCCATAGAAGGAGTTGGACTCCTCCGTGCCACTGATCACCGTACCCAGTGGCATATCCTGGTGATGAAAGAGGAGGTCGCGCACGAGAGTCGATTTACCCGTGCGGCGACGGCCAATAAAAATCACTACGGCATCCTGTGGGATACGCTTCATATCAAAGCGCTTGATGTTGAAATTCACCGGCGCTGACATTTGTGTGTGGCTATTCCATCGTGACGAAAATTTTTCGCGCTTTTTACTATCGGCGCGAATCTCTTTAGGAGCAAGAATGGCACCCGGTCGCAAAGGGAAGAAAAAGCCGGCTGCGCGTCCGCCCACATCTCCGCAGGCACCACCCGCTGCCCAAGCACCTCCTCCGGAGGCAGTGCTGAAAGGGGTGCCGATTCCGCCGCCGCAATTCGGAGTTGGTCCTCTCGCTGAGGAATTATTCCAGGTGGAGGGCTATAAACATCTTCAGACCTATTTTCCCACCCTGACCAAAGTCTTTCGGCTCGCCAAGTGGAATTCGGGAGAAGAGATCTGGATGAACGGGGCTACACGCATTGTGGGAATTGATTGTTCGGGGACAGCGGGTGCATGCGTTGTGCGCCTCCGTAATTCAGACGAATCGGCCATTCAGACCACTCCCGCCTATCTGAAAGTAACCCACCTCTTGGACCCTGTCCAGTGGATTCGGGGTCAATACGCTCTGCCAAAAGAGTCTGGACTCCCCTGGTTTCACAAGGCTTGGCTGCGCGCGTGGCAGAAACTCCAGGACCCTGGAAATCAGGCATACGTGGAAGCCGTCGCCGCCTATGCGCTTGGCCGCATTCATGAAGAGGGTGTGAGTCCACATTTCAATAAATTCTATGGAGCCTTTTGTGCTCGTGCGAATAAATATCGGTATAATCTCTCGGAGGATTTCCAGTCCTTTCGGCATGAACGCTGGTTCTGGAAATCACATGAGCGGGGCATGTTTCGCCTGAAGTTCCGGAATTCGGATGGGCAGATTGAGAGTGTACCGGACGATATTTTGCGCGATTTTATAGAGTCTGCCGAATCTGATGATGAACTCTCTGTGGGTAATAAGTCCAATGACACAGAGGAGTTACCAGTAGAAGAGGATGCATCCATGAATACGGGAGCAGAGAGTCTTCATTCCGCGGATTCTATGAGCGATGTTTCATTCGCAGATGATGATGTGGAAACGGAAACGGAGACAGACGAAGAAGCCGAAGAGGAAGCCGAAGAGGATACAGAGGAAGATGGGGCGATGTATGCGGAAATGGAAAATTATCCTGTAATGCTGACCCTTTTGGAAAAGAATTCCGGGACGATGGATGAATTATTCGAATCACCTCGGCTCGTGGGCGACGGAATTCTTCCGGGGTCGGCTGCCTGGGAAATTCGCTGGACGGCCTGGCTCTTCCAGGTCGTTGCCGCTCTTTCCGTCGCTCAGTCTATCCTCGGATTCACTCACAACGACCTCCATACGAACAATATTGTCTGGACAGAAACGGCTGAAGAATTCTTCTATTACAAGCGTCGTGATAATTCCGTGTTCAAAGTTCCCACTTTTGGTAAACTCTTCCGCATTATTGATTTCGGTCGCGCCATCTTTAAAATCAATTCCCAGTGGTTCATCAGCGACGATTTCAAACCTGGGAACGATGCGGACGGCCAATACGCGTTCCCACCCCTTTCACAGCGTCCAGAAAAAGAAGTGCGACCGAACCCTTCTTTCGACCTCTGTCGCTTGGCAGTCAGTCTCATAGACGGGGTCTTTCCGAAGGTTCCAGAGACGAAAAAGGGTGGAGGTCTCCTGAGCAAGGAACCAGGTCTAGTTGTCGAAGAGACAGAGTCAGCGCTGTATAATATGGTCTGGTCTTGGATGATTGATGAGGAGGGGCGTAATATTTTTATTAATGCGGATGGGTCTGAGCGCTTCCCCGATTTTGACCTCTACAAGCATATTGCGGCACATGTTCATGGCGCAGTACCATCCCAACAATTCAGTCGGCCTGCGTTTGATGCGTTTCAGGTTGCCGCAGGTGATGTCCAGTCTGGCACTAAAGTTTGGCAACTTTTTTGCTAGACCGGCGGGCATTTTGAAATACCCATTGGTCTAAAATAAGCACCCCCTGGTATGTGTATCGTCTGATGCTTATAATAAGCAGTAAACGATATATGGATAAAGGGTCCATGTTGCCATGAAGCGATGCGGCTCTAGAAACGGGGAACACCCACTTTTACTTCAACCTCATCGGAGGCGAGAGTGGGTGTTACAGCAGGTAGTAGACTTGTCAGACCAGTAGGAGCCTCTAGAGTTGAGGAAACACTGGCGACTGCCGGAACAAGAGAGAGGAACCAACCGACAAATCGTGTAGTGGAATCAGGCAGAACCTGCATGATCAAAGAAAGGAGGATAGCACCGAGGATAAAATCACGGGCGAGCGATTTAGCGGTAGGTCTTACCTTTTCCATTATATACGTGCCGCTGGCGCTAATAACAGACATAGCAGTACCGCCTAATACGGCCCCCATCAAGTATGGCGGTGCAGTGCTAACGTCTGACATTCTGGCCGCGTGAAAGGAAAAAAAAGGCGCAGAATCACGCTGGCTGGACATTTCTCTAGGAAAGTTCTTCAAACTCAAAATCATTTTCATCTGAGCCCCCCTTTGCCTTTGCCTCAAACTCGTCTTCAAAGATGGGCAAATCAGCAACCTCCTCCATATCTTCGAGCAGAGACGGCTCTGACTCTTTAATTACGTTTGCACGCGCCGGTGCCGGTGCCGGAGGCTGAGGAGGGGAAGGGGTAGTTGGGCGCTGCTCACTCGTATCTTTGAAGAGCCTGGTATTAGAATCTTCATTTGTCGAAACATCATTCAAATCAATAACAGGGATAGTCTCCGTTGCTGCGCCGGTCGGGCCTACTTGTTCAGGTTCCGTTTGCGCTTTGGGGGAGGACTTTGTCTTGGATTCGGATTCGGATTCAGGCTCAGCATCGAACTCGGGTTCCACCTTGGGCTCCGCTGCTTCCGCTTTGGGCTCCGCTGCCTCCACCTTGGGCTCCGCTGCCTCCACCTTGGGCTCCGCTGCCTCCACCTTGGGCTCTGCTGCTTCCGTCTCGGCCTCGGCCCCCACTTTTTCTTCCTCAGCGTCCTCCTCTGCGTCGGTCTCGCCCTCACTCTCTTCAGCCGTCAAATATTCACGCAATATACTCTTTACAGGTAGCATACTCCTCACACCCTGTAGGACCCCCTCATTGATCAAATTCTCAACCTGTCTCATATTCTTCTGACGCTCCAAAGCAGACCCAGATGCCGCAAATAGGAACGTATTCGTCCACAGGATGCGCGCACACTCTGTCATGGTCTTGTGGAGAAAGTGCTCCAATTTCGGAATTGTAATTTGTAACTTCTTTTGCCGGTTCGTCAAACGGATCGCCGAGAGGACTTTTGTGTGCGCGATAAAAACGGCCGTCAGTAATTCCTCCAGATAGTCGCACTGCGTATAAATCGCAACGCTCTGTGTCTCGCGCTGTACTTTAATCATGTTCCATTCCGATACGCCCTCCAACAAATTCTGAAATTCAATCAAATGCTTCTTCGGATCCGTCTCACGCTCCTTTGCCAGGTCCAGCATTTCCAGAAAATACTTCAGGAACGCCGGAGTGAGAAGTTGGCATAATTGCCGAGTATACTCCCCTTTCGCCTCCGCGTATACGCCGACACCTTCACCAGAATATTCCATGCCACTAATAATTTGTTTCAGACTCTAGACGTTTTCCTGCCGCATCAAATATTGAGTGATTTGCACCCACGGAGATGAACCTGCGCCGATTGCACGCCAAGCCTCAATAAGACTGGTCTGGGATGTCTTCATAATTGGCGCATTTCGCATTGCCTCTTGAAAGAGATGGAACGGGTCTGCTGCTGCCATACGCGCCGCCGGAACGGATTTCCACGAGAGATTGCCAGGCACACTTTTTGTATCATTCATAAGAAGCCCCAGAGATATTGCCTTTTGTGTATTGCGCTGATTTCGAATAGAGACGTCCGATTTTACAGCGTGAATCGTACACCGCGAAAGAATCGGCGGCGACATTTTCCACATTTCGCGGGCCTCCAGAACACACGTCACATTCGGCGCGGCCGTCTCCAGAATTCGGCGCAAGAATGCCTGCGCCTCTTGTGTGAGATCGTCGGCCCCCTCAATCCAGACGAACATACGCTCCTTGGACCGCACCTGCTGATGTAGAATCTCACGCCCCTCTCGTAGACTGCGGTCCATTCGCACATTCCAGCGAAAAAGACGAGCGCGCGATGCTGCCGCCTCTTCTCGAATCCAGTGGGACTTTCCTGTTCCGGGTTCTCCACAGACTAGGATAGCGCCTTTCCAGACCTTTACCATTGTTTAAATACTTCTAGAGGCGTCTTAGGCGTCTCTTGCGGCGTGTTTGCCGCTTTTGCTTAGCGCCGCCTGCACCGCTAAACGCATTAAATGGATTATAGGCCTTTAGTTCAGTAATAGGAACAGGCCCAACAACTCCATATTGTTTCTGTGTAGCAGAGGCACCTTGATTCACCGGTTTAATCTCACGTATGAATCTCTCATACTTTGCTGGACTCATTAGTTTCGCTTGTGTACATTTTCCAACAGGGCCTGAAAAGTCCCAAGAAAATTCTAGGACTTGGTAGGGGGCAGATTTATAGAGCACGGAATCCCCTTCTTCAAAGGGGCACTGGCGCTTAGCCTCTTGGAATTTCTCACTCGTAAACATCTCAACTATAGAATCGGCCTCTGCTCGTTCAATAAAATAGCCCCCCTTGTCCGTTTTTACAGATTCAAAATGTAGATTGCCCCTATTTGAAATGAGATACACTGCGCCTTTTGGTTTTGCTGGATTTTCATGTAAAACGGCCTTCTCTGGATTCGAGCCAATTTTTGGTTCGAATGTTAAAATATTCGTATAGGTTTTGGCGAGAATTCCGACTTCGCGGTCCGTGAGGAATTCTTCGGATGCTACTAATTCTAAAATCGCAGCCTTTTCACTATGTTTCTGAACCTCGGGCAAAAGAGGAAACACTTTCGTCCGAAATGTTCTCGCTATAGTGTTCTTATGCTTTTTCGGGTATCTGCGAAAGGTTGGACAGGTCGCCGTCAAAAAGGAATGAATCAAGCAGTCATTGTTATCTCCACTCGATTCCATGCGATTCCATTTACACACCCTCGCCTTTTCACCCGTGGCGCCCCTACAGGACTCTTTTAGCACATCTGAGAGACTTCCCACACGCGGCGTATTTTCATCTTCAGAGCCAATATGCTTTGCAATTGCGAGTTGTTTTAGTTTTCCGTCGACACCCTCTATGGTCAAATATGCGGGGTCAAGAGTGGACGTGGAAGCCTTTGTTGCGGGAATCGCCGTCGCCTGCTTTTGCTCTTTTAGAGCATTCTTGGCCATTTGTATAGCATTTTTTTCTGGGAGTCCGAATTCTTTCTGAATACGACGCGCCTCTTTTGCTACGAATTCGGCGTTCGAATTGTTGGAGGAGTTGGAATTGGATGAGTTCGAATTCACAGGCTGTTGAAATAATTTATAGAGATCTCGTGCTTCGCCTATGAGTCTCGCACAGGTTTTATGTTTATCACCAAGGTAATTTACAATAAATTGTAATTCATCTTGGTCTATTTTTTCTTCTGCCATTTAATTCTACTTTAGAAAATCACATAGCAGCCAACATCTCCTGATACAGACTCTCATCATGGTCCGCATTTCGGAAGAGGTCCTGTGTCGCCATCAGAGGGTTGTTGTGAACGCCAGTCAAAATCTCCCGCTGATTCCGCACCTGGCTCACATCCAGTTCCAGAGGGACGCGGTACTTTACCTGACCAATATCGCCCACACCTGTCGGTAGACCCACAACACGATTGACCGCATTTGTGCGATCATTGACATAATCAGCGTCCAGTTTACGCGTCGTCTGGTGAATCTGTCCATCAAAGACTGCGAGGCTGCCACCATTTCCGTGCATCGGATCACGTCCCTGGGCAATCTGCTGCTTGTTCGGATTGAGACGCATATTATACGCGGCATCATGACTTGTGAAATCCTTGTTCGTCGCATTCGGAGAGCCAAAATAGTCCGATTTCACGGACAACTGCTCCTTCTGCGTGGGGCGCGCTATATCATCCGGGTCATATACCTTCAGTTTGTTAGGCTGCGATGCTGAAGAGGCGATACCCATGTAGTCCCACTTGATAGTGCCTTCCTTGACTGTCGTACGGGCCACGTCGTTCGGGTCCCAGACGGTGATCGCAGGCGCGCCACCGGCATAGCCGACAGGCGTACCCGTCTGGCGAATCGTGCCGACAGACTCCTGGCGACGCGTCGGACGATTCTTATCATCATAGTGAATCGTAACTGCCCCCGCCTCGGCCGGTTTCAAGTTGAGGCCCATCACGCGCTCACCTGTCAGGCTGCGCTCATTCGGGCGGATCTCAATGCCTGAGCGGCCATAATCTGCCTCGGGCGCATCCGGATTATTCGTATAGTAGCCAGTCATATCGGCGTTACGGAATCCAGCGCCCCCATACTGCTGTGCCATAGGTGTACGATAGGATCCGACCACGTAACTCTGACCGGCCTCTTGTGACGCCGCAGGACCGATAATCTCCGTGCTCGTGTCTGTGCGCGACGTGTATTTCATGGTCTGAATAGGGCGCACGGCCTCCTTGATGACGTCGCCAGTCGTCACGAAGAAGCGCTCGCCCGTCTCGTCAATGTAGAAGCGGTCGGGGCGGTATTTCCGCACCTCGCCGGCGTCCTGGGCCGCTCCGCCGATAAAGTGCTGGCCAGGCACTACAGGCTGATTGTAGGTCAACTTCGGGTTATCAGCCGTGCGCAGATCGTCCGTCTTGCGAATCGCCCCCATCATATAGTCATTCACCTCCAACTGCTGGAAACCGCCCTTGCCCGAAGCGGCGAATCCCTCATTCACACCCGGGGCCACGCGCACGGGCTCAAACGGGCGCTCGCCCGCACGGGAGCGGGGGTCATTGATACGGCTCTGGACGAAATCGGTGGACGATTCGAGGCCATAGGGGTTGCCATAGGGGGACCGGGCCGTGTCAAACATTTGCTCCACTTCGCGCTTCTTGATTTGGTTAATGCCTGAGCCCGTATAGGAGTCCAGGATACTCGTATTCGCCTGCGGACCGACGTTCTGTTTCACGCGTCCTCCGAAAAAAGGCTGCATGTTATTGTGTGTAAAGTCGCTCGCGCTCACACGCTGTCCCGTGAGTTCACTCACGACGTAGTCACCCTCCACGTATGTGGGTGTCGCCTCAATCCCTGCCGGGTTGAGTGCGACGTCGGGTGTCAGGGCATCGCTCGGCTCAGGGGTCGCGACGGGCGGGGCCGTCTTTAGAGGTGGGGGTGTATGAGTGAGTTGTGTACCCTGTAGATTCGGCACAGGCTCTGAAGGATAGGGTCCGAGGTCCGCCAGAGTGCGATACTGCTGGTCCAACTCAGGCAGCGTGCCCGTGGCAGAGATGCCCTGGAGTTCCGTCGCTGCGGGGGCAGGAGCAGATTCATTTGTTTGAAATCCTTCTTTGTTACCTGATAGGCGTGTGACTACATATCCCAAGCCCATCAGGGCAAATAATGCTGCCGCTTCCATGGCCTATTTTCCTATTCTATGGATTGTTTCCTATTTAGTGCGTGCGACACACCTCCTTGTCCAGACTGCGCGCCGGTATGAAGAAGTCAAACGGCGTCTCAAAGGTGAGTTGCGGCTGGTGCGGCAGCGGCTCCCAGCGATTCCAGCCCGTGGCTCGGAGAGTGCAGGGAGGATTATAGAGGCGATTGAAGACGAGAGGAAAGGACTCGTCGGGTGCGGCTCTAAGAGGCATGTTATTCATCTTATTCGTTTCGGGGTCATAAAGACGCTCATCGCACTTGACACGCTGGCTGAAACGATTGATGCCTTTGAGATCAGACTCCACGTCAGTGCGCCACTGGCCGGCAACCCAGGAGTCTCCACTCTTCTGGATGCGGGTCGTCGCATCCACGGGGAAGGATGTGGGGCAATTCGCGGCCGGAGGATTGACGTAGTAGCGGAGTGCGTAACTTGTGATACGGGCGTCGTCGATTTGGTGAAAGTCGTCAAACTTCGGGCGCGTAAGTGCCTGTTGTTTGACGGGCAGGGCCATTTTCCTAGATGTTAGGTAGAAGATGTCAGGTAATAGACAAGCGTCTGACTTAACTGAGCGCATACGTGCTCGGACTATGTATGCTAACTATGTGGCAACGCGAAAGGCCGTTCAAGAAGGATGTAATACAACGGCCAAGTGGGAAAGTGGTAGCGGTGACCTTTTTACAGAGTCTTCAAAGACAACTCTTGCGGTGGGAGCCAGATTGACTACGGCAGATGAAAGGGATGCTATACTAGCACAAACCTGCCCGACATCGACCAACACGGCCTACACGACCTATTATGTCACTTTCACAACAACAGGCACAACCACATGGACCGCACCTGCTACAATCCAAAGTCCTATTACATATTGGATTGTGGGTGGTGGCGGTGGCGGTGCTGGTGCGTATGACCAAAGAGGTAATGGTGGTGGAGGCGGAGGTTTTGCTATAACGGGTACTTATGCTGTAGTAGCAGGCGAAACGTATACTATTGTTGTAGGGGAGGGCGGTGCTGGAGGAACTGGTAAAGGCAGTCCTTCAGGTACCCATACCGATGGAACGGATGGAACAAATTCAAGTTTTGATGCTAGTAACGGAGGTCCGGTAGCGGCAGGTGGTGGAAAGGGATTAATCGGCGCTCCTTTTAGGCAGGGTGGTAGTGGAGGTGGAGTTACAACCGGACGTGGGGGTGGTGGAGGAGGTGGG
>JACCDX010401380.1_pt1 | contig 16951 bp, 16 predicted proteins | sample 7449681 | NCBI WGS metagenome assembly JACCDX01 (sample SAMN15323450, study PRJNA562643) | freshwater metagenome | isolation source: river surface water | place: USA:Blue River Watershed | collected 2017-08-18 | reverse complement strand
GCCATGGCCTGCGCAATTTCGTCGCGCTTTGCCGACACTGGCAAAGACTCAGGAAACTCGATTTTCAAGGGGGTGGCGGACAATGGCAAAACTTCTGTAAAAATCAGGGATGGCGTAAGGCCTGAATTATCCGCTGTCTTGGCCCCCTTTCGAGAGACCCACTAGCCCATGTCCACTGTCTTTAACTTCACCTTCGTACCTTGGTTTCGCTCGGTGGCGCCCTACATTCACATGCACCGCGGCAAAACCTTTGTGGTGGGCATCGCGGGTGAAGCCATTGCCGCGGGCAAATTGCAAAACTTGGCACAAGACTTGGCGTTGATTCAAAGCATGGGCGTCAAAATTGTGTTGGTTCACGGTTTCAGACCGCAAGTCAACGACCAGTTGCTGGCCAAAGGCCATGAGCCCAAGTATTCCCATGGTATCCGGATCACAGACGAAGTGGCCTTGGATTGCGCACAAGAAGCTGCTGGCCAGCTGCGCTACGAAATTGAAGCGGCCTTCAGCCAAGGCTTGCCCAACACGCCCATGGCAGGCTCAACGGTGCGCGTCATCAGCGGCAACTTTCTAACTGCGCGACCCGTGGGCATTGTGGACGGGGTCGATTTCAAACATTCGGGTTTGGTCCGCAAAGTTGATGTGGCGGGCATTACCCAAACCCTGGACATGGGTGCCATGGTGCTGCTCTCACCCTTTGGTTTTTCACCCACCGGGGAAGCTTTCAACTTGTCCATGGAAGAAGTGGCCACCAGTGTGGCCATCGAAATGCAAGCCGACAAACTTATTTTCTTGACTGAAATTCCGGGTCTGCGCATCAACCCAGAAGCCCCTGAGTCTGAAGACAATCCCATCGATACGGAGTTGCCATTGGCCACTGCCGAAAAGTGGCTCAATGAATTGCCTGCAGCTTTGCTACCAACCGACCATGCCTTCTACTTGCAGCATTGCGTCAAAGCCTGCAAAGAAGGCGTGGAACGCAGCCACATCTTGCCCTTTGCTGTGGACGGCGCGCTGCTGCTGGAAATTTATGTGCACGATGGCATTGGCACCATGGTGATTGATGAAAAACTGGAAGAGCTGCGCGAAGCCACACACGACGATGTGGGCGGTATCTTGCAATTGATCGAGCCCTTTGAAAACGATGGCACCTTGGTCAAACGCGATCGCACAGAGATTGAGCGCGATGTGGATCACTACACCATCATTGAACACGATGGCGTAATCTTTGCCTGCGCTGCCCTGTACCCCTACCCTGAAGCTAAAACTGCCGAGATGGCAGCACTCACCGTCTCACCTCAATCACAAGGCCAAGGGGATGGCGAGAAGATTTTGAAACGCATTGAGCAGCGTGCCCGGGCCATGGGCCTTCAAAGCATTTTTGTGCTCACCACGCGCACCATGCACTGGTTCATCAAACGCGGTTTTGTCCAGATGGACCCGGACTGGTTGCCAGAGGCTCGTAAGCGCAAATACAACTGGGATCGTCGCAGCCAAGTGCTGATGAAAAAGCTGAGCTAAGTGGCCGAAGGCCAACGCAGCATCAATCAGCCAATGGGCTGGAATGTGTATCGGTCGTTTTGAACCAACCATCTCGCCAGCGAATGGCCAACATCAACAGCGCGATGCAGACAAACGCGACGAAGGACCAGTTGGCAATGGAGCCTCCCAAGAAGGTCCAATCGACTTTGGTGCAGTCGCCACTGCCTTTGAAGATCATGGGCACAAGGCGCTGCAAAGGAAAGTTCTCGATCATGCCGTAGAAGTCACGGCCACATGAAACAACTTCGGGTGGATACCATTGCAACCAAGTTTGACGGGCTGCAACAAATGCACCAAAACCTGCCGCAAACAAAACCAGCCAGGTTGACAACAGGGTTCGCAAGACCGAGCCACCCAGTGCACCGACAACACACAGCACAATGACACCGATCATGGCGTAGCGCTGAACGATGCACATCGGACAAGGCACCATGCCTAAAAAATTTTGCAAGTAAAAAATACCAAACGAGAGCACACAAGTGCAACCCAGCGCCACAATCGCCAACCAAGCGCGGGCGGGCAATTGTTTCAATGTTTCAAGCGTGATGGGCATGGTGTCTTTCGAAGTCAAGGCTTTGAATGATCAGCTCTCGACAAATGCACGTTCAATGACAAACTGTGCCGGCGTACTGGTGTTGCCCTCAACAAAGCCACGTTTTTCGCACAAGGCTTTGAGGTCACGCAACATCTCGGGGCTACCGCAAATCATGACGCGATCTTCTTCTGGATTCAGCGCAGGAATTCCCAGGTCGGCGCTGATCTTGCCGTTCTCGAGCAAATCTGTCACGCGACCTTGGTGAATGAAGGGCTCACGGGTGACGGTGGGGTAATACAGCAATTGCTTGCTGACCATCTCGCCCAAAAATTCGTTTTGAGGCAACTCTTTGGTGATGTAGTCGTGGTACGCCAACTCTTTCACTTCACGCACCCCGTGCAACAAGACCACTTGTTCAAAACGCTCGTAGGTATCTGGGTCGCGAATGATGCTCATGAAAGGCGCTAAGCCCGTGCCCGTCCCAATCAGGTAAAGACGTTTGGCCGGTGTGAGGTAGTCGATCAGCAAAGTTCCTGTGGGCTTGCGGCCCACCACAATCGTGTCGCCTACTTGAATGTGTTGCAGCTTGGAGGTTAAGGGGCCATCTTGTACTTTGATGCTCAAGAATTCCAAGTGTTCTTCGTAATTGGCACTGGCAATGCTGTAAGCACGCAAAAGAGGTTTGCCGTTGTCGCCGCGCAAACCAATCATGGTGAAATGTCCGTTTGAAAAGCGCAGCGCTTGATCACGCGTGGTGGTAAAGCTGAACAAGCGATCAGTCCAGTGATGAACACTCAGGACTTTTTCTTCTAAAAATGCACTCATAAAACCTAGGGGAATTAAAACAAAACAGGCTATTTTCGGCCTGATTCGCATGTATTGGAAATACAATAATTTTATATCTGTATAGACAAGCAATCTTAAGCTTCATCAAGGAACATCATGGCGCGTACTGTTAAATGCATCAAATTAGAACAAGAAGCCGAAGGTTTGGACTTCCCTCCCTACCCTGGCGAGCTGGGCAAACGCATTTGGGAAAGTGTCAGCAAAGAGGCATGGGCCGCTTGGCTCAAGCACCAAACCATGTTGGTCAACGAAAACCGTCTGAACTTGGCCGACGCTCGTGCGCGTCAATATTTGGCTCGCCAAATGGAAAACCATTTCTTTGGCACAGGTGCAGACGCTGCCCAAGGTTATGTCCCACCCCCCAGCGCCTAATTTTCACGCGAGTCTTTGGCAACACCGACCCGCGTGGCAAACCACCTGGCACGCAATTGAAACTTCATTTGGGCGTGGAGAATCCTTTCTCCACACCCTTCAAGCATGGCAGCAAGATGCCAATGCACCTGCGACGCTGTTCTTCACAGCCTTTGCAAATGAATCGCCATCCCACCTTGAACCACTCATAGCAGGCCACCTCTTTGGCTTGTTACCAGGAGTTCACCGCATTGCGCTGGAAAACAACAAAGTCCAATTGACATTGTGCATAGGCACAGTGCCATTCATTGCGCGTGAAATAGACATTGCCGCAGACAGTTTTTATACCGACTCGCTTGAAGAATGGGGTGCCAGAAGCATTGCGCGACTGTGCAAGCGTGGCACCGCCTTGGCCTGGTCACCAACAACAAAATCCATGTTGAAGGACTTGCAGCAGCTTGGCATCCAAATCAATGACCCACCTCAAAGCGGCGTATACCAACCGCAATGGACACCCAAAACGTCATTGCGCCCAAGTTTCTCGCCACTGACGCATCTGCAAGATGATGCTGCCAACAGGCATGCTGTGGTCATCGGTTCCGGTTTGTCTGGTGCCGCCGTGGCGTACAGTTTGGCCAGCCGAGGTTGGACTGTGGAGGTCTTGGACCAAGGCGAGAACTTAGGTGCAGGCGCCTCAGGCTTGCCTGCAGGCATCTTTGCCACGCACGTATCGCCCGACAACAACGTGCTGTCTCGAATAACGCGCGATGGCGTGCGCGCCACAGTGCATCGCGCAAAACAATTGCGATTGGAAGGGACACAATGGCAAGTGTCTGAATTGCTTGAACACCGATATGCTGGCAAGCGCCAATTGCCCAGTGGGGCATTGTGGCCTGAAGCGGGACACGAATGGAGCACCAATGCGCAAACACCCCAAAAACTAGCTGGCGGATTGCAAGAAAATTCTGACGCGTTGTGGCATGCCATGGCGGGTTGGATTCAGACACACGCGTTTGTCAAAGCGCAGCTGTCCCACCCCAATATCAGCTGGCGAGGTCGCTGCAATGTGGCCCAACTTCAACGCATCGATTCTGAATGGCAAGCGCTTGATGCACATGGCCAATGCTTGGCCACCTCCAAGCACATGGTATTGGCCAATGCACATCAGTGCCAAGCTTTGCTGGACACAGTGCAATGCACTGAACACGAAAAGATCAACCAGCGCCCTCACCTGCCAGCCACTGCCTTAAGAGGCCAAGTCACTTTGGGCAGCATGACCATGCTGCCGCCAACACTCCGGGAGAAACTGCCCTCATTTCCGGTCAACGGTCATGGCAGTTTCATTGGCCAACTCAAAACTTTGCAAAGCCTAAGCACAGATGCAGAAGACTATTGGATTGTGGGCTCTAGTTTTCAACGCAATGATTTTGACGTCACGCCTCGACATGAAGATCTGCTCAGCAACATACAACAATGGGCAGAACTGATGCCAGCCTTGTCAGATGAAATCCAACAAGGCATTGAGCTTTCTAAAACCCGATCATGGGCCGGCATTCGATCTGCACTGCCAGATCGTGTCCCAGCTGTTGGAGAATTTGAGCACCCAGACTTTAAGGGCTTGCAAGTCTGTACCGGCATGGGTGCCCGAGGCATCAGCTGGTCTGTTCTGTGCGGAGAACTGTTGGCCGCGCACTTGAATCACGAGCCCTTGCCCATGGCAGCCTCCCTGGCGAAGCTGATGGCCGCTTCGCGATTCGGATAATTACTGCTGCGCAGCTGCAGGTCGGCGTGACTTCACGTACGCGTCAGTGGGTTGGTAGTTTTTACCATCGGCATATCGCCATTGCGTCATGCTGCCCTGATTGCCGCGAAGTTCCAACTTGCCCACAAAAGCACCCATGGTGGACTGTTGGTCAATGGCGCGAAATTCTGCAGGACCAAAAGGTGTGCTGAATTTCAAACCCCGCATGGCCAGCACCAGCTTTTCATTGTCTGTGCTGCCTGCCTTTTTAATGGCGGCAAAGATGGCTTGCATGGTGGCATAGCCCACCACGGAACCTACTTTGGGGTTTTCTTTGAATTTGCGGTAGTAGTTGGCTGCGAATGCGGCATGTTCTTTGGCGTCAATCTGGTCCCATGGATAGCCCGTCACAATCCAACCCTTGGGCGTTTCGTCCTTCAAGACTTCCAAATACTCGGGTTCACCTGACAGCAAGGACACCACGGGTACTTTTGGAAAAATTCCACGCTGATTGCCTTCGCGGACCAGCTTGGCGAGGTCGGCACCAAAAGTCACATTGAAAATAGCATCCGGCTTGCTTTGCATCAGTGCGCTCAAGCTGCTTCCCGCATCAATCTTCCCAAGCACAGGCCACTGTTCACCCACGAATTCCACATCAGGCCGCTTGGCTTTCAAGAGCTCTTTGAAACTGGCAACTGCACTTTGGCCGTATTCATAATTGGGGGCCAACGTCGCCCAACGTTTGGCGGGCAACTTCGCTGCTTCTTCCACCAACATGGCAGACTGCATGTAAGTGCTGGGGCGTAAACGGAAGGTGTATCGATTGCCTTTGTCCCAGACCAAGGCATCCGTCAAAGGTTCACTGGCCACAAACAAACGTTTGTTTTTGGCAGCATGGTCAGCCAAAGCCAAACCTACATTGGACAAAAAGCCACCAGCCAGTACATCGACTTTTTCTTGACTGGTCAATTCAATCGCATGACGCAAGGCGTCTTCTGGCTTACCAGCGTCATCGCGCGCAATCACCTCAACCTTGCGGCCTAACAAGCCACCGGCGGCATTGATTTCTTCGACAGCCAGCTGCCAGCCCTGTTTGTAGGGTTGGGTGAATTGAGGCATTGCGGAATAGCTGTTGATTTCGCCAATGCGAATGGGGGTCTGCGCGCCTGCTGACATCGCAGCCCAAACATAAACCAAGCCAACACCCACCTGAGCCCAAGACTTCATGCCTATCTCCTGAAAAAAGGAACTGTATCAGCAAGCTAAAAACCAGTCACTTTGGAGACAATTTAGTCCTTACGGTCAAGCTCTTATGATCAATAAGCATATATGTAAAACGAATAAATAGTTTGTTTGGTCATAAAGAGCCATTAAAGTTCCCGACTTAATCGGCAATGACCGCATCCCCCCTACCTCAGATGTACCAATACACAGAATTTGACCGCCAGTTTGTGAAACTTCGCGCGGCACAGCACCGAGATCAGCTTGAGCGTTGGCAAAAAGGCCAATTGGCCGACGACGAATTTCGCCCCCTCCGTCTTCAAAACGGTTGGTACGTGCAGCGCTACGCTCCCATGCTTCGCGTAGCGGTGCCTTACGGCGAAATCTCAAGCAAACAACTGAGCGTTTTGGCCCAAATTGCCAAAGAGTACGACCAACCCAATGCAGAACTGTTTGCGAAAGCCCAAGCGCAACAGGATTTGTTGCCAGGCAAGTCACCTCGCCTGATTAAAGGCTATGGCCACTTCACAACGCGCCAAAACGTCCAGTTCAATTGGATTCCCTTGGACAAATCAGCCGATGTGATGGACCTCTTGGCCACGGTCGACATGCATGGCATTCAAACCAGTGGCAATTGCATCCGCAACATCACCACCGATGAATTGGCAGGCGTTGCTGTCGATGAAGTGGTGGACCCACGACCCTACGCAGAAATTTTGCGTCAGTGGAGCACGCTGCATCCTGAGTTTGCCTTTCTGCCACGCAAATTCAAAATCGCCATCACTGGTGCTACGGAAGATCGCGCCGCCATTGGTTGGCACGATGTGGGCTTGCAACTGGTTAAAAATGCTGCTGGTGAAATAGGCTTCAAAGTTTGGGTGGGCGGTGGCATGGGCAGAACGCCCATCATCGGCACCTTGGTTCGCGAGTTTCTGCCATGGCAACAGATCATGAACTACCTCGAAGCCGTTGTGCGCGTGTACAACCGCTGGGGTCGACGCGATAACTTGTACAAAGCGCGTATCAAAATTTTGGTGAAAGCCGAAGGCCAGCGCTACATCAATGAAGTTGAAGCCGAGTTCAACGACGTCGTTCACAAAGACGGCGGCCCCCACACCATCACGCAAGCCGAGTTCGATCGCGTTGCAGCTTGCTTTGTCGAGCCGCCAGCTCCTGCCAGCAGCCATGCCGCTGCTAACAGCAATTCAGAAGATCCCGCGTTCCAACGTTGGGTCCATCAAAACGTGGTGGCGCACAAAAATCCATTACTTCGTGCAGTGACGCTGTCGTTCAAACGTTTGGGCTTGGCACCTGGTGATGCCACAGCTGAGCAACTTGAAGCGTCAGCACAATTGGTGGCCAAATACTCGCGAGGCGAAGCACGTGTGACGCACTCTCAAAACTTGGTGCTGCCTTGGGTGCCTGAAAACCAATTGTTTGACCTTTGGCAAGAAGCCAAATCTTTGGGCTTGGCCAGCCCCAACATTGGCTTGCTCAATGACATGATTGCTTGCCCAGGCGGCGACTATTGCGCGTTGGCCAATGCACGAGCCATCCCTGTTGCAGCAGCCATCTCAGAACGCTACCAAGACTTGGACGAGTTGGACGACTTGGGACCTATCGACCTGCACATCAGCGGTTGCATCAATTCATGCGGTCACCACCACAGCGGCCACATTGGCATCTTGGGTGTGGATAAAGATGGCAAGGAATGGTACCAAGTGACCTTGGGTGGATCTGATGGATCCAATCTGTCAGGCGCAGCCGGTCCTGGCAAAGTGGTAGGCCCTTCATTCTCTGCAGCCGAAGTGCCTGGCGTGATTGAAGCCGTCCTTAACAAGTACCTCGAATTGCGTTTGCCATCGCAAGAAGCGAAGGGTCGTGCCGAGCACTTCATTGAAACCTTGCGCCGTGTAGGCCAAGATCCTTTCAAGCAAGTGGCCAATGCAGCGCGTCATCCTGAGCCCGAACTCGCCTGAACAACAGATTGAATGTCATGAAAATTTTGTCTTTCAACGATCACTCAACGGGTCTCGACAGCAGCACCATCAGCTTGGCCAATGATGTCGATCCGCGCACCGTATCTCTAGATGGCGTGAAACGCATCGATTTGAATTTTCCCAAATTCACGGATGGCCGAGCCTACAGCCAAGCCTTTTTGCTTCGCCGCCGACTGGGTTTTCAAGGTGAAATTCGCGCCACTGGCGATGTGCTCATTGACCAATTGGTAGCCATGGCCCGCACGGGTTTTGATGTTGCTGTTTTGCGCCAAGGTTTGGATGCAAGTGCAGCACAACGTCAATTCGATCGCTTACCCGCGTTCTACCAAGGCTCCGCTGTTGAGACGCAGCCTTTGTTTGCAAAAGCAGCAGCATGACAGCATCCTCCATCAGCGCAGGCAACGCCGCCAAGGCACTCAACGCCATCGCCTTGAATGCCAAGGCCAGTGCCGACTTTAAAGACAAAGTCACAGAAACTTTGGCGTTGCTGAAACAAGCTGTTTCAGAATTCAGCCCGGTGACCCAAGCTTCCAGCCTGGGTGCAGAGGACGTGGTCATCACGCACCTGATCAATCAGAACGCATTGAACATTCCTGTGTTTGTTTTGGAAACAGGCGCGTTGCACCGCGAAACATTGGCCTTGCTTGAACGGACACAAGCACACTCGGTCGCACCCGTTAAGGTCTATCGTCCTTCAACTGAAAAAGTCATTGCATTCGTCAGAACCCATGGCCAAGACGCCATGTACGAAAGTTTGGAACTTCGCAAAGCCTGCTGCCGCGTACGCAAGCTCGAACCATTGGCCGAGGCACTGAAAGGCCAGCGCGCATGGGTCACAGGTTTGCGTCGTGAGCAATCCAACAACCGCGCAGAGGTGCCGTTGATTGACCGTGCAGATGAAGCCACAAAAGGCCAGATCAAACTCAACCCTCTGGCCAATTGGACATGGGGTGATGTTTGGCATTACATCGACCTACACAAGGTTGACTACAACCCCTTGCACGATCAATTTTTCCCCAGCATCGGCTGCGCACCCTGCACCCGTGCTATCAGCTTAGGCGAAGAATTTCGCGCAGGACGCTGGTGGTGGGAAGACGAAGCAGCCAAAGAGTGTGGCTTGCACGCCAAGAAATAAAGCATTGAAGAAGACCATGAACGCACGCACGCAACCCGAACTGCTCCATCACTTGAGCAATGCCCATCTCGACGCTTTGGAAGAAGAAACCATCTTCATCCTGCGCGAAGTGGCTGCAGCTTTTGAACGCCCCACCCTGCTGTTCTCTGGCGGTAAAGACTCTTTGGTGATGCTCAAGTGCGCCGAGAAAGCCTTTGTCGACAAACAAAAGGGCGGCCGCATTCCCTACCCCTTGCTCATGATCGACACGGGTCACAACTTCAAAGAAGTGACAGACTTCCGCGACTTTCGCGCCAATGAATTGGGCGCTGAACTGATTGTGCGCAGCGTTGAAGATTCTATGAAGCGTGGCACTGTGCGCTTGGCTCACCCTGGCGAATCACGCAACGTTCACCAATCGGTGACCCTGCTCGAAGCCATTGAAGAGTTTAAGTTTGACGCCCTCATTGGCGGTGCACGACGCGACGAAGAAAAAGCCCGCGCCAAAGAACGCATCTTCAGTCACCGTGACAGCTTTGGCCAATGGCAGCCCAAATCACAGCGCCCCGAGTTGTGGTCATTGTTCAACACCAAATTGCAACCTGGCGAGCACTTCCGTGTGTTCCCCATTTCCAACTGGACCGAACTTGATGTGTGGCAATACATTGCCCGCGAGAACATTGCTCTGCCGTCCATCTACTACACGCACAAACGCGAAGTGGTCGATCGCCGCGGTTTGCTGGTGCCTGTCACAGAACTCACGCCGCCTAAGGATGGTGAACAAGTGGAAGTGCGCGATGTGCGCTTCCGCACTGTGGGCGACATCACCTGCACATGCCCCGTAGAAAGCACGGCCGCCACACCAGAAGAAATTGTGATTGAAACATTGGCCGCCGAAGTGAGCGAACGCGGCGCCACGCGTATGGACGACAAGACCTCTGACGCTTCCATGGAAAAACGCAAAAAAGACGGATATTTCTAATGACCACGACTGCTAACTTAGACGCTGCCATTAACGCAGTTCCCCTTTTCGCCCCGAACTCAAACGCACTGAAATTCATTACATGCGGTTCAGTCGACGACGGCAAGAGCACCCTCATTGGCCGCTTGCTAGTCGACACCAAAGCCGTGCTGCAAGACCACTTGGCCGGTGTTCAACGCCAGGGCGAAACAGACTTGGCCTTGCTCACCGATGGTTTGTCTGCCGAACGCGAACAAGGCATCACCATTGATGTGGCCTACCGTTACTTCAGTACCGAAACGCGCAAGTTCATCATTGGCGATGCGCCAGGCCATGAGCAATACACCCGCAACATGGTGACAGCGGCATCCAGTGCCGATGCAGCCGTGGTGTTGGTCGATGCCACCAAACTCGATTGGCACGACGCTCAACTCACCCTGTTGCCTCAAACACGACGCCACAGCCTGCTTTTGAAGTTGCTCCGCGTGCCCTCTGTGGTGTTTGCCATCAACAAGCTGGATGCCGTTGAAGACGCCACCTTGGCTTATCAAAACATTCAAGGCGCCTTGGCCAAATTTGCCAACGAAGCCGGCATCAACGTCAAAGCTTGGGTGCCCGTTTCTGCACTCAAGGGCTGGAACGTGGTGGACAGCCATGCCAACTGGTGTGCTTACACAGGCCCTAATTTGTTACAAATTTTGGAAACACTGCCCAGCACACCTGCTGAGGCTGATGTGACCTTGAGCTTCCCCGTTCAATGGGTTGAAAAATTCCACGACTCCAACGTCACGCACCAAGGCCGCCGCGTTTTCTGGGGCCGTGTGGCCACGGGCACTTTGAGCGTGGGTCAAAGCGTCAAAGTCTTTCCAAGTGGTCAAACAGCCACGGTGGCGCAGGTACTGTCTGCCACTCGCCAAGAAAAGTCTGAGGTTACGGGCCAAAGTGCAGGCTTGGTGCTAGACCGTGAAGTCGATGTGTCGCGTGGCGACTGGATTGTGGCCGCAGACGCTGGCCTAGAAGGTCAGCGTCAAATTGATGCAACCATTGCTTGGATGGACGACGACCCCTTGGTAGCAGGCCGTCTGTATTGGGCTTTACATGGACATCGTTGGGTCAAGGCCAAGGTTCAGCGCGTGGTTCACCGCCTGAACATCAATAGCTTGGCCGAAGAAGAAGCCTCCGAGTTGCCAGCAAATTCTGTGGGCCACGTGACTTTGGCCTTCCAAGAACCCCTGATCACCCTGCCATTTGCCAAGTCTCGCATCTTGGGCGCCCTCATTTTGGTCGATACGGCCAGCCATAAGACCTCAGGCGCAGTGTTGGTGAATTGAGACAAAGCCCTTAAGTACCTTAAAATCCCTATTTTCGGGCTCTAAGACCATTGAGCTCTTTAACGCTCTAGCCACTTCAAACTGACATGACCCACGTTGTTTCCGAATCCTGTATCCGTTGCAAATACACCGACTGCGTGGATGTCTGCCCAGTCGACTGCTTCCGCGAAGGCCCCAACTTTTTGACCATTGACCCCGACGAGTGCATCGACTGCGCCGTGTGCATTCCCGAATGCCCCGTCAATGCCATCTATGCAGAAGAAGACCTGCCCGCCGACCAAGTTCACATGACCAAGCTCAACGCCGAGTTGGCCTTGTTGCCCACTTGGAAAAGCATCACCAAGCGCAAAGCGCCTATGCCTGATGCCGACGACTGGAAAGACAAGACAGGCAAACTGAGCGAGTTGCAACGTTGATTCAAACCGAAGCCTTGATCATTGGGGCGGGCCCGGTGGGTCTGTTCCAAGCGTTTCAGCTAGGGCTTCAAGACATCCGCTGCCACGTGGTGGATGCACTGCCCCAAGTGGGTGGGCAATGCGTAGAACTTTATGCCAACAAACCCATCTACGACATTCCTGGCATTCCACTTTGCACGGGTCAAGAGCTGATTGACCAACTGCAACAGCAAATCAAACCCTTTGCACCGCAGTTTCATCTTCAAGAATTGGTCAGTGAACTGAAAGCCACTGAAGACGGTCAGTGGCATGTGCAAACAGACAAAGGCACCCAGTTCAAAGCAGCCACCGTGTTCATTGCAGCTGGCGTTGGCGCCTTCGTCAAACGCGGCCTCAGCTTGCCAGGCTTTGACGAGCTTTTGAATAAGCAAATTTTTCACGCGGCTCCCAAGCATTCGTCATTCAAAGGCAAGCACTTGATCGTGCTGGGCGACAACGATGCTGCGCTAGAGGCTTGCGCACATTGGCGTGAAAGCCCTGATGCAGCGGCCAGCGTCACGTTGGTTCACAGACGTGACCAATTTCAAGCGGTGCCTCAAACCATCGAAGACATGAGAAAGGCCTGCGCCAACCAAACCATGCGCTTTGTAGCAGGTCAACCGACTGGCCTCGTTCAAGCCAATGGTCAGTTAACAGGACTAGAGATTCTGAATGCCCAAGGGGACACAGAGGTTTTACCTGCTAACGCTTTGCTTTTGTGCCTAGGCATCTCACCCAAACTCGGCCCACTCAGTGATTGGGGTTTGGCCATGGAACGCAAACAACTACCGGTCAATACAGAGACCTATGCCACTGAAGCGCGCGGCATCTTTGCAGTAGGCGACATCAACACCTACCCTGGCAAAAAGAAACTCATTTTGTGCGGCTTTCATGAGGCCACTTTGGCCGCCTTTGGGGCCTCAGCTCTGTTGCGTCCAGACCAAAAAACCCTGCTTCAATACACCACAACGTCCACACACCTGCACAAACTCTTGGGCGTGTCGTAGAATCCAACCCGTGGCAACAAACCCAGTTTGTTGCAACATCCGCTAGGGGTGTTTTGGCTCACAAGCCAAGACTGAGAAAGTCCCTTTGAACCTGATTGAGGTAATCCTCGCGCAGGGAAGCTTGTCTAAACAACGAGGCAAATACTCAATTGCCAACATTCGTTGAATGATCCAGCCGACCTGCCATTTCGTTGAAGGAAAACGCAATGGCACAACATTTGCCAAAATTGACTTGCCACGCACTGCTGCTTGCCAGTGCCTCTGCCATCGCCCAAAACAACACCGTCTTGGTAACCAGCCCCGCCGCTCAACAAGTCAGTGGCTTTGAAAACCTCAGCCTGCGCGAAGCACCGTTCAGCGCCACCAATATCGACAACGCTACGCTGCGAGATTTGGGTGCGCAAAGAATTTCAGACGCGCTCCGCTTGGATTCCTCCGTCACCGACAGCTACAACTCTCCGGCTTATTGGGACATTTTGAGTGTGCGCGGCTTCACTCTGGACAACCGCTACAACTACCGCCGCGAAGGCTTGCCCATCAGCGCTGAAACCATGATCCCTATGGACAACAAAGAGCGCATCGAACTCTTCAAAGGCACCAGCGGTATTCAAGCGGGAACCAGTGCCCCTGGTGGTTTGGCCAACTACGTGGTCAAACGTCCGCCAAATTCCGCTGAAACCGGCAGCAGAAGTCTCACAGTCAGTTACGGCAATGGCAACAACAGTTCTGTTGCCTTGGACTTAGGCGGTCGATTTGGCGACAACAATGCTTTAGGCTATCGCGTGAATGCAGCTTACGAGGACCTCAACCCGTATGTTCAAAACGCAAAAGGCCACCGTCAACTTTTGGCCTTGGCCATGGATTGGCGCATCAACAGCAACTCCCGTCTTGAATGGGAATTTGAAAGCAGCAACCGTCAACAAATGGGCGTGAATGCCGCCAGCATCACAGGGAACACACTGCCCTCGCCTGTCTACGGACAAAACAATTTCTCCAAACAAAGCTGGTCTGTGCCTGGCGTATTCGAGGGTCTGACAGGCAGCGTGCGCCTGAAGCAGAAACTTGAAAATGGTTGGTTGTGGACCACCCAAGTGGGCGCACAGCGCTTGAAAACAGACGACCGCCTCAGCTACGCTTATGGCTGCTATGCAGAAGGCAATTACGATCGTTTTTGCAGCGACAAAACATTTGACCTGTACGACTACCGCAGCGAGAACGAACGCCGCATCAACGATGCTCTGCAAACAGAATTGACAGGCCAAGTGCAGCTGGCTGGTTTGCAACACGACGTGAGTTTTTCTTGGTTGCGTCAGCGTCAAATTGACAAGCTCTCACCCATGCAAGCCTACAACTGGGCCGGCACCGGCAGCTTGTCGGGTGTCAGCGACAGTGCAGCAGCACCGGAGCCCTATGACCTGAACACCAACCGCCAAGAATACTCAACCGAGATCAGCGCCAAAGACCGCATTCATGTGAATCAGTTTGCAGACCTGTGGCTTGGCTTGCGCGCTAGTCACATTCAACGCGACAGCCAGCGCACAGATGGCAGTCGCGCAACGCACGACGATCGCACCATCACCACGCCTTGGTTAGCCTTTAGCCACAAGTTGCCTTTCAACACCACAAGCTATGCAAGCTATGGCCAAGGCGTAGAGGCACAAGTTACACCCAACCGCAGCCGTTACACCAACGCGGGGGTGGCACTTCCCTCGGCTAAGAGCACCCAAAAAGAATTGGGCTTCAAAGGTGCACAAGGTGCATGGCTTTGGAACGCCGCTTTGTTTGACATCACAAGACCTGTGTGGGGCGATCAAGGCCTTTGCGAGGAAGCCAACTCTTGCACACGCAAATTGGATGGTGTGGCCGCACACAAAGGCGTGGAATTGGGCATGGGCTATCGCAGCACCCAATGGAAATTGGACACCGCCGCTACATGGCTGAATGCCAAACGTGCGGATGCAGTAATCGACCCCAGCCAAAACGGTCAGCGTCCTTTGAACGTGCCCTCCTTGGTGGTGCGTGCTGCCGCCGAATACCGCTGGGCCCACATACCAGGTCTTCGTACCTCCGTCCGCTTGAGCCATGAAGGCCAGCGCGACTTGATGGAAGGCGGCGTCATGACCTTACCAGCTTGGACCACAGCTGATTTGGCGGCTCATTACAGCACCAAGGTGGCGGGTCAAGATACTGATTGGACACTGGCTTTGGAGAATGCGACAAACCGCGCTTATTGGCGAGAGTCACCTAAGCAGTTTGGCCATTACTACCTGTATGCGGGTGCACCCAGAAACTTGCGCCTGACAGTTAGAACGCTCTTCTGATTTGAGCGAAAATGAATGCATGAACGCTTCAAAGGGTATGAATGATCAACCTCGAAATCCACTGCACGGTGTGACATTAGAGGCAATTGTTCGCGAACTTGAAGCGTACTTTGGCTGGGAAGAGCTTGGGCATCAGATTCCCATCAGATGCTTTACGCATGACCCAAGCGTCAATTCCAGCTTAAAGTTTTTAAGGAAAACACCTTGGGCAAGAGAAAAGGTGGAAGGACTTTATATGTTCATGCTTCGTGAGAAACGGCGCCAGGAAGGCCTACCGCAATGAACTGTCCCTCAGCGCTCTATCATTTGTAACGCTTTCGGAAAAAAACCTTTGCACCTTGAAAACTCGCATTATTTTTTGCTACAATGCGAGGCTTAGCGAAACGCCACAGTCGCTCTTAGTCGTAAAGACTCTGAATTTCTGTGTACTTTTAAGCTAACAAACCGAATATTCCTCGATAGCTCAGTCGGTAGAGCGCCGGACTGTTAATCCACATTAAAGCCTTTTCAAGAAATTTGAAGAGGCTTTTTTTCGTTTAAAAACAATAAGTTATGACAATTTAATGATGTAAAATATCAATTACACATATATTACACAGTTTTTTATAGGTCGCTCGAGTCAATCATTAAATTACTCTGGACGCTTTCAATTTTTTCATTATTTAGATTATCAATATAATTAATGGATTGATTTTTAATTAATTTAATTAAATCTCTTTTTGATATTATTTTTTTAAGTCAAAGTTAATCCGGAAATTGATTAAATATTAATGCGACAAGTGCTCTGGACGCCCTGCTACCGTCCAGACTCTGGACGCTCATGTTTCCTGCCCCAAGCCCTTCCAATGCATCGGGACACCAAACCACGGTTGTCCAATCCTGAGGTCTGAAACTAAATTTGTGTCACAAGAACTCATTGTTGCGATTGCTTAGGCTCAGCAACTTTTGAACAAACACATGACACATGAAATTCAAATTGCTCACAACACCCATCTGAGCACACTTGTCAAAAAGCGCATTTCAGTTGGAGGCATCGATGTTGATGAAGACTTCGTCAAAGAACTGCTCATCAAACATTTGAAAGCGAATGACAGCAAGCACCGCCCCACGCTCACCAACGCCTTTGAAATCTACATGACAGAGAACACTTCCGCGCATCGCAGAAAGTTCAAGCTCAATGCCAATCAATACTTCAACAGGTTTACCGCAATATTTGGCGACCTCTTTCTGGACGAACTTAAGCATTGGCATATCACTCAATACCGTGACACGCTGCTGGCGCAGGGACTGCATCCAAATAGCATTCGCAAACACAACAACATCCTCAATGCCATGATCAACATGGCATTCAAGCATTTGGACATTGACAGGCTTAGCCCCTTCAGGGGCCTGAAGATAAAGGGTGAAGGCGAAAACATTCGCTCTATCCCACCCATCACGCCAGAGAAACTAGAACTTGTTAAAAACAGATTAGTGAAGCTCAATACGCCTGCAAGTCTAGTCGGGCTCATCCAACTCAATACGGGTATGCGCATTTCAGAGCCCACACT
>JACCDX010079405.1_pt1 | contig 16953 bp, 10 predicted proteins | sample 7449681 | NCBI WGS metagenome assembly JACCDX01 (sample SAMN15323450, study PRJNA562643) | freshwater metagenome | isolation source: river surface water | place: USA:Blue River Watershed | collected 2017-08-18 | reverse complement strand
GGTGGTCAAAATGTAACTTGGGGTGGAAACGGTTTCGGTGGTTCAAGACAATGTAACTACATGTTTCCAGGTAGCACAGATCCCGCTTTTGCTGGCGAGTGTTGGGATGAAAAATCGGCTGGTAACCGTCCTGGTGACCGTCGTTTTATCCAATCTACTGGTCCTTTCTTGTTGCGTCCTGGACAAGTTCAAAGAATCACTGTTGGTGTTGTTTGGGCACGTACAACTAGTGGTGGTGCTGGTTCACCATGTTTGGGAACTGGATCTTTGAGATTGTTGCAATTGGCTTCTGATAAAGCTCAAACATTGTTTAACAATAATTTCAAAATTTTGGATGGTCCAAATGCACCAGATATAGAATTGCAAGAATTGAATCAAGAAGTTGTGATGAAATTTTTGAATACAAATTCTGCAAAAGTTGAAAATTACACAGAACAATATAAAGATGCGAACAACAAGAATAAGACATATAAATTTGAGGGATATTTGGTTTACCAGTTGAAAGATGCTACAGTAAACACAGGTGACCTTGAAAATATTGACAAAGCTCGTTTGTTGTTCCAATGCGACATTAAAAACAATAGAGGTCAAATTATAAACAGAGTTTTTGATCCAAAATTGGCACAATTGATTCCAGTTGAAAAAGTAGATGGTGCCGACAAAGGGGTTCAACACACGTTCAGCATTAAAAACGATTTATTTGCAACAAGCTCAAATACGCGTTTGATTGACTTCAAGAAATATTATTACTTGGTAATGAGTTATGCAATTCTTGCAGACGATTCATTGCAAGTTGATCCAAATCAATTCTTGGCTGGTAGAAGAAACATCAAAGTTTACACTGCTGTTCCACACAACCCAATTCCGGAAAACAGTGGTACTGAGTTGAATTCAGGCTATGGTTCTGGTCCAAGTTTAACTAGAATTGCTGGTCGTGGTAATGGCGGTAATGCATTGGAATTTACAAAAGAAACTGTAGATGAAATATTGAAGAATGGTTTTGCAGCGAAGCCTACTTACATAGGTGGAGCAGGACCAGTGAACATTAAAGTTGTGGATCCTTTGAAGGTTCCAAATGCAAAGTTTGAGTTAGTGCTTAAAGAAAATAAAGCTTCTCTAGCGAGTGGATTAAAAGATTCTATTACCAAAAACACCCAATGGATGTTAATTAAAAAAGGTGATTTAGGAAATGATACTATTTTCTCTGACACAACCTTGGCGTATCGCTTTGAGTCTGTACAAGGCAGAAGAGGTGTAAATAATATTACAAAGGAAACATTGGCAGACTGGGGTATGAGTATTGAAATTACACAAGCCTTTAACCCGGGTGAAAATGGTGTTGCCGATCCTTCTAATGGATTAATCGATTGGTCTGTTGAATGGGAAGATAACGGTAAACAATGGTTGACTGCAGTGGTTGACAATGATGCTGCTCCTGCGTCAAATCCGTGGACAAACTGGATTCGTGCTGGAAACGCTGGTAGAGGTGCCCCTTTTGACGGGTATTCAAGTGATTTCTTGATGGCAGATGGTGCAACTCCTGTTGACCCTGGTCAAGCATTTGAAAGAATTTGGAATGGTAGAATTGCTCCTTATGGTTTAACTGCTCGTGAGAAATTTAGTGCTACCACCGGTGCAAATACTTACGGTTTTGCATGGTCTGGTAATGCAACTTGGTTGCAAAATCCTATGGCCGAATTAACAAGCTTCGAATTGGTGATTACAAAAGATAAATCCAAATGGACCCGTTGTCCAGTGATTGAAATGGCTGACGATGAAGTACGTAATAGTACTGAAGGACAAATGGCTAAGTTCAACATGCGTTGGGGTGCATCTAAGGACCAATCTGGAAATGAAGAATCAAGCAAAGGTTTAAGTTGGTTCCCTGGATATGCCATTAACTTGGAAACAGGAGAGCGTTTGGCGATTGCTTTCGGTGAAGATTCTTATTTGGCTGGTGAGAATGGTCGAGACATGTTGTGGAATCCTACTGACAATGTATACAACGATAACGGTAATTACCCAGCAATAGGAGGTAAACACTTTATCTATATCTTTGGTACTGGTCGTCACGGTATTGCCAGAAACGTACAAGGATTTAGATACCAAGGAAGTGATGATGCTAATTTTACAAGATTCAGAACAGGATTAGAGGCGACTTCAGCAGGAAGTACCACAACTCCATCTACTGCTGAAAAAACTAAAATGTTGTCGCAGATTAATTGGGTGATTCCGACGTACATGGCACCTGGTTATGAGATGTTCAACGGCAATATCCCTCCAACAGATGTAAAAATTAGAGTAAGAGTTAAAAAGGCATACACCAAATATGGTAGTGCTGAATTAGATCCTGCAACAAATAAACCATTATATGAAATGCCTAAGTACGAATTTGATGGTGCTTCAATTGCACCTAAATTAACTGAGGCTGCAGGTAAAAAATCTTTGGATATGGTTAATGTTGTTCCGAACCCATACAGAGGGTATAGTGAATACGAAAATAGCCCAGTAGATTCTCGTGTTACCATTACGAATTTGCCACCGGAATGTACCATTACCATTTTTGATATGGCGGGTAATTTGATCCGTAAAATCAAAAAAGATGATGAAAGTACTTATTATCAGTGGGATTTGAAAAATGGCAACAATGTACCTATTTCAAGTGGTTTATACTTGATTCATGTGAAGCATAAAACTTTAGGTGAAAAAGTTGTTAGATGGTATGGCATCATGCATGCTGTAGATTTGGATACTTATTAATACGAAACAAGATGAAATTAAAATTAAATCATATCTATGCAGTAGCCCTTTCATTGGTATTGGGTGGTGCGAGCAATCTTGCATATGCAGGTAATCCTGAACGTCAAGGTCAGGCGGGTGCTGCACAGTTAACAATCAATGGATGGAGCCGTAGTTCTGGTTTTGGTATGGCTAATGGTGGTTCTGTAATGGGTGTAGAAGCCATGTTTATGAATGTTGCCGGTCTCGATAGAATGGTAAACAGAACAGAATTGATTTTTAGTCGTACGGAATGGTTATCTGGTTCAGGAATTGGAATTAACAACGTTGGTTTTGCTCAAAAGTTGGGTGAAGATGATGATGCTGGAACATTGGGTATACAAATTATGCAATTTGGTATTGATCCAATTGAAATCACAACTGAGTCAAATCCTTACGGAGGAATAGGTACTTACCGTGTGAATATGACCAATATTGCACTGTCTTATTCAAAGAGCTTCAGCAATACTATTTCTGCTGGTATCACTGCAAGGATGGTGACAGAAGGAATTCCAGATGCATCTGCCACAGGTATGGTTCTTGATGCCGGTGTTCAATACGCCACAACCATGAGCCCTGGAGCAAGTAAAATCAAAAAGAATGACTTCAAATTTGGTATATCAATCAAAAATATCGGTCCTGATATGGATTTCTCAGGTGATGGTTTGAGTTACAAAGCAATGATTCAAAATGGAACTTTTGATAAAACAATTGAAGTAAAAACCACGGCGATTAAAATGCCTGCAATGTTGAATATTGCTGCTTCTTACGATTTGAAGTTGGACTCAGATCCTAAGCAATATGACAACCGCTTGACTCTTGGGTTTGGTTTCACAAATAATGCTTTTAGCGCCAATCAAACCACTTTATCTGCGGAGTATGCCTACAAAAACATGTTGATGGTGCGTGGTGGATTTGCTTATCAAGAGGGTATTTTTGATGAAGAGGCAAGAACAAGCGCATTTACAGGTCCTTTCGCGGGTATTAGCTACGATTGGCATATTGAAGGCGATGATGATAGCGAAAGTGTTGTATCTTTGGATTATAGCTATCGCTTTACAAATCCTTTTAGCGGAACACATTCTTTTGGTATTAGAATTGGCCTAGGTAAATCTAAATAATTCTAGAATTTATTATATTTGTATAAATGTTGCATCAATGTTCACATTGGTGCAACTTTTTTTTAGTTTAACAAGATAAAATATTATTGATCATGAGCAATATTCAATATTTCACCCCTGAGGGATTGGAGGCATTAAAAGAAGAATTACATCAATTAAAACATATTGAGCGCCCGAGAATCATTCAGGCCATCGCTGAGGCAAGAGACAAAGGTGATCTAAGTGAGAATGCTGAGTATGACGCGGCTAAGGAAGCACAAGGTCATTTAGAAGATAGAATTGCACAAATGGATAGTCTTTTGGCCAATGCAAGGGTGATTGATGCAACGCAGTTAGACACCTCGAAAGTGAGTATTTTGTGTAAAGTGAGAGTGAAAAACCACAATGTTGGAAAAGAGGCTGTTTACATGTTGGTATCTGAAAAAGAAGCCAATTTGAAAGAGAATAAAATTTCAATCAAAAGTGCAATTGGGGCTGGTTTATTGGGTCACGCTGTTGGAGAAATTGTTGAAATTCAAGTACCAGCAGGAATTGTTAAACTAGAAATCTTAGAAATATTTATCTAATATATGTCGAGTATCTTCTCAAAAATTATTGCAGGTGAGATTCCTTGTCATAAGATTTATGAAGATGAACATCATTTGGCGTTTTTAGATGTTTCACCTCTTGTAATGGGCCATGTATTGTGTGTCCCCAAGAAAGAGGTTGACTATATATTTGATCTGAGTGAACAAGAAATGATATCCCTGTGGGCTTTTACAATTCCTGTGGCTAAAGCCATTAAAAAAGCCATTCCATGCAAGAGAGTAGGCACCTCTGTTATTGGGTTAGAAGTGCCACATGCTCATGTTCATTTGGTTCCAATTAGTTCAGCAAATGATTTGAATTTTACCCGGGAAAAGTTGACACCAAGTCAATCTGAATTGGCGGAAGTTGCTGCGAAAATTATAGCGCAATTGTAGCGCAGTTCAACTCAATTCCTTTACATTTGTACTATGTATCCGGAGTTGTTTCATATTGGTAAATTCACCGTTTTTAGTTATGGTTTTTTTATCATGTTCGGTGTATTTCTGGCGTTTTTGTTTTTTTATCGAAATCGGTCTGAAATTAAGCTAAACGTCGATCAAATAAGCGAACTTTTTCTGTGGTGCTTTGGTTCTGTATTTGTAGGAGGTAAGTTTTTTTATTTTTTGGAAAGGCCTCTTCATTACATGCAACACATCGGTGATTTTTTCCAAAATTTTGGTCGTGGATTTGTTTTTTATGGTTCCTTTTTATTTACAATACCGGTGATTATTATATGGTTCAGGAAAAATAAAATTCCGGTAGCATACGGGTTTGATTTTCTTGCCATTGGTGGTGCGTTGGTGCATGGATTTGGTAAAATCGGTTGTTTTATGGCTGGCTGTTGTCATGGAAAACAGTGTTCTTCTGAATGGGGTATTGTCTTCAATCATCCGCAAACAGCCGCTAATCCAGTGAATGTTCCTTTGTATCCTGTTCAATTGTGGGATGCAATAACCATATTGTTGATCGTTGTTTTGATGATATTATACCGCAAAAACAAGAAATTTGATGGTGAAATTTTTCTCATTTATGCGATTTTGTATGGTATTTTACGCTTTATCACAGAAAATTATCGTGGTGATGAGTCTCGTGGGTACATCATTGAAGGGGTATTAACTCATAGTCAGTTTATTGCCGTTTTTGTAATTTTAATTGCCTTCATTGTGTACGTGGTTAAATTGAGAAAACATAAAATTACACATTGATGTTATTCAAGGAAGTAGTGGGTCAAACGTCCCTCAAGAACAAGTTAATAAAAGGAGTTCAAAACGGACGAATACCGCATGCCCAGTTGTTTCTAGGAAAACCAGGCAGTGGTCCTTTGCCTCTGGCTTTGGCCTATGCGCAATATATTTCTTGTGTGAATAGAACAGATACCGATAGCTGTGGTGAATGCAGTTCATGTAGGAAATATGCAACCCTGACTCATCCTGATTTACATTTTAGTTTCCCTTATCCTTCAAAAGTAAAGGATGATTTAGCAAAGGATTACATCAAAGAATGGCGGTTGGCGGTTCAGGAAAATCCATATATGGATTATGAGGGATGGATGAGGTTCAGAGAGGCAGAGAATAAGCAAGGAAATATTCCAATCAGGGAATTGCGGGCAATCATTCGATCTTTGGCACTGAAACCGTTTGAGTCTGAATTTAAAATTTTGATATTATGGTTGCCTGAGTACATGGGGAATGAGGGAAATGTTCTATTGAAAATCATTGAGGAACCTCCTCAAAATACCTTGTTTTTATTGATCGGTGAGAAAACGGATAGGATTTTAAATACCATCATCTCGCGAACGCAGCCGGTGCGAGTGCCCCCGATATTAAATGATGAATTGTCGGCTTTCCTTCAAGAGAAATATGAACTCGATGAAATTCATGCCAAGAGATTTGCATTGATGTCGCACGGTGATTTAAACTTGGCAGTTTCTTTGACGCAGGAAACAGAGAGCCCTTATTTTTCGCAATTTCGAACAATGATTGGCATTTGTTATACGCGAAAAATGGGGGATGCAGTGAAATGGGCCGATGGTTTATCGGCACAAGGACGTGAATCACTCAAAGGATTTTTGCTCTATGGAATAGAGGTTTTGCGGGGAATTATCATTTTTACTTTTCATCAAAAGGACGGTGCGTGGTCGCAGGTAGAGGGTGATTTTATTCGTAAGTTTGATGATCTGAAAATTCCAATTTCTAATTTGGAGAAAATAGTAAAGGGATTGGAGGATGCCATTGCTGGTATTGAGAGAAACGGAAATGCAAAAATGATTCTTACCGAGCTCACTTTTACCATTGCAAAAAATTTGAGAAAATAATTTTATCTCGGGGCAACTTTTGACAGACTTTGGTCATCTTGTTGTAAATCTGAGTCATGAAATCTAATAATGACATCCAAGGAAACTGCAAACGAATCGATTCTGGTGGCTGCTTGTCTGAAGGGAGACAAAGCTGCACAGCATCAATTTTATTTGAAGTATTCGCCGATGTTGTTTGCGATTTGCAAGCGTTACGCCAATGATGAAGATTTAGCAAAAGACATGTTTCAAGAAGCCATGATAAAAATATTCCAAAAACTAGCCGATTTTCGTTTTGAAGGATCTTTTGAGGGATGGATGAAGCGTGTTTGTGTGAATCAATGTCTCGATGCATTGAAAAAGAACAAAGCAAAATTCAATGAAAGTCTCAGCGACAATCATCATGATTTGCCTGCATCAACTGATATTATTTCTGATATTCATGCAAAAAGTTTAATGTCCCTCCTTTCAAAACTACCTGTAGGGTACAGAACGGTGTTTAATTTATTTGCAATTGAGGGATATTCTCATGCTGAAATAGCGGGTATGCTCAACATCTCAGAAAATACGAGTAAGTCACAAATGTTCAAAGCCAGAAAATGGCTTCAAAACCAATTGGGAAAATAGTATGAACCAGAAATTTGATATCGATGAGTTGTTTCGTGAAACATTGGCCAACGCCACAGATGTTCCACCTGTAACATCATGGAATCATATTTCCGGGGAGCTCGACAAATTGAACGGTTTGTCTCATGGAATTGCCGCTAAAACTGGTTTCAAAAATTGGTTGGGCAAAGTTGGAGTTGCGGCAAAAGTGAGTATTGCAGTGGGTGTGGCGGTTGTTGGAACAACTACTGCGATTTTGTTTGTGAATCAAAAAGAGATAACATTTAATCCAAATGGTGTCATCGATTCTGCGAAAGACAACACTCAGAAATTGGACGCTACAATTGATGAATCTATTGATGTTCTAGAGAAAACAGATGAATCCACAGTAGTTTCACCTGAATCTGTAATGCAGAATCGGAAAGATCATAGTGTTGCGGTTAAAACTAACGGAATTTTTTTTGATAGCGGTTACATCAAACAATTGCTGGCTGCACAAAATAAAAGCAGTGTGACCAAATCATATGTGAATGTAATCCCTAAAATCAACCCTGCTGAAGAAGAGAAAACAGTTGTTAGGGTTTTAGAAAAAAGCACAATCCATTCGTGTAAGAATTTGATGAGAATGGAACATTTCGCTGCAACAGGATTAGGATTAGATAAATTCATAGTTACCTCAAACATTGAGATGGCCAGTGTTAAGATGTATTTTGGTGATGGAGAGTTCTTCGAAAGTTCTCACATAGACGCAAAAGAATTTTTAATGGAGCATGGCTATAAAGTAAGAATGAACAAGGATTTTTATGTGAAATCTGTTGTTGTTTTTAAAGGTGGTTGTGTTGACAGTGCGATGACCCAAATAGAGATAGCGCCAACAATAGCAAAATCAGAGGAACTGATACCAAATGTGTTTACTCCAAACGGGGATGGTAAAAATGATGAATACTTTGTTCAAATTGCAGATCCTGTGAAGTACAGCATGTTGATATTAGACATGCGCAAAAACAAAGTTTTTTATAGCGAAAACAAGAACGAAAGTTGGAAAGGAAATTGTGGGTTAAATCCTTGTGATGGAGGTTTTTACGAAATGATATTGAAATTGAAATACTCAGGTGAACCAGAAATGGTCATCAACAAACGAATAAATTTAGTTAGGAAAGGCATTGAATAAAATGAATTTACTTTTACAAGAAAAACAAGATTTTACGCCAAAAAACAACGCAGGAAGTGTGTTGAAATTTGGTAAATCGACAAAAAAACCTATTTTTGAACTTTTACGTACGAAAAATAATATTATGAAAGGATTCTCCTTATATTTAAAGAGTTGGGCAATTGTTATTACGACATTGCTTTTCGGCGTTAATTCGCTGAACGCTCAATGTACAATCACATGGGATGGTTCTCCTTGCGTTGGTGCAGCGATTACCTTCACTGGTTCTGCTTCTGGAACCACGCACGATTGGACGTTTGAAGATGCAACAGGGGCTAAGTTTACCAGCACCGGACAAAGAATTGTGAATTATGCATTTCAGAAAGCCGGTTCTGCCAAAATCACGTACATTACAACCATCAATGGTACAAAATGTACTGCGACTTTGAGTTTAACCATCAAAGAAAGACCGAATATCAATATTCGTTTGGTGAACTTAAAGGAACAGTGTTTTGAAAAGAACTTATTTTGTTTTGATGACAGCACCGCCAATTCAAATGGGGCTAAAATCAAAAACATCAAATACGTAATTTCCGATGGTCAGTTGTTCGAGTACACAATGCCACCAACCACCATGCCAAACAGATTTTGTTTTTCTATCAAAGATCAGCGAGGTGGTTCTTTTAACTTATTTATAGAATCAACGGATGAAAATGGTTGTCAAGATACCACTTTGTTAGTTGGTGCTGTGAAAGTGAGAGAGAAAATTGGCGCGATGTTTACGAGTAACAAGCCTGTTCAGTGTGATTCTGTAATGGCCGTTGTGAAAAACATCAGCTCAATTGATAAAAAATACGTAAAAAAGATAACTTGGTATTGGGGTGATGGTTCAATAGACACCACTTGGGGTCCAGACAAAACACATTGGTTCTATGGTCAAGGTGTTTACAATTCAAGAATGGTGATTGAAACAGTTGACGGTTGTGTGGATTCCTTCAAAATGAATGCCACTGCAACAGTGTTTAAAGCAGTTGCTCGAATTATCACGGACAAGGATTCAACTTGTATCTCTGCTCCAAATATCAAATTTTCAGTTGACGAAATACCATCAGGTGCTACTGGTTTGTTGTGGAACTTTGGTGATCCAAATTCTGGTCCTCAAAACGTGAATAACAAAACATGGTCGCCGGAACATGCTTTCACTGGCCTTGGTCCTTTCTTGATCAAGTTAACCTATAAGCATCCAATTTGTGGTGATAAAACTGCATTTGATACCATTATCATTTTGGGACCTTCGTCTGCAATTGAGTCGGCCTTCCAAAGGGTGGCAGATTACGAAACATTCCAATGTCCAAAAGACGTCATGGATACTGTTCATTTTAGAAAGAATCTTTCTACATTCTATCACAACGATAGGAATTTTACAGATGATGACAGTACGTTCTACAAGAATGGTACGAGTGCATTGGGACATAATTTCCAATGGAATGATCCATTAACCAAGAAAAATCCAAAACAAATATGGCAAAAGCCGTTGCGCGATGCATTGAATACACATGGTATTAAGTCAAAATATCAAGGTACAGAAGCTCCAGGTGGAACATTTGATGCATTAAAGCGTGAGCGTGTTTGTGCGACTCGTTTGTGGGATTTTGGTGACAATTATGCGCCAAAGTGTACCACAGATACAAAAGCAAACAAAAACGTAAATGTAAATTGTGCATTTTCTAGAGATTCGACACCCAACCATTATTACAGGTCTTGGGATTTGATTATGTTGTCTGATTTTAAAAATGCTCCAATGGAAGATGCGATTTTCATTGATAGCAATGGTTTGTGTAAGAGAACAAATATTTACCCAGACAGTATTTTCTACATCATTCAAGATTCAATTATCACTGTGCCAAACTCAATGGGTGATTTGATTACCCAACAGCAAACTCAGTATGTTGGTAATAAAACAACCAATATGTTGAGAGATAAAGGTTTGAGGGGTGTTGGTGAGCGTTACATTGAAGACAATGTTGACATGAAATTGGATGCTGGTGATTCTGTATATGTTGGTGGCGTTTTGAAAGTAGGTCCACAAACCATTTCATTGAAACCAAAGACTATCATTAAAATAAAGAGCAAAACGGATAGTGTTACTTTCCAGTTTACTGTTTTCTTGAAAAAAGATACTTTGCCGATGAATTTATTAAAAATCAGATTGGCAAAAGGAGAGAAACCAAAGATTTTGGATTCATTCAAGAGAAAACCTGCTGCTCCTTTGAAAATGGGATTCGATTACTTCATCAACTACAAGCGTTTCCGTGAATTGTATTATGCTAAAATTCCACAATGTAATAACGTGAAATTGACGCACAAAGACACTTGTCATCCAATGCAGTGTGAGAGTGAGGCAATCAAGCAATTGTCGATGCTTCATGCCAATGCAGGTGGAGTAGGAAGTGGAATGTTGAAAGATGCGGTAGAGTGTTTGGGTTCAGACAACCCTTCATATGGTGTAACTTTTATTTTGAGTGATTTGAAACCGGGTTGTACATTCACTGAGGTTAAAATCAATTATGATACTTTCTGTGGAAATGCTGCTGGAAACTGGGTAGGATTGGCTGGATTGTCACCAGGTGGTCGTCCGTTAAATCCGCCATTGCCTTTCTGGAATACTGGATATCAATTGGCTGGTAACCCGCCAAACAGATTTTCTCAAGTGTACAATCCATCTGATGTATGTAATGATTCAACTGGTTGTGTAACTGTTGGTATCATTGTGGGTAATGGTATTGCCCCTCCAGGTGGAAACAGTGCAAAACGTCCGTTGTGTGCTGATACCCAATACTACAGCAATTTTGCTTGTTTCCCAATCATTGATACAGATTTCGAGATGTTGACCCCAACCAAGAATAAATTGGGAGACTATAAAATTTGTAGATACAATGATGTAGTGGTTCGTCCAATCCCTAAAAACAAAACCAGAATCAAGGATTTGAAATCATTGAGATGGAGAATTACTACAGGCGATGCTTCTCCTACATTTAGTAAGTCTTGGGGACAATACGTTCAGGAAGATTATTTCTTGAATCAGAAAAAAGTACCGGGTAAAAACCCTAACTATCTTTACAACTACATGGTTCAAACCAGAGGTGAAGAGAATCCTCGTCAGGTTCCATGTTCTGAAGATTGGGCAGATGGTGTTGCTAAAGTGTATGATGGTCCAGATACTATTTTCACTGCTGAGATTAGAAAGTATACAATAGGTGCCGATGTTTCTGCGGTTTGGGAAAATATTAAAACCAAGTTAGAGGCTCGTGGATTCGATCCATTTGCACTTGCCGATACTCAAATTGCTAAAATGATTTGGAACAACAAAGGTGTGATTGGCAATCCTTCGTCTGGTGCATATGGATGTATTGATACAACAGGATTTGGTAAATTCATCAAATTCTATTTCATTGCTGACCCTAACAACACCACAGTATTGCATTATCGTGATTCAACCATTGAACCATTGGATTCTGTAAGTTACTGGGATAAAGCGGCCAAGAAGACTAAAAAAGTAAAAGGTTACAAATTCAAACCAAGATGGGCTGGATTCCATATCATGAGCTTAAGTATGACATCTTCCAATGGTAAATGTGATAAAGTGAGTGCGTTCCCGATCATCGTAGGATTTGCAATGTCCCTCAAAATCAATGATACCCTTGTTTGTCAAGATGCTGGAACTTCATTGGTGGCCTCTCCTGATTTTAGATATTTCTCAACTGATCCGCAAAACTTTGGTCAGTGGGATTGGAAATACCAGTGGAACACAGATCCAACTCAGAATCCAACTGGATATGACTACTGGAGAGATCCTGCGCGTCAAACACGATTGGCTTCAGGTGATACAAACGTAGAACGTTTCACTCGTTGGGATTGGAACAAAAAAGACGATGGCAGTTCAACTCCATTTGGTGGTGCACCATGGGGCGCAGTAGGTGCTGGTACATACGCTAACCCTTGGAAACAATTGGGTGGTGGTGGAATCTACTACAAAAACGACTCTGGTGTTTATACCTTCCGATTAGCGGCAGGTGACTCAACTGGATGTTTGGATACCATCACAAAACGTGTGTTTATCTCAAGATTGGATGTGTCTTTCAACTTGAAGGATTCTACCCCTGCTTGTAACACAATTATTGAGTTCTTTGATAAATCAAAATTGCATGATCCTTGTAACTGGGCGATTAAAAATTGTACTGGTCCTACACCAATTTCATGTGACTTTGTGAAACAATGGACCATTGATTGGGGAGATGGAGTAGTGAACCAATTTAAACGTAAACTTCAAAGTGAGCCTGGCTTACCAAACCGTATTGCGCATAAATATACCAGAAATGGTTGGTTCCAGATTAAATATGAACTTTATACTCAAAGAGGTTGTTCTGATACATTCAGCAGATGGGTGAAGATTCCTGGACCTCGTCCAAGATTTGAATACACCACCAAAGCTGGTCATGATGTAACCATTTGTGAAGGTGACTCAATTCAATTCACAAATATGTCTGATTCAGCTTCACGTGAGTCTGTTTGGACATGGTTCTTTGGTGACGGTCAGTTGTATAGTGGTCCTGATTCTACTTGGTACTTCAATGCTCCAAATGGAAAACCGTGGGCTGATGATTACTTCGTAGATACTGTTTGGCATACATATAAAAAACCAGGTGTTTACCATGTAAGATTAGAGCAATATGATAAATTGGTTATTCCTCCAAATATCAACCGTTATTGCCCTGCTGTTTACCCTGATACCCCGTCGCAACAAGCATACATCATTACAGTATTGCCGAGAGATTCAGTACGAGGTAAGATATTGAAACCAAGTATTTGTCCAGGCGATAGCAATACGTTCATTGACAATTCAGACACTACTTTTGGTACTTACAAATGGAGATTTGTACACTACAGCCGTAAACTTGGAAAAGTTGTTGTAGATACAATCACAACAAGTAACAAAAACTATACCCGTATTTTCACTGATCCAGGTATTTACCGTGTGACTCATTTGGTTGAATATAAAGCATCACGTCCGCGTCCATACTGTCCTACTGTTATGGCGGATATGTTCTTCACTGTTGATTCTGTAGAAGCGAATTTCGATATCGATTCATCTGCGAAACCTGATTTTGTATTCACTCGTAAAGACATCAATGGCGTAGAATGGAGATGGGGTTTTGGTCACCAAAATGACATTGTGAATTCGTTCCCGCGTGAGTTCATTGAAAATAAGAAAACATCAGATAAAGAGGTGAAATGGTCTTATGATAGTTCTGGAAGATATTGGGCTTGTTTGATCGTTAAAAACTCAACGGGTTGTGAAGACACCATCTGTAAAGAAGTTGTTGTAGACTTGTTTGTATATCTTGCAAACGTATTTACTCCAAACATCAATGTTACGGGTGATGGTAAGAACGACTTGTTTAGAGTGCCAATTCAAGGTCAAGATTTGTTTGAAATCAGAATCTTCAATCGTTGGGGTGAGCGAGTGTTCTTCTCTGAAGATTCAAGGGTTCATTGGAATGGTAAAGTGAATAACGATGGCGCTGATTGTCCTTCAGGAACATACTTCTACCAGTTAGAATATCGTTTCAAAGGAAAAGACAAAATCAACCACGTGAACGGTTCTGTGAACTTGATACGCGAGAAATAACCCTTCTAACTAAGTGTATTTGAAAGTCCCGGCATTCGCCGGGACTTTTTTTTGGTCCACTTGCGATTTTATGTTCACTGTAGCAAATAGGTTTGGTGATTTTATTCTTTTGAAATATCTTCGCTTAAATGGAAGAGGGCATCGCATCGAAATTTAAAGCAGCTATATCTGTAGACAACGTTGTTTTTGGTTTTGACAACAATGACTTGAAAGTCTTGTTAATTTATCGCGGAGCTGAGCCTTACAAAGATTGTTGGGCGTTACCTGGTGATTTAATCAGTCTCGATCAAGATCTCGATGAATCTGCGGAAATAGTATTGCAAAACCTAACGGGTTTAGATGATATCTACATGGAGCAGATTCATACTTTCGGAAGGGTAGACAGACATCCATTTGGGCGTGTTTTTACCGTTGCGTATTTTGCTCTGATTAAAATTGAAGATTACAAGGTAAAACCTTCTTCATGGGCTGAGGAGGCGGCATGGTTTCCAATTAATGAGGTTCCTGAATTGCCTTTTGATCATACTGAAATTTTGGAGTATGCCAAGAATCTTTTAAAAAGTAAAATTAGACGTCAGCCTATCGGGTTTGAATTGCTTCCAAAATATTTTACCCTTACAGAAATTCAGAATCTTTACGAAGCAATACTAGAAACCAAATTCGATACCCGAAATTTTAGAAAGAAATTATTGTCGATGAACATTGTAGTGGATAGTGGTAAAATTCAGAGTGACGTGGCGCATAGACCAGCGAAGCTATACAAATATCTCACAAAACAGTATTTACAGCTGCAGCAAACTGGCTTTACCTTCGATTTATAGGTGGCAATCAGTTATTTCTTTTAACTTTGTACCATGAGTACATTTGATACCATTGTTGCGCGTGCTACTCCATCTGGTAAGGGTGCCATTGCTGTAGTTCGTGTATCAGGTCCAATGGCTTTTGCCATGGTTGATGGATTGCTCAAGAATAAAATATCCCTCAAGAATAGCCATACTGCCTATTTGCGACAGTTTTTTGACGAACACGGCATGATAGATGAAGCTTTGGCCCTTCTATTTAGAGGCCCGAACAGTTATACTGGCGAGGATACTGTGGAGATTTCGGTTCACGGTTCTGACTATATCGTAAATCGGTTGATTGCGGCTTTATTGAATCAGGGTTGTAGGGTCGCAGATCCGGGTGAATTCACCCAGCGTGCCTTTTTAAATGGTAAGTTGGATTTGGCACAAGCTGAAGCTGTGGCTGATATCATTGCGGCAGAACATCGCTTTGCTCACGATCAGGCCTTAAAACAGCTCAGAGGGGGCTTTTCTGACGATATTGCTGTGCTGCGCGATAGATTGCTTCATTTTACATCTCTCATTGAATTAGAGCTCGATTTTGGAGAGGAAGATGTGGAGTTTGCGTCTCGAGAGGAATTGACCTCGTTGGTGACAAATATTAAAACCAAGGTAGATGCTTTGAAAGATTCTTTCGCCCTTGGAAATGCCTTGAAACAGGGTTTTACGCTTGTTTTGGCCGGTAGACCGAATGCTGGCAAGAGCACTTTGTTCAACGCATTGTTGAACGAAGACAAAGCCATAGTCAGCGATATTGCAGGCACAACGCGTGATGCAATTGAAGATCGATTACACTTGGAGGGACTTTCACTCAGATTGATAGACACAGCAGGAATTCGCGAGGCCACTGACGTAATTGAGCAGCAGGGAATAGCCCGTACTTTCAAACACATTGAAATGAGTGGGGCTACACTATATGTTTTCGATGCCGCCTTTATGTCGTTAGAAATGTTAAAGGCCGACATTGAGGAATTGAGTTCAAAGACAGATAGAATTTGGGTTGTTGCCAATAAAATGGATACATTTTTGGGGGACATTTCAGTTTTTGCAGAAGTAGTGCGAGCGGAAACTCAATTGGAAATGTGGCAATTATCGGCACAAGACCGACTTTCGGTTCTTAAATTTACCAAGGAGCTGGCAAATCGTTTTCAAGAAGATTTAGGAATTTTAGACGATCAAACCGTGGTTACAAATGCCCGTCATGCCAACTCTTTGTTGCTATGTTCTCAAGAATTGCAACACATTTTAGACGGCATCGAAAATTACCTCACGGGTGATTTATTGTCGTTCCATCTGCGCAGTGCGATATCGGCTTTAAGTGCGATCACTGGCGAAATCGACAACGAAGAGGTATTGGGGAATATCTTTAGCAAGTTTTGTATCGGCAAATAAACGCCGATAATCAACGATAAACAAAAACAACTATTGATAATGAAAACCCTTGCTAGTCAAGGGTTTTCGCGTTTTTAGACCAGCTGTCAATTTTCGTCATTTTGGGCGTTTTGCACCCATTTTGTTGCTCATCTGTATGCCAGATATTTTGAGCAACATGTCAGCAACAATTTCAGAACATAGAAAAATTATTTGCAACACCCTGCACCATGTAGCTACTCCCTGCTACACGCTGCTACATAACGGCCAAATTACGATGACTGCTAGTAAACACCCTTATCCCAAAATTTGCGTTTTCTGCCAAGAAGCATTTCAGGCACGAAAAAGCACCACACTTTATTGCTCAGTAACCTGTGCTTCCAGAGCTTATAAAGAGAACAAAAGACAGGAAAAACTACTCCAAAATAAGGCAGTAGTAAAAAGCGAATTAACAGCCCCAGTTGTGATGCTTCAAGCCCGAGAGGTTTTAAGCATTGAACAGGTGAGTTTGCTGCTTGGTGTCTCCCGATGGACAG
>JACCDX011867416.1_pt1 | contig 16954 bp, 18 predicted proteins | sample 7449681 | NCBI WGS metagenome assembly JACCDX01 (sample SAMN15323450, study PRJNA562643) | freshwater metagenome | isolation source: river surface water | place: USA:Blue River Watershed | collected 2017-08-18 | reverse complement strand
GGTAAAAGATTATTGAGATTAAATGAACATAATATTGATGAAACAATATATAATCATTATTTATTTAAAAATAATATCATTAAAAAATATATGTAAATTTTAATTTATATGTATTTTTAATTTTACATGATAAATAATATATTATGTTATAATATATTAGGAAAAAATGACTTATTCTGAATTATTTCAATATTATAATTATGCTAATGTTATTCATAAAACCAAATCTGTTGCGGTCGACTCTTTATCGACTAAGGTTGTGAATGCAGATGACGTTAAAGATTTGCAATTATTGTCAATTAGTTTATTGGATGAAACGATTGATAGTGTTGTATTTAGTGATATTAAGAGTTTATTAAACAACATTAATCAATATCTTGCTTTATTTGCAAATAAAGAGATGTTAGATGTAAATGAAATAATGGATATTTATATTATTATTATTGTTTTAAATATTATATTTGATTTTATTTTAATGGAAGATTTTAAAAATTATTGTGATAGTCATGGCTATATATTTTCAAATGATCAGTTAAGATTTATTTTATCAGGTGTTGAGGAGATGAATTTACATATGGGAAATATTAATCAACAAATGTTAATTGAACACAATTTAATAACAAATGATATTATTCAAAAATATTGCACTATTGATGATATAAATAGAAAATTTGAAAATTAAACGCAAAAATAAATAAAAATCAATATAAAGATATTTCATATAATAATATTTAAAAATAAATAAAATGAGTAAATTCATCGATATACTTAAAAAAGATATTAATACAAAAGTTCCAGAATTGTGTAAAAAAGAAAAAGAAGATGATAATGTAAATGAAGAAACAAACAACGATAACAATAATTTACAATACGATCCAAACATTAAAAATCCAAATGATGAATTTGAAAGAGAATATATGTCCAAAATATTTGATTTAAAACTTGAATTTAAGGATGAAATTGAACAAGAAGGATTACCATTCATGAACCGTTTGCACAACGTAAATTATACTTTTTTTGATTATATCAAATATAATTCCAATAATTTTAGGAAAATTATTAATAAAGTTACTCTTCATAATGAAGAATATTTAAGAGAAATTAATGATGATGATAATGACATAAGTGAATTATATGACAATGTAGATTAATTTTACTAATCTAACCAAAAATCAATCAAAAATAAAAATAAAAAAATGAAAAATATTTAAGATAATAATTATATATAATATATAATTATATCATGAATATATTTACTTATGTAATAGGTTCTTTTTATATAATGGGTTCAATATTTAGATTTAGTGATAAGATAACAAATTATATATTTAATAAGAATATTTTGAATTTACCCATATCTAAATATGAAAAGATTAATGAAAGCATTTACTCTTCTATACATGCTACTATTGTTTCTATAACATCTTCTTTATCAATAACTAATTCATTCTTTTATTATGATAGAAGTATAATAGAGTATGACAATAGTTTACAATATATAACTGCTTCCATATCACTTTCGTATTTTGTTGTTGATCTATTGCGTTGTTTATATCATAGGAAATATTTATTTGTAATACATCATTTGGCATCAATTTATCTATTGCTTTTTACGTTTCATGCATTTTTAATGAAGGAGAATAAAGGATTTTATGCAATGTATCTTATATTTCTATTGGAATCAAATACATTTTTATTAAATATTGGATTTGTATTAAAAGAATTAAAATTCCATTATTCTATAACATGTTTTGCATGGATTATTCATTTAATATGTTTTGTTTTATTTAGAATTATAACCATTCCAAAAATATTGATTACATACTATTATTATGAAGGATTTACATATGAAAGTATTATGCAATTACCTGCATTTTTTTTAATAATGGCTGGTTCAGTTTATTGGTCATATAGACAAGCTTTAGGAATTAATAAATATTTAAAGGAAAATAGCGTCATCTAATTGGGGAACTACGTTCCCCAAAGCCCCTCCTTCGCTTTTTATTGTGTGTTTTTAACATGTTATTTTTACCAATTTTAATCAATTAGTAAAAAAAATCATAAAAATAAAACTCCATTAAGTAATATTAATGGGAAAAAAATTTTTAGTAATAACTCCAAAAAATGGTTTATGTAATCAATTATTATCCATAACAAAAGGAATAATTTTAGGAATTATTAGCAATCGTGACATTGTTTTTAATTCTTTTCAATTAGATTATAAAAATCATAATAACATATGTGATTTTGACAGGGTCATCGATTTACCTCATTTGCGCAATATTTTATCCAATTTAAAAATTGACATGGCATTATATTCAAACGCAACCATTAAAGGAACTCTTTTAAACAAAGGTGTTGATAATAACATTCAAATAATGCATATAAAAGAGTTGATACCTCTCATATTAAATGACGTTAATAAAGATATAGAATATTTAAATATTGACAGTCCAATAACAGCTGAAATTCCCAAAGAGTATTCTAATATTCATACTGCCATTAATTTAAACATCAAATTTACCGATTATTATATTGGTAAAGCGAATGAAATAAAAATGCGATTAAATATGCCAGCTACAGACAGTTATACATGTGTACATTTGAGATTAGAGAATGATGCCATAAATTTTATGAAAGATCATAATAATAAATTAGATTTTGATATGATAAATGAAATATATAAGAATAAATACACTGAAGAATTTGAAGCATTAAAAGAGAGTAATAAAAAAATATATGTTTGCACATCTCTTGGTATGAATAATCATGTTAACAATGATTTTTACAATGAATTAAAAGAAAAATATAGCATATTAGATAAGAATGATATTATTAAGGTGTATGACAGTAATTGTCGAGAAATATATGGGATAATAGATTTTATAATTGCTAAAGATTCAAATAAATTTATTGGATGTGATTGGTCTAGTTTTTCAATCTATATTCATGAATCACATTATTATTCTAAAAAAGAGACTAAATTAATCGATATTTGGAGCACAGTGATAAAAATATAATCTATCTTTTATATATAGAAATTACTATATGTTTCATTTATCGCTTCAATCAAAAGTATATTTTATATTAAGTACATTACTTACATTAGTAATGATATATTTTAAATATACTATCTTTTCAATTGGTATTAAAATAACATTTACAATTGTATGGACATCTATATTAAGTATCATATACAGACATCATGAAAAATTAACATGGTTTATGGTATTTTTACCGTTTATTTTTATGTATGCGATTTATTATTATAATATTAAACTTTTACCAGAAAATTTATTTTTGAGCACTTAAATTTATTTCATTAATTGCATCAATAATATTTTCATTTTTAAAGCATATTGATTGAATCTCAGCTGGTGATAAAACATAATCTTTAATCGTTAGATTTTTAAAATATCTATTGTTATCCTTTGTGTCGTTTTCATTAAGTTCATATTTGAATTTAAGCATCTCTTTAACTGTTTTAACAGAAGCCTTCTTAAATTCATATTTGAAATCGATTCTACCAGGACGGATTAATGCTTCATCAATCTTTTCAGGATGATTTGTCGTCATAAAGAAGACTAAACCTTCCAATTCAATAACACCATCTAATACATTCAAAAAACAAGACAAATTAACATCATCTTTATCTTTATCTTTACAAGGGCCATATGATCCATCAACCATTTTAACGAATTTAAGAAGTTCACTCTCCTTATTGTTATTATCATTATTTTCATTCTCCTTCTCTTTTTCCTTTCGTGACTCTAAAATATTGTCTTTAAAAGCATCACAATCCTCCATAATGATGGCAATCTGTTCGCGTTTCAATTTTCTTCGATTAAATTCAAGATTTCTAAAAACAGTTATTAACTCTTCACATGTTTTAATTTTGCTCAAATTAATAATGATTCCATTACGATTAAGATAAGAGAGAGAAGCTTTTATTGTACTCGTTTTACCGCAACCAGGTGATCCATAAAATAAGATTCCTGCTTTAAAGGTAAAACCAGAACGTTTATACTTCTCTTTACCAGCATTGAATGTTTCATCTGGATTATAGATAAATGGTTTAATGTAGTTTATATACTTCTCTTTATCTTCAAAGAAAATATTTGAAGATAAATCTTTATTATGTTTCATTAAATGACTGTTAAATTTTAATTCTATTGAAGTAATACCATTAGAATCTTTTTTGTCAAATCCATTATATTCATAAATATATAGATCATTTGATTCATTCAAACTATTCTTATGTTTAATGAATTCTTTTTTACATTCATCGACAAAATTTCTTAAAATAATATGACTATTTGGAATTTTAGAATCAATTGATAAAATAATAGTTTGAATCTCTTTTTTTACAGTTTGAACATTAGTATTATTGTTGTTTGAATTATTATTTCCATTATTTCCATTATTATTATTGCAATTATTTTGTTTATCAATTAATAGTTCAAAATATATGTTATTTTCTTTTGAAATTAAAATTTTACTTTTGGTAAAAGGCATTAACATATACTCATTTTTATCAGCCCAAAAATAATTGGCTTCAAAATTATTTGTGAGAACTTCCGTTAAATTGTTAAATGAAAATTTATTCTTATTTTCATCTTTTAAAAGATAAAAGATAATAGATATGAAAGTATCACTGTAAATCAATTTACTCATCGATACCGAAGTCATACCTCTTATTATAGGTACTTCATAAGATGAAATACAAATCGTATTACATTTTTCATTATTTTCAAATAAAAGCAATAAAACTCTGCGTATAATATCTTGATCAAAAAATCTATTAAAAATAATAAATAATCCAATTAATATTAAAGAAACTCCACTTGTATTATCATTTTTTGATAAAAACATAAAGAGAAAAGGCTCTATAGAACTCATCTTTATATTCTATTATATTATGTAAAATTATCTATACTATATTTTATAGTATAGATAAACAATAGTTAATAAAATATTTTTATCAATTTTTTTTAAATCATTCTTTTAAAAACTCAATCGTTTTATATATATCTATTTTATTATTTTGACATATATTAATGATCTCCGCAGGGGTATATTTATCACCTTCTATTTGACCCTCCGTTAGTTCCCTTATTTTCTCAATGTCAACGTCATAAAAATACGATAAAATCTCATTAATAACTGACTTGGATGCCTTTTTCAATTCGACATTTAAATCAATTCGTCCGGGGCGGAGTAGCGCTTTATCGACTTTTTCTGGATAGTTTGTCGTGAGAATTATGATGCGTCCGGGCATTTCAAGTATCCCATCAAAGATATTTAAAAGGCATGATAGATTAATCTCATCATCGTACTTATAACGCTTTTTTTCCTCTTTAGCTGTTATATCGCTAATCTTTTTAATTAAACCGTTAAAATCACTATCACTTCCAATTTCGCTCTCTGTACGCTCTTTTACAATATCACTGATGCAATCTATATCTTCAAAAATGTATATGCGTTTGTCATTCTGTATATTCTTTTTATTTATCTCTGTATCAAAAAATATCTTCTCTAATTCCCCGCATTTCTTTACGCGATTTAACGATACAACTATCGCGTTTCTCCCCGTATAATTCAAAATTGCCTTTATAATAGATGTTTTTCCACATCCTGGATGGCCATGTAATAAAATGCCGAGATGATAAGGAATACCTTTTTTAATATACCAACTTTTATTATTTAAAAAGAAAGATAGATTTTCGAGAAATTTCAGCTTATTTTCAAAAAAGACTGTATCAAAAGTGCGATTTGTTGTAAATCGCTTTTCACTAAAATTAAGCTCATAACCTCCATCATACTCATCGCTATTAATAAAAGAGAAATAATACTGTTCTACATCACTTCTATTTTCTATATAAATATTGTATTCATTGATAGCACTCTCGATAAAATTCTCAATATCTGTTATTGTTGTATCACTATTGGTGCTAAATATTTTAATAGTGTGCTTTCTCTTCATTTGCATCTTCTCTTTTGATTCATATATATCCTCATTAAATTGCATTGTACACATTAATTCTTTCGTTCCTTCTAACAAAAATGGTTTACTTTGGTCAGGTATGAAAAAATCAAATACATTATCGTTTTTATCTGGTTCTCTTTTTGAATATATGTCATTCGGTTTATATTTTTTTATATAATAAGTTATTGCCTGAAATGTTTTAGAATATAATATTTTATTGAGCTTTTGTCCGTTTCTTTCAATTGTTGTGGTATGTGCTTCAACAACTATTTCAACGTAGTTATTACCGTAAAATAAACGGTTAATGCCCATTAAAAAATTCTTTTTGATTCCATCACTATATTTTATAAAATAATTTATAAAATAAATGATGGCAATACTCATTATATAATCGACTATTTGATTTCCACTCTTAACATTATTTAAAATACTATATTGAAATAAATTATTTAAACGATTTAATATCATCTTTTATGGTTTATATTAATATTACATATATCTCTCTCATAATTTGTTTAAGTTCATTTATAAGAAATATAAAAACACAAAAACAAATATAAAAAATAAACAGTAAATAAAAAAAAAATAAAATTAATAAAATGCAAATAATAAAAAATAAAAAATATTTGTTATTAATATAAATGAAAAACAGAAATATGTCTATGTTCACTAATCCTTTAATGATTATTGTTTCTCTTTTAATCGGTTTAATAATCGTCCTCGCCATATTTAGACCAGTCTCTCCTCTCTTAAATATGGGATTCGGTATTAATGCTCATATTGGTGATTTAAGAGGTGCTATTGCATTCGAAGCTTTCTCAAATGAGAATGATAAATGCTTCGTTATGTATTATGCCCCATGGTGTGGTCATTGCAAAAGAGCAAAGCCTGAATTCGAAAAATTAATGAAGGGAAATAAAAGTGATGTTAAAATTATGATGATTAATAGCGATGATAAGGAAAATGCTGATCTTCTTAAATCACAAAATATTAAGGGATTTCCTACCATTAGATATTATCCCAAGGGAATTAATGAAAATTACGAAGAGTACAACGGCGAACGCTCATTTGATGCAATGTTGAATTATGTCAATAAAGTAAGCGGTTATCCTGATAAGATGCCTGATAATGCCGCACCATTTCCTTAAATCTATTTATTTTAAGTCTATTTCCGTTAACTATTTGCCTTCTCTTTCCATATAAAGTAATATTTTTTTGCCAAATATCTTTCTCTATACTTTTTATATTTTTTCTTTAAAAATATATCACATTTATTCATACCATAATCATATATCTTCTTCTTCTCTTCGTATGATAAATGAAAGTCAGTCGCCTGAATATGTTTCAATTTAAAATTAATATACACAACATTTTTCGGTATCTTTTTATATAGATTTTTTATGTAATTTATATGTAAAATTCTCAATAATTCAAACGTATAAGATAAAGAGTTTGATATATCGCTTACAAAATTAACATTTTCATTATTCTCTTTTATAAAATCAAATTCATACTTATCAAATAAACAAAATCCTATCTTTTTCGTATTTTTATGATAAAAATATGGGAAAGGTTCCAATAAAGCACCGTCTATGTAATAACTACCATTGTAAAATATTGGTGAAAATAATAAGGGGATATTTGACGACATTCTTACCGACATAACAACGCTTAAATTGGGTACCGTTTGGTAATTATGATATTCGGTAATCCCTTTAGTAATATTAACGACTGAAACCGTAAAAACTTTATTTGTTATTTCATATAATTCTTTATAAGTAATATTTTCGTTAATATTTTTATTCATTAACATTGCTTTTAAAAGATTTGTAAATTTAAGTCCATTGTCTAATCCACATGTTTCAATAAGATTAAGAATTTTACATTCCTGAAAATTATTAAAATTTATTTCAAATATTATTTTAACAATCTCATCTATAGAATAACCTATAGTAATTAATAAACATATTATTGAACCAATAGAACAACCTGTTAAATATTTTATTTTATCAATATTATATGATTTAGAAAATTGATGTAATGCTCCAAATAGAGATATTCCTTTTATTCCACCTGAACTTATAATAATTTCATCATATATGTCAGTCATATAAATATTTATATCTCTTTTTTTTAATATCTTTTGGAAACTTACAAAAATATTTTTTTATAAAAAATATATTTATATATAAATATATAAATATAGATAAAAATGGATTTTATGAAGTATGATTATTATGGAAATTACGATAATGAAAATGACGATTTATTTTCATTCAGTGTAAATGAACTTCATAAAAAGCAGAAAGAGAAAGAAAAATATAGAACAAGTATTTACAAAGATATTGCCTCCAGATGTTTTAGAAAAATTAAAGAGACATCTTTGAATGAAGAGACTTATTGTTTTTTCAATATACCAGAATATATTCCTGGATATCCCATTTATAACATGACAGAGTGTGTCATGTTCATATTAAATATGTTAAGAGAAAAGGGATTTAGTGCAAGATATGTTGATGGTTTTATAATTTATATATCATGGCATTTACCCAAACCTACATTAAAATTAATCGAAGAACCTAAAAGAGAAGTTAAACGAGATATATTGGATGATTTAGACTTAAAATACAGACCGATTGAAAATTATAATGCTTTCAGTAATTTTATTCCAAAAAAGAAATTTTAATTTATGATTTACCTCTTGCACCAATTGCCTTTCCAATATTAAATATAGAATTTAAAACAAGTATTACTATTAATCCAATGATTATTAATAATATTAAATCTATAAAATCATTTGAATCATTGCCGTTGTTGTTTGTTAATATGACAGGTGTTGTGGATGAATCATTTTCATTTTGAAAATTTTCCTTATAATCACCTGAAAATTGCGATTGTTGAGATGGTTCTAACATATATTTGTATTTTTTAAATTCATTTTCTAAAAAATCTAATTTATCTTTCAACTGTTTCTTCTCTATCGATTCGCTAAATGGTGAATATGTATTGCTTCGTGCATTTTCTACGGATGTGCTATTATTAGAAACTGTATTATTTGGATTAAATCTATATTTATTATACTGTTGAATATTCATGTTATTCTCTGTTTTTGCATTGCGCTCTATATTATTCATGTTATTAATTACATTTTCACGTTCTACTTTAGATTTTTCATTCAACATATCATATTTATTTCTATTAAACATATTTTCATTTGAGTCATTAGATATTTGAGGATTATTGTTATTTTTTTGCCTATCAAATGATGTTCCCCACGCTTCTTCTATGGAACAATAAGATATTTTAGACATCTACTACCTATAAATTAGATATTAAAATTTTCTAAATACCTATAAAATTAAAATTAAAATATAAAATACAAAAATAAAATATAAAAATAATTTATTATATATAGTTATTAAGAGAAGATGATACAAAATATCCTACTAATCATTTTAATAATTTTACTTTTTTTCTTTATATCAAATGAACCGAAAATAAATGAAATTGTGTCCAAAAAATATATAAAATACCTATTTTTATTATGTATTGTTTATTTCATATATCAAAATTATAATTTAATATTGTTAATCATTGCAATATTGATATTGATATATTTTAATGTTGATTTTAAAGAGAGATTCTCAAATAATAAATATTTGAGTAAATTTAATGAAATGAAAGAGAGTTTTTCTAATTTCGATTTTGATATAGATTTAGGATTGGGAACTGATGAAAAAAGCAGTAAAAGTAATGGAGACTCAAAAAAAAATAATATAGAACCATTTAGAGAAGAAGTTACTAAAATAAAAGATTTATTTGAAAATATTAAGATGGAAATTAAAAAAATAGCCTGATAAAATATATTTTGTAGAAATAAAAATATCTTTTATAATAGTAATAATATAATGATAGATTCATTGTTAATAGAATTATCAAATAATAAAATATTTGCAGGATGTATTTTATTAATGACTAATATTGGAGGAAGATATCTTGCAATTGACCTACCACAAAATTTAGACAAAATGTTTACCACCAATTATTTTTTAAGATGCATTGTTTTATTTTCTATATTTTTTATGGCAACACGTGATATTAAAACGTCGATATTACTCTCTTTATTATTCTTTATAGTAACACATTATTTTATAAATGAAAAGAGTAATTTTTGTTTAGTTAATAGTCCAGCATCAGATATTAAAAAAAATGGTGTTTCAATAGAAGATTATAAAAAAGCTAAGGAGATTATAAGCAAATATCAAAGTGAAAATAAATAACGCACTCATGCGTATTATTTAATAAATTAATTTCATAATAATATGTAAATTAAAATGAGTAATTATATTATTAATAAGGAAGGCGATTATAAGAATGAGACTGTGTCGAGTGTTCCATTGGGAATTAATAATTTGAAAATTAATAGTGAGAATAATTTTGATTTAAAAAAAGACCAAATAAGTAATATAAAGCCGATGTTATCAAGTAGTTCAAATACCATTACCATACCAGACGGTAAAAAAGTTAAAATTAAACCCAATTTAAATAAGAAGGTTCCAATGGGAAGTATATCTATGATGGCTAATCCTAAGAAAAATATGGGGGCGAATGCCTCAGACGATTCCAGTTATTCATCTGGTTCATCGTCTGGTTCTGGTACAGACGAAATTTTATCAAACAGCAATACCGGAACATCATATACTTCACAAAAGAATAGTAAATATAGCAAAACATCCAGTGGTTCTACTTCATCTTCCGGAAGTTATGAAGATGACGACGATTACAGTTCAATCGACAGCAATGTTCATAAAAATAATAGTAATACATCTTATTCCGAATATACTGAAGAGGATGATGACGATGATGAGACCGCTTCCGTTCCAGCCAAGGAGAAGAGTTATGAAGAGATTCAACAAGAGAAGCAAGAATTATTATTTAATTTGGAAAGATTACAAAGACAAGGATATCCTCCATCTAAAAAATATAGTATGGCTTCATCTTATGAGGAAATTAAGTTTGAACATAACAGATTAAAGAAGCAAAGAGATGTTGAAAAGAGCATTAAATTTAGTAGAAAGATGTTAATGGCATTCGTTAGTGGTGCAGAATATTTAAACAATCGTTTTGATTATTTTGACATTAAATTAAATGGTTGGTCTGAAAATGTTATGAGTAATGTTTCCGATTATGATGAAGTTTTCGAAGAATTGCACGGAAAGTATGGAGAAAGTATTAAGATGGAGCCAGAATTTAAGTTGCTTGCAATGATCTCTTCATCTGCATTTATGTTTCACCTTACAAATTCATTTTTCAAAAGTGCGACACCTAAAATGAGTGATATTTTAAAGAATAATCCCGATATTATGCGCAATGTTACTGAGGCTGCCGCCAGAGACATGAAAAATAATATAAGCAGAGAATTTGGGGAAAATGACGAGATTGGTAATTTGATGAAGGGGGGAATTGACATGCGTATGAATCAACAGGGGCCACCTAGAGGTCCTCCGCCTCAACCACAAAATTTCAATAGAAATCCCGTAAATCAACAGAAGATGACTGGACCTTTAGGCATCGATGAATTATTGGATGAATTGAATAATGACAATGGATCAACTGGAAGTGGAGATAATGTTAATATTAAATCTTTCCCAAATAGAACTAAGAATGGAGGAAAGAGAGGGGGAATTCAATTGGATCTACGATAGGGGAACTACGTTCCCCTAAGCCCCTCCTTTTTATTTAATTGATTGTTATTTAATTGATTGTTTTTTAAGTAAGTATTTTTATAACTCATATAGTCAATAATTTTCATATTAAAGATATTTTTTACAAATTTATATAATATATAAATTTATAAAATGAATGAAACCACAAAAAATGTTGGTATAACTGAATTTGATTCCAATTTTTTTGACAATGCATCAAAATGTTGGAAAGAAAATAAGATTGAACAAAATAATGGAACATATTTATACAGATGTTGCTACATTAAAAATGATGATGAAAGATGTCAGTTGCCAATATGTTATGGTAAGAAAAAAAATAAAAATTACAGCAATATATTTTGCACTGTTCATATGAATATATCTGCCAATAAAAAAAGAAAATTTAATGACATTATATAAATTATTTTTATTATATTCATTTATAATATAAGATAAATAAATGAAATGGGGGATCGGCATAGAGCATGAAATGCGTTTACGATTTTGCAACAAATTAAACATATTAGATATTGAAGAAGAACCATTATTAAAAAATATTTGTAAAAAGTATAATTATGTACCAGAATATCTTTTTGTCAGTTCTAAGATGTTATTAAATTTATACAACAAATATGTTGATAATATTATAAAAATATATGGAAATAATAACAACACAATTTCTAATAAAAATAATATTATAAAGGTAAAAATTAAAAAAATAGTTCAAGAGAAAAAAGAATTTCCATTCAATGATATTAAATTTTACAATCCAAAAAAAGAGAGAGAAACTTTAAATAATCTTTATACATATGAAAGTGAATACATTAAGCAACATATGATCTTTTTACGATTCAATTTTAGATTTAAAGATGAAAATGACTATAAAGTTGATTCATTGTCAGCAAATCAAATGTTATATTATGTATATAATTTGTCAAAAGTTAATGATGTTAAAAAAAATATAAAAAAAATAATTGATGGAACTTATGAAAAACAATATATTAAATTATTGAAAAACAAATTGAAATTATATGATTTTAATAAAATTTCAGTAGAAAATGATATAATAACATTAAGTGTTAATAAAGAAGATACGACATCGTCTATAATAACATTTGATTTTTTTAAAAATAAATATTTAAAAGATTTATTGGAAAGTGACATAAATAAAAATGTTATTGATAGGATAATAGAGAAGATAAATGATAAAAATTTCGTCAATAATCTCATTAAGATGCATTCGAATGGTATACCACATATCGATTATTCAGCACAAACAGAAGCATTAGAATTTAAAACATATGACCATGAAAATAAGAATTATAAAAAAATTGTTGATGACCTAATGTACAATGAAAATGTTTTTTTTAAATTAATTAATAATATTCCGGAATTGCAATTGCTTGTTGGTAAATACGGTGATATTACATATCACAATACGGGAAGTTTAGGTAAAACGGTAGTTTTAACGAATCTTAATTTAGATTTTACAGAAGTTATAAAGGATTATGCTGGTAGTTTCCACGTGTGGATAACGATACCATATGAAAAAGATGAATCTCCAATAACATTTGTTGACAAACATGCTAATCTTGCCAATAGATTGCAACTATTTGAACCAATCTTTGCATCTTATTTTACAAGTCCTGATACGGAAGCAATTGGCGATAATTTAACTCATTCACGAAGTAGTTTAAGACATTTTCTTAATAATTATTCTGGCTATGGCACAACAAATATTATGTATTTATATGGTGTTGATCAATCTTATATTAAAGGATATTATTTAAATAAAGAAGATGCTTTAATGGAAAACATATTAAATGTATCTACGGCAGGAACGATATATGATTCAATAGATGATAAACCGATATATGCATATAATTTACTTGATACACGCGGTATAACGTCACGAAATTTTAAATTTTTGTCGACTTTTCATGACGTGAAAAAACATGATACGGTAAAACTAAATGATTATATGATGCAAGTTTTTAATAAGACTAAAATTAGACCATTAAAAGATGATATGGATTATGCATATATTCCTCTTGGAGCTGATATACGAACAAGTCAATTAAATAAATTATTTTATCCCATTGTAACAGATAGATATAAAGAAGTTTTAATATATGAAAATGATAAAATTGTAAAACATTATATTGACATTGAAAATAATAAAATAGTGAAAAAGCCCGAATATGACATGAAAAATTACAATAAGTTTATGGAAAGTGGAAGAGTTGGAATCGAGTTTAGAATATTCGATCATATGCCAACATGCAATATGATGCAATTTATGGCATTGTGTGCGCAATTGGTTTGTTATTCAATGATATGCCATAAAAAACTTACCGATAAAGATGTTTATGCTAATCAACAATTTTGGCATGACGAGATGGCAAAATCGATTATTAATGGGTTTGGATATAAAATAAGTAAAAAGTATCTTAATATTATCAACAAAGAATTTAAAATAAAAATTAAAAACACAAATAAAAAAACAAAGAAAAATAAAGAAACAAAAGATGCAAAAGATGCAAAAGATGCAAACGGTATGAATACAGTATTATTTTTTGAAAAATTTTACGATGCAATGAATGCCAAATTGGAAAAGAGTAAAGTACACAATATATATGATAAATTAAAAATTAATAAGAAAGATGTAAATTTTAAAAATTTTAACAGATATGTTTGGAAATATAATCTTTTATTGTATCTTAAAAACAATAAATATAAATGTGAAAAGATAATGGAATTATTAAAATCAAACAAGAAAAATAAAAATAATGAAATTAACAATATTGCTACTATTAAAGAGGAGATGCGCGAATTATTGGGAAAATCATTTAATCAAAATATCGATAAAATATACGATGTTTTATCCAATCAATAATATATCTGTTCAACTATATATTTCGTCGGTATTATTCCGTCAATTCCTTCCGTTAAAATGACGTCATTTGTCGATTTATAAAATACAATACCATCCTCCATACATTTTTTCATATCAATTTTTAAAATTGCATTCGAAATTTTTTTGAATCCACTTATTTGCTCGTCTCTATTTATATTTTCAACAAAATGAATGTGTTTACGATTCATTCGTTTTAATCCATCCTTCAATATTGAATCTAAATATTCATATTTTGTTCCATGATAAATATATTGAATATGTGTTGATAAATCTATTAGTTCAAGAGCTTTAGTATCGTCTATCATATTTCCAACATCTGTATTATGTCCTTGTGTTGCACGTATAAAAACATTAATTTCCATTGTATTACTTGATATATCATTAACATATTTTAATTCTAATCTTTTTTTATTGTTTGTTGCAACAATCTCTTTAATATCATCTAAATTGATATTTTTAAATTCTTTTAAATTTAACGAAAATATATCGTTAATATTAACGAATCCTTCTGTTGTCATATTTAAATTATAATGCTTAATTTGATGTCGCAATATTTGCGTTAATTTTTTTGAAGCCAAATTTGTATTTTTATCGGTCATTATGGTAAAATTATTATATATATTTTATATTTTATTTGAATGTATATCTTTTATATACATTTAAACTCATTTAAACTTTATATCTATTTTTGTTAAGAATAAAGTTAGATTTTCTCACTTTGTTTTGCACTTACTGATATAGTATAATCCCTGTAAGTAAGAATCTGATAAATCATCCTTCTTCTTATGTGTATTGAAAAAATCGACATATGAAGGGTTATTCTTTTCAAGATAATACTTGGCATGTTCGATTGCAAGACGCTTTTTGTCGGCATATTTTACAGAACTAGCCTTCTCTTTCTTTCCTTTTGGTTCTTCAGTGGTCTCATTAATTTCTGTCGGTTCTTCCGTCTCTTGGATGGGTGCAGATTCAGTTTTTAGCGAGGCTTTTTTTCCCCGTGTCTTCTTTTCCTCCAAAACTATTTTTGGACCATTGTATACCTTTAATTTATTTGATGCAGAACAGAAATCAATATCGTCTATGTAATAGGCATTCTCATTATTATTGCCAATAACTTTACCTAAAATCATAAAATATGAATATAGGATCATTTGAATAGATTTCATCTGTGGATTCTTTAATGATGGTTGATTCTCAATAACCACCCTATCCACCATTAAAAGTTCGGGTATTTCGTTTAATTTTCGCGGGATATTTTCGAACAACAGATTGCGATTCTTTTTCATCTGTTCATTATCGACCAAATTAACGATATCCCAACCGATAATTTTAGGCTCTTCATTGTCCTTTTTTTCTAAAATACAATATGATAAATTATATATTCCAACATCCCAAGATAGTACTCTCATTTTTATATATAAAATATACCCATTTTTTTAAGTGCTTTTAAACTGAAAAATAAAATTGATGCTTAAATTTTCTTAATTGGTGTAAGTCATTTAAAAGCATATCTTTTAAATTTTGATTTTAGTTAAAGATGGCAAAATATCGAAATAACCCTGCTAAGAGTTCAAAAACAGAGCCAGTGGGGGCTAATTGTGCCAAAGATTCGACAAAATCACAACCCAAACTAGGTGTTAATTTGTTAAAATTGATTTCTAAATTTGAAACGAATAAACCGAATAAAGGTAGTCATGTGAATGGAAATAAAGTTGTTGGCAATAGTAATAATAATAACATTAATACTAACAATAGATTTATCATAAATCCACCTACAAACAGTAATTCACGTGATGTTAATAAAAATAATAACACAACCATTATTGATTTAATGGAGAAACGTGATTTAAATGATAATGATTCGACTGCTATGGATAAAGATGATGATATGATGAGTATAGCTTCAGTTGAAAATATTAATTTCAATAATGGTATTGATTATGACATGTGTGATGAAGATATTGTTGCAGCTATTTTAAATTTAGCCAAAAATAATGATTCCAATGACATTATCAGTACAGTTCCCGACAACAATGTTATCAAGCATAATATGTTTGAAAAATATGCTGTCATTGATTTAACTTCTACTGAAAGTAATACGTCAAATAATATTAATTCCAATAATAGGGATAGTATATCAAGTATAGATCCCAACAATAATGTTATTAAGCATAATATGTTTAAAAAATATGCTGTTGTTGATTTAACTTCTACTAAAAATAACACTTCCAACAACATTAATTCAAATAATATTAGAAATAATGTTTTTGAAAATGTTAAAACTTTCAGTAGAAATATTAATGATTATTTAGTTGATAAAAGACCTATTTATGGTGATATCATGAT
>JACCDX011502391.1_pt1 | contig 16955 bp, 15 predicted proteins | sample 7449681 | NCBI WGS metagenome assembly JACCDX01 (sample SAMN15323450, study PRJNA562643) | freshwater metagenome | isolation source: river surface water | place: USA:Blue River Watershed | collected 2017-08-18 | reverse complement strand
GTCCAACAGGTGGAAAAAAAAGCAAACTTTTGTCCCAATGCCTTTTAGTATGCAGGTTACAAAGCGTAATGGTGTCCGTGAATCAGTCTCGTTTGACAAGGTCTTGAGTCGTGTCCGCAAAGCATCCCGAGGTCTTGAAGTAAATCCCGATGCTCTTTCTCAGCAGGTCCTTACTCAAATTGTAGATGGTGTCAAAACGAGTGAGCTTGATGAGCTAACGGCTCAGCTCGCTGCCAGTCTTAGCACCCTTCACCCCGATTACGCCACTCTTGCCTCACGAATTGCTATCAGCAACCATCATAAAAATACACGTGCATCTTTCTCTGAAGTCGTTGAAACGCTCTCCAATCAGGTTATGCCTGCTACGGGAGAGAAGACATCTCTCTTGAATGATGAACTTCTTGAAATCGTTCGCAAACATGCTGACCGTATCAATGCAAAGATTGATGCTTCACGTGATTATCTCCTAGACTATTTCGGATTCAAAACTCTTGAAAAGTCCTATCTGCTCAAAGATACCTCCATGAAGATTGTGGAGCGCCCTCAGCATATGTGGATGCGCGTATCCCTAGCTCTCTGGGGTGACAACTTTGACCGTGCCTTCGAAACGTATGACTTCCTCTCTCAGAAGTTCTTCACGCACGCCACTCCTACCCTCTTCAATGCAGGAACTCCTCGTCAGCAACTCTCTTCCTGTTTCCTTCTTGCTATGCACAATGATAGTATTGCAGGAATTTATAAGACACTGGGCGATTGTGCTGCCATCAGCAAATATGCTGGTGGAATTGGTCTTCATGTCCACAACATTCGCGCACGTGGCTCTCTCATTCGCGGAACCAATGGTGTCAGCAACGGTCTCATTCCTATGCTTCGTGTGTTCAACAATACCGCGCGCTATGTGGACCAAGGCGGCGGGAAACGGAATGGCTCCTTTGCCATTTATCTGGAACCTTGGCATGCAGATGTAGAAGATTTCCTCAAACTCAAGCTCAACACTGGTGCTGAAGAAGAACGTGCACGCGATCTCTTCTATGCTCTTTGGATTTCAGACTTGTTCATGGAGCGTGTAGAAAACAATCAGCAATGGACTCTCTTCTGTCCTAATGAAGCGCCTGGGCTGGCGGATGTGTGGGGAGATGAATTCCGCACTCTCTATGAAAAGTATGAAGCAGAGGGACGTGGACGCAAGAAGGTAGATGCACAAAAACTCTGGTTCCAAATTCTTGATTCCCAAATGGAAACAGGAACGCCCTATCTTGTCTACAAGGATGCTGCCAATCGCAAATCCAATCAACAGAATCTTGGAACCATCAAGTCCAGCAATCTTTGCAGTGAAATCATTGAATATTCTTCCCCCGAAGAGACTGCCGTCTGCAATCTTGCATCCATTGCACTACCTGCCTATGTGGATGAGAAGAGTGTTGATTGGACCAAACTTCGCAATGCCACCAAAGTTGCCACACGCAATCTCAACCGTGTGATTGATATCAACTATTACCCTACTCCTGAAACACGCAATAGCAATTTCCGTCATCGCCCTATTGGGTTGGGAGTAACGGGTCTCGCAGATGTCTTTGCTATGCTGGAACTCCCTTGGGAGAGCGATGAGGCTGCAAAAGTGAATCAGCTCATCTTTGAACACATGTATTTCGCCGCTGTGGAAGCCTCCTGTGAAGTTGCGATTGCAGAAGGTCCCTACTCCAGTTTCGATGGCTCCCCTGCATCAAAGGGTAAGCTTCAGCCTGACCTTTGGGGTGTAGTCCCCATGACGGAAACCTCTGGGGAACTGGATTGGAAGGGACTTCGTGAAAAGGTTATGAAGCATGGGCTTCGCAACTCGCTCTTGCTTGCTCCTATGCCCACTGCAAGCACCAGTCAAATCCTTGGCTACAATGAATGCTTTGAGCCGTTCACCAGCAATCTTTACACACGTCGTACCCTCGCAGGTGAATTCATCGTGGTCAACAAATACCTGCTCCGCATGCTCATGAAGGCTGGGATTTGGTCTGAAGGTCTCAAACAGGAAATTGTTGCACGCAATGGTAGTATTCAGGGAATTGCCAGTATTCCTGAATCCATTCAAGCCATCTTCAAGACCTCCTGGGAAATTAAGCAGCGAACGCTCATCGACCTAGCTGCTGCTCGCGGCGCTTTTGTCTGCCAGAGCCAGAGTTTGAACCTCTTCCTCTCCGATCCTACCTACAGCAAACTCACGAGTATGCATTTCTATGCATGGAAGAAGGGACTCAAAACGGGATGCTATTACCTTCGTACCAAAGCACCGGTGACTGCTCAGAAATTCACGATTGATCCTCGTCTTCTCAGTGCAGTCCAAGCTGGAAACTCTCATCTTCACAATGCGAATGCAGATGATGACGATGATGATTCCGTTGTAGTGAGTGAAGATGAATCTGAGGCAGAAGAGCAACAGCGCCCATCTGCTCCCATTCCCGAGGAAGAGCTTCGCGCAGCAGCTCGTCGTGCAATGCTTGAACGACTTGCTCGTGAATATGAAGAATCTGTTGAAAAGGCGAAGGAAGAAGGATGCCTGATGTGTTCAGGATAAACAGTAAAAATAGGTTCTCTCAACAGAAGAGATGTCATCGCCTGATGAGAGAAAAAAAATCCTTGAAGAAAAATTAAATGAAACTGAATCTGTTTTGCGGGCTGATAAACAGGAGATTCCCGATCGTATTTATTCAGCATTGGAAGGCATATCATCAACACTCTTAGCATGGAAACAACATGGAGGAAAATCTGGATGGTCCTCTACATTAGTAGATTCCAAAGGAAAATCTCTTTTTTCATCGGACGAAAGCAAAGAGATTGAACGTGCAGCTCAAGTTGCAGAGCCTTTTTTAGAAACATTGTTCAATGATGCGATTGCTATGATTGGTGGCGCTTCGCTCTCAAACTTGAAGACAAGTGTCGATGGTCAGATGGTCAAAATGCCTGCGGTTGTGAATCCAGAAGATATCAGTATGGACAAGTTGTATTATGGATTACTACAGAAGTTGGATGATTATGACCGTCAATGGCGTGATATTGTCAATCAAATTGGAATTGTAAAAACATTTGAGTCTCAAGATGCAAAAGGAGTGATTACGATTCCATTTACACCACCGATCCCTGTTCCCTATCTGATTCCTGCACGAGCGAAATTCCCTATCATCAACACTGTTTTGGAAATGTTGCGGATTATGGTGAGCAATACAGTCTTTGATGCACCAAATTTTCGGATTCTTCTTTCCTTCACGATTGCTATTCTAGATTTATTGCGTGGTGAATGGAAGCACGCTTTGTTATCAGCGTTGGGCGCGTACAGTGTGACTGCGATGTGGATAGGCTTGGGTGGAAAAGTCTTACGTGATGCGTGGCTTCTTATATCACCTGACCTTCAACATCAACTGCAAAAAACATTGTATCAGGGCTCAAAATCCTTGTTTGCAGGGTTTTTTCTCTGGGGATTTTCAACCTTTTCTCCGGATGTCATTCGAATGTCAATTAATACGGCAACGGAGAAAATGAGAGAAACGATTGGAAAATTTAATGAACAGATTGCCAGTGTTGAATCCAAAGCGAAAGAAGTTGCAAATCCAGTAGGAATCGATGTGAGTTTCCAAAGAATCCCTGACTCCATGGTTCCATCGTTTGATGATATTCAAAACCTTCAAACTTTGGTAAAAGTTCCAGAAGTCTATTGCTCAAGTGAATTTCAACAAATTCTCAAACCTCTTTTGCTTGTTCCTCCACTCCGACTCGCATTGGAATTATTCAATATTCCAACTGTTCAAGAAGACATTGACGAACAATGCAAAGGAAAAGAAAGTTCTCTTTCCGACACCTTAGCTGAAAAGGCAACTCCTACCATAACTCCTTTGGAAACTGCTAGCGCCCCTGTTCCACCTCCGGATGCTGCGGCAAATCCATCTGAAGCTGCACCACCTGCGAAAGGAGGAACGCGAAAACGCAGAACACGAAAAGCCAAAAGATTTTCTGGGATAAAGTAGATTCCAAATGCTCGGTGCTGCTCTTCTCCCCACTTTGCTTTTCGTCTTATTGTCTCCTGGTGTTCTCTTGACTCTCCCTCCCAAGGGTAAGGGTATCTGGATGTCTGGTCAGACCTCCTTGCTCGCTGTCGCTGTCCACGCTGTTGTTTTCATGCTTGCCTTCAACTACCTCCGTGGAACTGGCATGTTTGAGGGCTTCCAGGATGCTATGGCTGGCGCTGATGGCTGCCCCGCTGGCATGAAGAAGGATGCCTCTGGCAACTGCGTCCCTATGATGTAAATTACTCTTCCTCAACTTTGACACCCACCAAATTGTGGATATAGACTAAATATTCTTTGGGAAATCCCCAGAAACAACCAGGCTTTGCATCATCCGCTGGAATGCGACGCCCGCTTGTATTTTGTTTGTGTGAGAAGGCAACGATAATTTGCTGAGGAGGCAATTCCAAGACTTGGCTTTCACGTCCTTCCAAAAACGACTCGCCCTCCGATAGATTCTCCTTTGCAAACTTCTTGGCTTCCCACCATTTTCTTGTAAAGCACAAGGTGGCTTCTGAGATTCGCTTTCCAAGTGAAAGAGAATACGGAGGAGTATTTACGGCTGAAACACCGCGAATCAAGTCATAGCATGCAATCGTTGTACATCCAACACATTGAGGCTTCATAGGGTGCTTGGTGAGCCATGCAACGCGACGACGGAACGATGTCTCAGGGTAATGGTCATCATCGTCCATGAACAAAATGATGTCATTTTTGGCACGCTCAATCCCCTTGTTGCGCTTTTCACCAATGGGTGTCTTCTTTCCAAGAGGAACATACACTAATTGAAGAGGAGCCGCCTTCATCCCTACCTGAATGACACGGTCGCTTGCATCTTCATTGGGGTCATCACTATCCTCCACAATCACCCACTCAATCTTGTCTTTTGGATAATCGCTTAACATTATATTGTGGCATGCAAGGTCAAAGAACTTGCGACGATTGTACAGAAGTGTCACTACAGAAATGGGAGGACAGTCTTCACGCGACAACACAGGAGGCAAATGTTTCGGTTTGGTTTCCTTCCGATCCGATGCCCAATCCACGATAAATTTGTAGACTTGCTCATAAAAGACTTCCTCTGTTTGTTGTTGTCTCTTCTTTGCCTCTTCCTTCGATTGAACTTGATATTTTGATAAATCTGCGTGCTGAAATGCACGAATCGCTGTATCAAGAATCTCACTCATGAATTCTCCACCTGAAAGGTCCGCAACACGTGCATAGTCTTTTTCTACAAGCTTTGTGGGTAGCATTTGCTGGGGGGAAACATACGGATAGTCATTTTGATAGACATCAAGAGTATTCAAAAGCAAATACGAACCATAGGCTTCAGCCTCTGCTGTTCCATATCCGAAGGATTCTGATTTACTGACACAGACTTGACCTGCATGCGAAAGAGCAAGGTCTTTGCGCTGTTTTGTTTCCAAATCTCCAATGGTATACGATACATTGGATTTTGACGGCAATCCTTCAAATGCTTCTACTGCAACAATTTCAAGAGGAGGATACGACTCTTTCCAATAGGGAACAAGCCATTCAACAGCCTCTCGCTTGTTCTTGCTTCCTGCAACAAACCAAACGAAACCCGAGGCTGGATCTGTTGAACACTTCTCTTTGGGACCAATCTGATTCAATGTCTGGGGAGGAAGACACCAAGGAACATATTCCACCACAGTATCTGGGAACTTTGTTCGGAATCGCTTTGCACTTTCAGAATCACGAAGGAGGAGCATATCAAATCGTGAGAGGTATCCATCCCATTCGGGCGAGTACCATTCCGGATTCACAAGAAGAAGATTAACAGATGCCCAAGGAACAGCGACATAGACGGGAATTTCAAGATGGATGTTAATATCAGCAGGAATCGGCGGTTCAAGAGGGTCTTTTACATGAAAATGAAACACTCGTTTTCCATTGTTCGCCTTGGTAAGCAGGTGGCGAAAGACCTCAGCATCTTGGGATAACCCAAATCGGTTGGTCTTTTTGACCCAGAAGACAATGTCCATAGCGGAAGAAGGCATCTCTATCCTAAGTAGGAATTGCCGTTTAGGTAAATGAAAGAGTCTACAAATCAAACTGTTGAATATGCAAGTTGGAGTGATCCCCAAAAATGGATGGAGCGCATGAAAGGCAATCGGTGGACTCACTTACATCAAGAGTATCGGAAAGAATATGAAAAGGCTGTTGCAGATGAAGGAGACCTTGTCTCTCAAATTGAACGTGAATTAAAAGATAGGGAATCCTCCATCCCACCCACCAAACTTCACGGATGTTCGTATCAACAAATTGGAAAACAAAGCTTTCTTTGGTGGTTTACAAAAGAAAAACGAACAATCTGCAATGATTTAGATATTGGAGAGGATGGTTGGGTTTGGTATGTAAAGGATACAGATTCAGGGGACGAATCGTATTCTCTCCATGGGTCATGGAGAGGAGAACTCAAATGGACATCCTCCAAGCGTCCGTTTGGACCCTTCGTTGCCATGGTCAACGGACGTGTGTATTCTCTTGAATCCGAAAATCATCTTTGGTTTTGTCGCCTGGTGAGTTTTGATGCGAAAACAGGAAGAAATCGCCAAGTTCTCTATGAAGAAACAAATCCACAATGGAATTTGACATTACTCAAATGCGAAAACCATTGTCTTTGTTTGGTGGCAAACAACGCAGGTGTTCAGCGTCTTTGGGTTTTGAATGCTCAGGGACTCTTAGAAGAAATCAAAGGCTATGAAAGTTTTGTTCCAGTAGGATTCAAAGAAGATTCTCACGAGTTTGTGTTTTTTGGACGAAAAGCGGGTTCCGATACCTATACGTTTTCAGAAAAGGACTTGCCTCTTCTTCGTACGCAAACACCTGAATTTGCATCTTTAGGGGAACAGGTGTTGGTGACAAAACGTTATGGAAAACGAACTCTCTGGAATCTTCGAACAGGTGCAAAGCTGGACTCCTTGGTGGGACAATTTCAACCGGATATTCTGACTCCTTGGCATCAGGGAATTGCGCGCTTTGCACTGTCTCGTCCTGGATATGCCATGAGTTTGTATGAACCCAATGTGGACTGTTTGTGTGGATATGCTCGTTCTTCCTATGCCTTTGCTCGGAGTGCCGATGGAACATCTGTTCCCTATGTTTTGGTTCAGTCAAGAATGCTCCGACCCACACATCTTTTGGTGGTTGGCTATGGAGCCTATGGGTTGACAACGCATTTGAATACAGACCGCTGGAAACCACTTTTGCGAAGAGGGTGGGCAGTTTGCATTGCAATGGTTCGCGGAGGTGGAGACCATACAGATTCTTGGGCACAAGATGCACGAACACTTCACAAACTTCGTTCCATTGAAGATTTTGAAGCCTGTATTCGCACTGCACAACGCTCACTACGAATTTCAGCCCGATGCACCGCCATTTATGGTCGCTCTGCAGGAGGATATTTAGTGGGAACAACCGTTGGACGCAATGCCTCTGGGCATTTGTTTCAATGTGCCTATTTGGAAGTCCCTTATTTGGATGTGTTAGCAACAACATCGAATCCTACACTCCCGCTAACACAATTAGAATACAATGAATTTGGTGACCCACGTCATCGACCTCAGAATTTTCAAGCCTTGTTGAACTTGTCTCCTGTCGATATACTTCCTGAGGAAGGTGCACCTTCTCTTTTTATTTTGTGTCGCACAGGTCTGAATGATAAAGAAGTGTTTGCTTATGAATCATTCAAATGGATTACCCGATTGAAAGAAGCTCAAGGAGCGCACGGCGAACCGAAGTTGTTAGCAGCGGAGCCCAACCAGGGACACTTTTCAGGAAGAACTTCGGCAGACAAATTGCGGGCACAGGATCTTGCATTGTTGGTAGGGTGGGCATCGCGTATTCCTTCCCAGCGCAAGTCCAAAAAAAATATCGACTAGGAATATACACTATGGCTAACACTCGTCGTAATCGTAAGAACAATGCTTCTCGCAAGAACCGTAAGAATCGCAAGAATAACGCTACCATGCGCAAGAACCGTAAGAATAACAACTCCATGATGATGGGTGGCAAGCGTCGCAACCGCAAGAACAACAACATGACCATGCGCCGCCGCAGATAAATTAGTCTTCATCTTCAATAGCACACTTTGATTTTCCTAACAGTTTTCGCAGGAATAGACGACGATGTTCTTCGTGCATTCCATGCTTTAGAATTCCAACTCTGTGCTTTTCAGCACCATATCCTTTGTTGGAGAGCAAATTATACTGTTCATTCAGCTCCGGATGATTTCCAACGTACTCTCGGACCCATGTATCCCGAGACCATTTTGCAAGAATAGAGGCGGCAGCAATCGGTACATACAATGCATCTCCATCCACAATTGTTTCCTGTTCTTCTGCTTCCACTTCTTCAAGAGTTTCTTTGAGAAGTGGGAGACATCCATCAATCAGAAGTCGCTCTGCTGGAACAGGACATGCTTGAATCGCTCGTTGAAATGCAAGACGATTTGCCGCTGTCATTCCAAACGAATCAATCTCTTGGGGACTTACGCTCCCTACTCCATAGCCAATGGATAGACTCTGAATGGCATGTGCCAATTGCTCACGTTTCTTTTCACTAAGCTGTTTGCTATCTTTGATTTGAGGTGTAATTTCTCTGTGCTCTTCACTCCATTCTTCTTCAGGAGACCAAAGGACTGCAGCAGCATAGAGCGGACCCCACAAACATCCTCGTCCTGCTTCATCTACACCCATTTCAAGTTTTGAATCGTTGCGAAATCGGACTGCCAATGACATGTTTCCTTGCTATGAACAATCAGACAGTCCCAATTTTACATATAGACAATTTCAATCCAAATAAATACTTCACGGCTGCGAAAAAGCAATGCAGAGTGTTGTGCGTCGACTATTTCTTTTGTCAATTTGGTATACTCAACAGGACCATCACCTTGCTCTGTATTTGTTTCATACCATTTTTGAATGAGTTCATGGGCATCATTCAAAATTTCATCAAAATCAGTGTAAAGTCGTTTCCCGGGTCCGTTCGGAGTCAATGAGTCTTCATCCAAATATTGAAGAATATATCCAAGAACTTTCATTCACTTGCTTAAACTTTCCAAATAAAAACACACCAATTTTCCCAACAACAAGAAGAAGACTATGAACTTTACTAAAGAGACTGCAAATCCTCTGTTTTGGATTGGAATTTTGCTTTTGGCTGTCTTAGGATACGTCTATTTTATGAATGAAGGATACACTGATGCATCTGGTGCGAAGATTGATGCCTCTGGTGGAACAATAACTCTTTCACTTTCGGATTTAATTAAAGCCTTGACCTTTTCCAATAAGACAGGCTCTACGAATGATGTATTGAAGCCTCCCATCTTTACTCCTTCTACGAATGTTCTTCCTGTGGCTGTGGGAGAGGGGAAAACCACCTTAGATGCAGAAACTGAAAAACGACTCAGTAAAAACATTGCAACCCAAATTAAAGATGAATTACTCGCACAGCGTGCAACAACCCCCGTATCAGGCGGCTGTGGTGATGATTCATGTGCTTCTGATTCTTGTCAGTCAAATTCATGCTCGCAGGGCTCTGATTATTTAGCCAATAGTCCTGGTGCTCCTTTTAACTCCAATGACTACATTCGCAAAGACAGTATTCCTTGCTGGGGGTGCACGCTTCCTCAGTAAAATAGGAAACTGAGTTAGAATGAAGGGTGTTCTCTTCCTAGTATTACTTACAATCTTAGGATTTATAGCCTATTCCTATACATCCAAAGAGGGATTCCAATCATCCGCTGATAGTCAAGCTGGAATTGTGAAGATTCCGAAAGAATCAATTCCTCCACCCAAGGCTGTTGAGGCGTCTTCTCCGGCTGCCTATATGCCTCCTGCTGATAAAGAATATGGACCTGCCTTTGGTGAAGTCGCTCGTGTAAATACGTTACCCTATCGCGACCCTGCTCTTGAAACAGCAACTTACAAACGCCTTGCAGAACTCCGCCAAGATCTTGCTGGATTCTTGGGATTTGAAGCCAAAGGTCTTCAAGACCAAGGCGATCCTGCCATCCAACTTCCTCTTGGAACACTTCGTAGCGATTACCAACGTGTCAGTGATGAAGTGGATGTGCTCAAACGCAATCCTGGATTGAATTCCCAACTTACACTTCGTGATGTCAATGATATCCAAGCCAATTTGGACTATCTCCGCAAAAAATATCGCTTGAGCATTAATGCTCTATCCTGGGATGATTCTAAAGAGGGATTTGAAGATGCACCTGCTCGCGCAACACAGAAAGATGTGGAGGATGCTCGCATTCGTGTGAATGCTGAAATTCAACGCTTATCAAAAAGTGCAACAACGGATCCTGTAACGACTGGTCGTGTTGCAGTTTTAACTCGTATTTCTCAGAAGTTGGACGAAATTATTAGTGAATTGAAGAGTGGTGCACGCACAACTGACCAAATTCCTATCATGAAAAAAGAGTTAGAGGAATTTTTGCCTGTTGCAGGAGATCCCAGTCAACCCATTCCTAAATTCTTGGATGAAGCTGGATTGCCTGCCATTTTGAGCAATTTGTTCCCTGCCTATGGCGCTGGTGATATTTCAGGAGCGAAAGTTGCAGCCTATTTGTTCAATCAATATGCAGATACTGTCGTCAATGGGCTTTCTTGGAACATTGGTTTCAAATACACATCACCCTATGAAGCTGTAGCTGCCTCGCGTTCCTCCAACGTTGGACAGACGACAGGAGATGAAACTGAAATTCCTCCTTTGTATTCCCAAGTTGCAGAGTCAAGTAGAGCTGGAACAAGTGAAAATGTGATTGGTCCATCCAAGAGTGTTTCATCACCCTACACCTATGGTCGTGGTGAAATGGAAACCTGTACAAATCCTTCTTCCCGGACTGATGGAGCAGCATCGTATGACTGGAAAGCCAAATCAGCAGCAATTTGTGAAGCGATTCGGAAGCGTGGATTATCTCCTGGAGATTTTGGATGTTTACCCAGCACGGCATCTGTCGGTCCCGATTATTCTTGGCGCGGACATGCCCGAATGGTATGCACCCGACTCCAAAGCAGTTTGGACACTTCCCTGCCTGAAGTATGTGGATGCCCGCCTGTTGATTGGGCGGGATGGAGAGCATAAAACCATCCATACTGTAGAGAGGTGCGACAATGCGTGTAAATGTAGTATTAATCGCTGTCATCCTGGTTTTAATTTTTAGTCTTGGATATGTTTCGGGTCGCTATGTGGAAAAGCCTTCTGAACAAGTGGTAAAGAAAGAAGGATTCCAATCTGGAACCATTGTTCCTCGCTGCCAAGCCTGTAAACAATCATGTCCTTGTTCCTGTGGAGCAAATTCTCGCCCCGTCTGCCCGCCGTGCCGCGAGCCCGACCTTAGCAAATATGTCTTGAAGAGCACAATTCCTCCTTGCCCTCAATGCCCCGATATGAGCCAGTATATGTTGAAGACGGAGTGCCCTCCTGCTCCTGACCTCAGCAAGTATGTGCTCAAGAGTAGCATCCCCAAACCTCAGCCGGTTATCATCGACAATAGTGCATGCAAGAAAGAGTGTGGTGAGTGCCCTCCCTGCCCTCGTCCTCGTTGTCCCGATGTGAAATGCCCGCCACCCACCAAGTGTCCTCCTCCGGCTCCTTGCCCTCGTCCTGTCTGCCCTCCTCCTCCTACAAAGGTGAAGTGTGTGGCTGAAGACACTGGCAAATACAACGTTCGTCCCTACCTTGCTCCTTTGGATTTCAACTCCTTTGGCAACTAAGCCAAGCGCCGCCTACGTTTTTGACATTCAGAGCATTGATGCCAACAAATGAGAACAATCCAGCAAGGTGTGAAGGAATAAAAAAGAAGTGTCCAAATGATTTGAGACAAAACAAGTTCAAGATTTGACATTGTTTGGTCTTCCCAGAAGTTCTTTAAGCAAATCAGGAAATGGACACGCGGTATTGGGGTCCATCAGGATGGAGACTTCTCCATCTTCTCGTTGCAAACAAAACAAAGAATCCGAATGAATTTTATTCGTTTTTGGAACACTTGCCTTATGTTCTTCCCTGTAAATATTGCCGTTCCAGTTTGAGCCAGTATTACAATGAATTACCTTACTCCGAGACTGATGATTTGGAACTCTGGATGTGGAAGATTCACAACAAAGTCAATGGAAAATTACGCAAAGAAGGACAATCAAAACCTCCGAATCCTTCCTTTGCAAAAGTCCAACAACTTTATCGCGATGGAATCGCCCATGGGTGCACGCGAACTATTTTTCCTGGATGGGAATTTCTTTTTTCCATCATTAAAAATCATCCTTTAACGAGTCACGATATCCATCCAATTCCAGGGGCGCCTCCACTTGAGACATTGACGACAGATTTAGAAAAAAATCAATGGAATTGTCTGGATCCTCAAGCTCGCTATGCCCATTGGTTGCAATTCTGGGAAAGTTTACCTGGTGTCTTTCCCTATGAAGAATGGACGACTGCATGGGAAGACTCTATGGATACACCCCCTTCCTCTTGGACAACTATGACCATTGGAATGAAAGCGCTTTGGTCTCTTCGGTGTCGGTTTGAAGACAAACTGGCATTGCTTAACAAAACAACCTATACATCTCTATGCAACGACCTTACGTTCTACAAAAGTGGATGTGCGAATCGCAACATTCAGACAAAGACTTGTCGTCGTCTTCGGATGACACGAAAAACCAAACGATAGGATAGAATGGACTTTCCAGTCTTTTTATTTTTATTATTCTTTTTGACATGCCTTCATTATCTTGCACTTGTCTTGTATGATAAGGTGACTCAAGAAAAATCCATGCTTCGCGTGGAAGAAGGATTTGTTGATCCAATTGATGTTGGTCCTACGGATAGATATCTTGACAATGATGAACTTTATGATAGTTTTTACGCATCCATTTATGATCAACTTGCTCAAGGCGCAGTCCGCACACAAGCTGAAATCGGATTACTTCTTCATGAGTGGACAAGTAAAGGAGGACTTCCTGTTGAAAAGATGAAAGTCTTGGATGCAGGATGCGGAACAGGAATTGCAACTGTTGCCTTTGCCAAAATGAATGTGGAGAAAGTCATTGGAGTGGACAAATCAGCTGCTATGTTGGAGCGGGCTGAAAAGACCACGGTTCCTGCTGCAACTTTAACAGAAAAACAGCAACAAGCCATTGAATTCCGAAACACTGATTTATTGAATCCATCTGCACTGAGTGCAGCGGAAGTGACACATGCTGTACTCTTTTATTTTGTGCCCTATGAAGTCAAAGATTTAGAAGCTGTCTTACGAAATATGTATGTGTGGATTGCTCCAGGAGGAAAACTTGCTATTGAAGTTGTCAATAAACACAAGTTTGATCCTATGTTGGAGGCTGCTGCTCCTTGGATGGCATTTTCTCTTCAAAAATACTCGGATACACGCATAACAAAAAGCAGTGTAACCTTTGACAAATTCGCGTATGAAGGACAATTTGACCTGCAGGATCCAGAAGCTGAATTCCGTGAAACGTTCCGGTTTAAGGATGGACGAGTACGTCGTCAGCGCCACCGTTTTCATATGCCCGACATTGACCAAATTGTGAAATTAGGAACCACATGTGGCTACAAATACGACAAATACATTGATTTAACACCCATTGGATTTGAATATGCCTATTTGCTTTGTTTTAGCCACCCCTAAACGGTGCTAAAGAACTTTTCACAACAAGAAGAAGAGACCTTTATGGGAAAGATCTCATCTCCTTCTGAGATAAAAGACGTCTTCCAACCTGGTTTACTTCGTGGTGCAGAGCGCCTATCCTACGCACCTCACAAACGCTATTTTTATGTCGAGCATCCTACGGCAGGGTGGCGTGTGTATCTTCGCTCCGCCGCTTTTTTGTATGAAGCCAATGTTCCTTTTGATAAAACACGATTTCTTGTTGTCAAGCGCACGGGTGGGGATGCTGATAAGAAAACATGGGAGCCCCCGAAAGGTCAGATGGAGGGTAAAGATGCTGGGAAAAAGACAATTCCTATCAAAAAACTGTTAGAGGAAAATGTTCGTCGTGAAGTTTCAGAGGAAGCCAAAATTTTCAAACTTCTGCATTTGCAACACACAGGAATGGTTCTTCAAGGGGTAGAAGGAGATTACCCTCCCAATACCTATTTTCAATACCATGTCTTTCAAGCCTTTGTTCCGAAACGAGAACTTCAAGAAGCTTTTGGACAATTTGATTGGATTCAAGACCATCCGCTTGCCTTCGCACGATTCCGTTCTGATAAACGTGAAAAAGATGCACTGGGGTGGTATGATGGTGAAAATACCAAGATGATGGGAAAATGGTCTCCTACTTTGGTGGATATGTATTTGAAGCAATAGGCGGAGGATATTTGGGGTTTCCTGTTCCAACTTCAATGTCTGGTGAGAAGGCAATTTCCTGTGCTGCCAACGCCTGGGATTGAAGAGTAATTTGTTCTATAAGTTTTTCTTTGTATTTCCGAATAATATCTGCAGTTATATGCCATACCACTGCAGGTGTTAGAATACTTAGCATGAAGATAAACATCATACGAATGGGAAGATAGGACCATCCTGCAAAGAGAAGAATTCCAAAATTCACTAACCACCAACTTCCCACTGCGGAATGCCCAAAGGCACAGAGATTTAGAAGATTTGGAAGCATCATCTTAATTCCAATGAGTTCAACAATCCATGCAGCTATGGTGAATCCCATCAGTGTATAAAAGGGTGCAGTAATTGTACTCTTCACTGCATAGAGCTCTGGATAAATAATCATGCTTCCATCAAAGAGAAGACATGATAGAAGAAAGTAGCTGGGTATTCCCATCATAATTCCAGCAATAATTGGGTTTTTGACAACAGCCTGCAGAATTCCAGCATAGCATTCCCTGCAGCCTTTGCAGTAATCTTTTGGCGCTCGCGGCATGTGGCTGCTGCCCCACAAATAAAATAAGGTATCAATTTTTTAGTGGTTTAGAGCGTTATGATTTAGTCCCGCCAGAAGTTGCAGAGCACAGGGAGAACATCCAGGATGGACTGACGCACACGTTCCTTCTTGAGTTCTTCGATGGGGAGGAGAATGCAAGGAAATCCAGGGGCAGCAATCTGGAACTTGTCAAAGGGGTCTGCATCACGGGTGAGTAGGGTAAAGAGAGAGGTCATGTAGGTATCCACTTGGTCGCCCGTGAGAAAGGTGGAGGAGTGGCGAATAGTGCCCGAGTCAGACTCAGGGTCAACATAATCAATCTGGTACTTTTCATCTTCATCACAATCCCAGTACTTAATCTTGATGATATCATCCTTCTTAGGACCCTTGTCCTTGCGGAGTAGACGAATGGTAATAGGTAGGCTGTTAGGGGACATTTGGTAGCTGGACTGACCCAGTTACTTGGCAGGCGCTGGCTCAATTTTTTGGGCGCGATTAAATAATCGCTACTTTCTCTGCAATCACGGGTGTACTCATAGTCTTGAGAAGCTCTTTTTTGGCATCGGCTTTAAAATCATAGCTGCAATTGTGGTCGCCAGAAAACCGGTGAGAATTGCAGAAATATTTTCCGCAACGGCATGGATAGCAAGTAAGATTCAGCCTTACCTTGCAGTCAGGGCACTGGCAACGCTTGGGCATTTTTTCTTGTGTGCTCATCTTCCTTGTTCCTTTTTCGGGAGCACAAAATTCCAGCCAATTTTTCACCAGGTTGACTCTTAAGGGTTTTTTAAATAAGTAGGATAGAACATGTCGTTTTGGAAGCAAAGTCCAGGACCCTTTTGGTCTCATACACTTGGGGGTCTTTTGTTAAAATCCGAAGAACCTCATATTTTTAAAGATTCTTTTGAAAAACCATCGTTTTCCTATCTTGTTCTTGGGAAAGAGCATCTTCCAGATATTCATTCATTACTGACGCACCATTTTACACTCTATCCGCGCTCAAAGGTTTCCTTGACACGTGAACAATTAAATGATTTTATTGAAAAAGAGAAATGTCTTGCTATCGGAATTTATTTTAATTTATCGCTTGCAGGTGTCTTGATTTCGCGTCCTCTTGGATTTTTGATGATGGGTGCCAAATCGGTTGACAATCAACAAATTGGACTCATTGATTTTTTCTGTGTACACGAGAAACATCGGAAAAAAGGAATCGGTAGTAAACTGCTTCATGCTATGACATATGAATGTGCGCAGCGAGGATATGTTGCGCATTTGTTCTTAAAAGAGGGTATGCCTCTTACAACACTTCCACCTTTGTATTCTAGTTCGTATGTGTGGCGTCCACGCAAAGTCCCTGCTCCTGTCAATCTTTCGAACTTCATTCGCCCTGCAGTTGAACTGCCACGGGATTGTAGCTTCTGGAATGCGCCTTCTGCCGTTCATCACACAAAAGTCTATGAATGTTTTGCTTTTACTCCTCCGATTTTTGTTGCTGTGAATCCCATGTTTCACAAAGCAGAGCCCGGTGGGCAAACGATGGGTGAAATTTCCTGGGTCTGGTACAATCCCCAAAAGGGAACACATGCAGATGAAAAAGTTCGTCGTGTGGTGGAAACTGTGGTGGATTCCTTTGCAGAGTATGATATGCTTTTTATGGACTCTGCACTTCCCCATGACTCGACTGTTTGGATGAAAGATGCGCTCTTTTCCTATTATTGCTGGAATTTGCACCCAGGAACGTTTTTCAAATCCCGCCCCGCGCTTACTTTTTAACTTGTCTCTGAGTAGAACTATGGGAAATCCGTTTATGGCATTTGCGCAACAGGAGCGTAAGAAAATCATTGCTGAGAATCCTTCGTTGAAGTCTGACATTGGCAAGGTAGGAAAAATGTTGGGTGAGCGCTGGAGAAAGATGTCCGATGGGGAGAAGGCGAAGTACAAGGGCATGGCTGGACCCACTCGCAAAGCCTCCAAGAAGAGC
>JACCDX010466134.1_pt1 | contig 16955 bp, 18 predicted proteins | sample 7449681 | NCBI WGS metagenome assembly JACCDX01 (sample SAMN15323450, study PRJNA562643) | freshwater metagenome | isolation source: river surface water | place: USA:Blue River Watershed | collected 2017-08-18 | reverse complement strand
TTTTAATGAAAAACATGAATTTGTTCATGTTTTTATCCAATTTCAATAAATTGAAATTGGCATTAAAAAGCCCTACTTACTCAAAATCCAGCAAATACATTTAAAATTAATGGTATTAATTTTAAATGTATTTGGTATTTTGAGTATAATAGCGACAATTTTTTGTAAAATGGGTGTTGACAAATGAATGGTTTGTGCTATAATTTATTATGAGAGAGACTTTAAAAGAAAATTATGACTTCGGCAATTACCGCAATTACCAATAATCTTCGTACCATTGAGGGGAGAATAGCATCCAATGCGCAAAAAATTGCGTCCCCACCGGTGTATGATGCAGTTATTGGTGGTCAGCAGGTAAAAGTAAGTAATAACGATGATATATTAAATTCCCTCTTGGCCCTGCAATATGATTCAACGCAATATAAAATAAATGCTAAAATATTACGTTCAACCTCACAACAGCTAGGCTCTTTCATCAATTTAATTGCGTAGAATACGCCTTTAAACGGGGGAACCATGACAAACAGCATCTCTGGCGAGCGCGAATCTGCGTTCGGTTCGGCCTATAAATATAAATTTTTGGGCAAAAAGAATAAAAATGGCCAAGAAGCCAATAAACAGGACCAGAACACCCCACAATCGGGTGATGAAAACCCAACCGCTGATGATAAAACCAACAAATCCAAACGGCGCGGTTCCATTTTAAATGCTTTAATTTAGGGTGATTTGTAATTTTGTTGCAAATAAACTATATATTCCAAATGTCACAGGCCACTTTGGCCATTTTTTCTTGCCTTCGTATAATTTCTGTCTCGCCCCAATCGGGGTAATTATTGGCAAGATCCTTTATTTCTGGTAATTGGCTTTGTTGGTAAAAGGGTATTTTATCGGCATATTCTTTATCGCCCGCTTGTTTATTTAACGAATATTCTAACAGGGCCAAATTACCCAAACGCCATATATATTGGTTTTTGGTCGATTTTTTCATAATATGCTCAATAGTATATGAAGTTGACAAGGGCAGTGATATCTGATGGTATTTAGCCAAAATATATTGAATAATACGGGTCTTATCGGTTAAAAATTCAGCAAAATCGGCTATAAACTGCGCATTCTCTATACGAATGGGGGTTAAATCCTGTTGCAAATCATTCTTATTGTAATTACTCTGTTCCATTATTTTTTTTGCAATATGGTGATAAATTGGTTCTAAAATATTGGTTCGTTTTTTGCCAATAATTTGATAGCGGAAAATATGATTAATGAAAATTCTTAACATTGCCCGCAAAAATTCATTATTTTTCTTATCAGAAGCCACAATCAGGGCCGGGTTAAATTGATATAAACCCAATTGATTATATTCGGTAATTAATAATTTTAAATCAATATCACCGGCCCATTGTTGGTGGTTATTATCCATTAAGGCATTATTATTATGGGCATAATATATTAAGCTATCAACATATTCTAATACTTCATGTGCTTGCTTGTTTTGATATTTGTTTTTAATTTCAAAAAATAATTTGCGCTTGCTAATAATCGTATCGGGCAATTCATAACCGCGGATAATGGACGGCAAATTATTATTGGACAATTGTTCCAGTTCGCCCCACTTATCATTTATCTGGTCATAATTATCGGCATATTTGGCAAATAACATATTTTTTATCATATCGGCAGTGCTTAATGGTTCACCGGCCGAATTAAGACTTTCAAAAAATATATAGGCATTTTCCATTGAACTTACCTCTATACGCACCACTGCCAATTTTTCCAATATCACCTGTCTCACAAATTCATAAATTTTTAAACCATCTTGGGTTATGTCTGGTAAATCCTCTTTAATTTTATCCTTAAAAAATTCAAATGTCTTAAATAAAATCTGGCGGTAACCCTCGTTATAACCGGGGCGTTTAAATTTCATTTGGCTTAATTCGTATTTGTAATAATATTTATTATGGGCATTAAGGGTTAATTTGGCATTATATAGATTATTATTAAAATCAAATGTCACTATATAATTGCGATATAATTCATCAAATCCATGTTGATTTTTCTCGCTATCTTTGCCGTCATTGATTAATTTTTGCAAATAATACAAAAATGCAATAATCATGATGGAAACGGTAACCAACCTTTGTTGGCCATCTATCACATCATAAACTTTGTTACCCTGTTTCATTAATAAAACATTGCCCAAATAATGAATTTGTGTTTCACCTTGATGAATTTTTAAAATATCGTCCCATAATGCCTGCCAATTATCCTCGTCCCATGAATAATGCCTTTGAAATGGGGGTATAACAAATTTTTGTCCATTGCCCATTAAAGCATCAAATTGGCTGGGGCGGGCATCAAAAAATTGGGCGACATCAGTCATTCATCATCACCCTTAAAATTAAGTGCGGCCGAATTCATACAATAACGCAGGCCGGTGGGGTTGGGCCCATCGGGGAAGACATGGCCCAAATGTGCTGAACAATGGGCGCATATTACCTCGGTGCGTTTGAAAAACAGGCTTTTATCAATATGTTCTTCAACATGTTTGGGGTTTATGGGCTGAAAAAAACTGGGCCAACCGGTGCCGGAATCAAATTTTGTATCGCTGTCAAACAGGGGCAGGTCGCAACATATACAATGGTAAACCCCCTTGGCGTGGTTATCCCAATATTCGCCACTAAATGCCCGTTCAGTGCCAGCCTTGCGGGTAACTTTATATTGCATGTCGTTTAATTGCTTGCGCCATTCGGCATCAGTTTTTATTATTTTTGTCATGCCATTATAATATTGCAAAAATTGCTTGAATGCAAGCGAATATTGCATATTATAAGATTAATGAAAACCAAAAAAACAAAGAGGTTAACATGTTATTATCAGATCAATTGGGCAATTTGGGCACCGAATCGGCCTTTTCAGTATTGGCGCGGGCCGAACAATTGGCACAGGCCGGGCGCGAAATTATTAATTTGGGCATTGGCCAGGCCGATTTTCGCACCCCTGAACATATTATTAATGCCGCCATCAAGGCAATGCAGGACGGCCACCATGGTTATACCAATGCACAGGGCATTTTGCCATTGCGTCAGGCGGTGGCGACATATTATAAAAATATCTATAATGCGACCATTAACCCCAAAAATATATTGATAGTGCCCGGGGGTAAGGTAACCATGTATTTGGCGATTACCATGTTTGGTGGGGCCGGCCATGAAATAATTTACCCTGACCCGGGTTTCCCCATTTATCGTTCGGTAATTCAATTTACCGGGGCCAAGGCGGTGGATTTACCGATTTTGGAGGAAAATAATTTCGCATTTAATGCCGATGATGTTTTAAGCCGTATTACCCCCCAAACATCGTTAATTATTTTAAATTCACCGGCCAACCCGACCGGTGGGTTAACCCCACGGGCCGAGATAATAAAATTGGTCAAGGGCCTGGCCAAACATAAACATGTTGTGTTATTAATGGACGAAATATATTCGCGCTTAACTTACGATGGGGCCGAACATTATTCAATATTAAACCACCCCGAAATTTACGACCAATTAATATTGCTTGACGGCTGGTCCAAAACCTATTCTATGACCGGTTGGCGGTTGGGTTTAAGCGTTTGGCCCGAACAATTAATTGACCAAGCAACCCGCCTGTGCGTTAATATACATTCATGCGTCAATGCCCCCACCCAATATGCCGGCATTGCCGCATTTTTAGATGGGCAAGAATGCGTTGATGAAATGGTAGCAATTTTAGACCAACGGCGCAAAATCATCGTCAAGGGTTTAAATAACCTGCCCAATATTTCTTGCATTACCCCCAAGGGTTCGTTTTTTGCCTTTGCCAATATTAAAAAATTACAGGCCAAATATGGTGGCACCGCATTGGAATGGCAGGGCCGGTTTTTAGAGGAAGCCGGAGTGGCCACCATTGCCGGCACCAGCTTTGGTATTCATGGCGAGGGATATATTCGTTTTTCCTTTGCCGCCGCCACCCAAAATATCGGGCGCGGCCTGCAAATGTTGCATGATTACCTTAGCAAAAATTACCCTTAATTTTGGGTTAGGCCCTTTTGCATATTGATAATTTGTTGAATCCGGCTTTGGGCATATTTTTGCACTAATGTATCCTTTAATGCGGTATTTTGCACAATGTCCTTGTAATAATGCACGGCAAAAAACAAATCGCTTAATTGGCCATATTTGCCCCATAAATGAATCTCACCCATTTTGAATTGGGCCTCACTATCGCCCTGTTGGGCCCTGGCCTGCAAATAAGCAATATATTGTTGGTTATCCTGCACAATCGGGAATTGTAACAGAATATTGCCATTATTTTGCGGTTTTTCCCCAATTTTTTCGGTGCGTTGGTAATTTAATGCGGCATTATTTTCAAATGCCCCAAAATTTATTTGGTTATATTGCATGGCTGTGGTTGGCTTACTGCTGGTTGGCTTGCTGACCAATGTATTTTGGGCCATTAAAGCCAATGGGGCCAAGAGACATAATATTGTAATTGCTTTTTTCATGACACACTCCTTCTTGTGTTTGAAATATAATAAACCACCCGCGCCCCCGGGTGTTCCGAATGCGCCTTGTCAACCCGATTGGGTTTATGATTTACTTTTTCCTGATAATTGCAATATATAACAAATATTGCTTTGACGCAATGTAATAAATATAATTTGAATTAAATTTTATCTATATTCTTGATTATTAAATAAAATTTTATCTATATTGCAATGCGTAAATATATAATATTGTTATTTTTCAATATATTATTTTTTGTAATTTGTAATAAAATATAATAAAAAAGATTTGAAAAAAATAAAAAACCCGTGAAATGTTTACTACAAATCACGGGTTTTTATAAAAATAATAAGCTATTATTTAAGTGATAAACGCAACTTATCGGTCACCTCATCAATAAAGCCTTCATCGGCCACCAATGGCACCGCCACAATAGCGCAGGGGCCGGTGAATTTGACATGAATGTCATTGGCGTAGGTCACTTTGGTGCCCTGTAATTGGCTTAATTTGGTGTCAATACCGCACATTAAACCATAACCACGAATATCGGTCACATTATCCATGCCTTTAAGCGACATCATTTTCTTGCGAAAATAATCGTGTAATTTTGTGCTCTTGGCAAATGTATCCTCGCGTTCATAAATATCCAACACCGCAACCGAGGCGGCGGCGGCACAGGGGTGCCCAGAATAGGTATAACCATGGAAAAATTCTACCATATCCTCGGGCGATGCCGAATTGATGGTATGGTAAATTTCGTCCTTGACCGAAACTGCACCCATGGGTTGGGCCCCGTTGGTAATGCCCTTGGCCATGGTCATAATATCAGGTATGACATCAAATGCCTCGCTGGCAAATGCTGTGCCCAAACGGCCAAAACCGGTAATAACCTCGTCAAATACCAATAAAATGCCATTTTTGTCGCAAATTTCCCGCAGGCGTTTTAAATAACCCTTGGGTGGAACCAAAACACCGGTGGAACCGGCCACTGGCTCAACAAAACAGGCGGCAATGGTGGTGCCACCAAAGGTGTCAACGGCGCGTTGTAAATCCTCGGCCAATTCAACGCCATGCGCTCCCTCGCCCCATGTATAGCCATTTTCCTTGGGCATCCATGTATGACGCATATGGACAACATTGGACATTGTATTGGTGAAGGTTTCGCGGTTTTTAACCATGCCGGATAAAGAAACACCACCAATATTAACCCCATGGTAAGCGCGTTCGCGCGAAACAAAACGGGTGCGTTGGCCCTGACCCTTGGCGCGGTGATAAGCCATGGCAATTTTTATGGCCGTATCAATCGATTCGGAACCCGAACCGGTAAAGAAAGTGTAGCTCATACCCTTGGGCAATATGCGGGTTAATTTGCTGGCAACCATAAAGCTGTTGGGGTTGCCAACTTGAAAATGGGGCGAAAAATCGCAGGTTTGCAATTGTTCATAAACGGCACGGGCTATTTCCTCGCGCCCATGGCCCAAAGGCACACAAAATAAGCCGGACGAACCATCGGCCAGTTTGCGTCCATCGTGGGTTTCATAATACATACCCTTGGCCTTGGTATATAGACGGGGGTTGTTTTTGAAATCGCGGTTGGATGTAAATGGCATCCAATGGTTTTCTAAATCATTTGGGGCGTAACGCATGTTTTTCTCCTTGTTATGTGAAGTGTAATTTATTAAGTTCTTATATCAATATATTATATTATAAACAATTAATATTAAGGGCCAGAATAAAAAAATTATTACACCAAACCCACGTAAACTTTCATAACAAAAATATTGTTATTTGCGGGTAAATCTATTATAATGGCATTATGGAACAAAAAAGACAAACCCCATTAAAAAATATTCGCGTGTTAGATTTATCGCGTATTTTGGCCGGCCCGTGGTGCACCAAAATGCTGGCCGATATGGGGGCCGAAGTGATTAAAATTGAAAGTGCCGAGGGCGATGACACCCGCCGTTGGGGCCCCCCATTTGTGGGCGAGGACCAAAGTGCGGCCTATTTTCATTGTTGCAACCGCAATAAAAAATCTATAGTTATTGATTTCACCACACAAGTGGGGATAGCACAAATTCACCAATTGGCCAAAATAAGCGATATAGTGGTGGAAAATTTCAAATGGGGTGGGTTAAAAAAATACCAATTGGATTATGATTCGTTAAAAAAAATTAACCCCAAATTAATATATTGTTCAATAACCGGTTTTGGGCAAACCGGGCCATGGGCCCCGCGTGCCGGTTATGATTATATTATTCAGGGTTTAAGCGGGGTAATGGCATTATGTGGCGAACCGGAGGGGCGGGCGCAAAAATTGCCGGTGGCCTTTGCCGATATTTTTACCGGTATTTATGCCTGTAATGCCATTTTGGCAGCCCTGTATGAACGGGTGCAATCGGGGCAGGGCTGTTTTATTGATGCGGCATTGATGGATTCAATGTTGGCGGTAATGGCCAATATGGCCACTTCGTATTTTGCCACCGGTGAAACCCCCCAACGCACCGGCACGGCCCACCCCAATATTTCGCCTTATCAAACTTTTCCATCGGCCGACCACGAATTTATATTGGCGATTGGCAATGACAACCAATTTCAAAAATTTATGGATATAATTGGTTTGGGCCATTTGGCCAAGGACGAACGATTCATTGATAACCGCGCCCGTATAAAAAACCGCCCGGCCCTGACCGCCATAATGGAGGAGCAAACCAAAAAAATACCCAGCCACGATATTTTGGCCCAATGCGAGATAGCCAATGTGCCGGCCGGCCCCATTTTGCCATTAAAGGAAGCCATGAATTTGGAACAGGTTAAGGCCCGTGGTTTAATCAGCCAGGCCCAATTACCCGATGGTTTTACCATGCAATATTGCAATTTCCCAATTCAATTTACGCAAATACCCATCATCACCAGCGGGCGGGCCCCCAAATTGGACGAACATAGAGCCGAAATTTTAAAAATGATACCATGATAGGTTAAAAAAATTACTTGCAATTATTATTTAATGGCATTATAATAATAATATCAAGGAATAAACGAAAGATGCCGTTGTTGAAAGTCATTACCGTAGGCCGTCAGTTTCAAACTGTGCCAATAGATGCATATCTGGCGCAGGGTTATCAATTGGCCCCCGCACAATCGCGTTATCCAGCCCAATTTAGTTCAATGCAATTATTCAAATCCTTGGCTGGCCGGCCGACATTAAAGGACCCAATTACCAATTCGCGTGGTATATTGCAAAATCATAATTTGTAGTTCTTTTACCTTACTTCAATCCTTAAATTCACCATTACCCAAATTATTGTTTCGCCCGTTGGTGGAATTTTCTGTTCATAATGTATTGGCAATAGTTCATTTATAAAAATAAAAGCCCCATTGCTGGGGCTTTTTGGTTTTTTGTGAATCAATTATTATTTCACAACCGAAACACCACGGCGGTTTTGCGAATAGGCATTTTCGTCAGAACCATTAACAGCAGGTTTTTCCTTGCCGTAAGAAATGGTGGTCAAACGATCGGGGTTAACACCCAACGAAACCAATACTTCCTTAATTGAATTGGCGCGTTTGGCACCCAAAGCCAAGTTATATTCGCGTGTGCCGCGTTCATCGCAATGGCCTTCAACAGTTAATGTTTTGGCGGGGTATTGTTTCAACCAAACGGCCTGTTTAGACAAAACGGCCTTGGCATCGTTTGAAATTTCCGAGCTGTCGTAAGCGAAAAACACGCGGTCACCAACATTAATAATGAAATCACGTTCAGAACCCGGGGTGATATCGGAAACTTTGGCACCCGAACCGGAAGCCGAACCACCAGTTCCACCGGTGCCACCAGCACCCGAACCCGATGTTTGGGCGGTTGCGGCCGAACCAGCACCAGCACCCGAACCAGCATCCGAACCGGCATTATTGGGTTTATACGAACAAGCGGCCAGCAAACCCATGATTACTACTGCGAAAATTTGCGATTTCATAATTTATTACTCCTTAAATAGTATGTTTTGTCTTGCCTGAATATAATCCTGTTTTCTCCCGCAACCGATTCAAGCTATTTACATATAATATATTATTCGTGAAATGTCAAGGGTTTTTACAAAAATTTTGTTATATTTAAGTCTAAATGGCTTTTTATTCCATTAAATACAAGTATTATTACAATTATTGTTGCAATTATTAACTTTATATAATAAAATACATGGCAAATGTTACAAAATTTACTTGAAAATTTGGGTTATACCATGGAACGCATGGGGCCCATTCGTTATGGGCGGCTTTGGTGGTTATCGTTAAGCCGTAATTTTGCCATTGTGCAGACTATTATAATGACACCATTAAGCGTAACCATGTTTATTATTTGGCTGACTTTTTGGTTAAATGGGGTCAAAACCCCGCGCCATATAGATATGTTGGTGGCCATTTACCCATTTTTTACCGCCATGATGTTATTGGTAACCATGCCAATGTTGGCACGGGGCCGTATCTGGTGGCCCATTTTTTTTAATATATTGCCCAATTATGCGGTAATAATGTTTATTTGGTATAATATTGAATTGGCTTTTCATATACATGGTGGGTTATTTAATGTCTGAACAATTGGAACAAACAATCAAATTAATGGCAAAAATGCCCGGCATGGGCCAACGTTCGGCCCGGCGGGCGATGGTGCATTTGTTAATGAACCGCGACAAATTATTAAAACCACTCATCGACGGCCTGACCAGATGCTATGACACCGCCCAAAGTTGTGGCCGTTGTGGGGCCCTGAATTTTGCCGAATATTGCAATTATTGCGATGACAACCAACGCGATGGTGCGGTAATTTGCGTGGTGGAACAGATGGCCGATTTATGGGCGATGGAACGATTGCAAATTTACCGCGGGCAATATCATATTTTGGGGGGGGTATTATCGGCCCTGAATCGCATTCACCCCGAGGATTTGCGCCTTGATTCGTTGTTCCAGCGGTGCCATAATGGGCCGGTTAAGGAATTAATTTTGGCCACCAATGCCACCATGGACGGGCAAACCACCGCATTTTATATACAGGATCACTTGATGGGTTCGCCCATAAAAATTACCCGTTTGGCCCATGGTGTGCCGGCCGGTGGCGAATTGGAATATATGGACGATGGCACATTGGCCATTGCCCTGAAAAGCCGGCGCGAATTATAGGCCCGGGTAATCAGGAATTGCCAAGGATAAAGATTGTATCAGATGTTCGGCAATATCTATCTTGCCATCAATAATTGGTTCGTGCTCCTCGGAATCTTGGTCAAATGTAAAGCTGACAAAAAATTCTTCCTTAATTTTTAATGGTATTTCCTGCCCGTCCTTGGCCGAAATGGCGGTAATTTCGGCCATTAATTCCCCCGATAATTCAAATAATTTGGTCAATTTGGTTGGTTTTAAAATACCGCTTGCGCTGAATTTTTTCAATTTGGGTAGGTTTAAACGCTCGCAGATAGCTGTATTTTGCTCGGGGCTGGTTTGGGTCTTTATCTCCACCCCCTTGGCCGGTATATCCTTAACCAATATATAATATTGCCATTCATTATTGGCCAATGGTGGTTGGGCCGGTATTTTGGTTTCCTTTAATGGTATTTTGCTGTTTTTATTCATGATGTACCCTTTGTTGTAATTGCTGTATCACCCCGTCCCAACCGGCCCCATTTTTGCCGGTTATTTCGGTGCTGGCTATAATATTCATATTTTTATACCATTTATGGTGGGCATTGTCTAACCCCCAACGCCAACAAAATGGGCGGGGCAATAATAAAAATGCCCGTTTGCCCAACCCACCCACCAAATGGCAAATGGAACTATCTATCACTATCACAAAATCCATATTTTCCACCAATGCGGCCGTGTCAGAAAAATCTTTAATTTCACCGGCATGGTCTATTAATTGTGGGTATAGGGCTGGTTCATTATTTTTATAATCAATTTGTAATGAATGGCATTCCCAATCGGGGTGTAATAATTGGGGCAAATGATGGTGGGGAATGGTTTGTTTGTCGCCCAATGGCAAATATGAATGGTTATTGCGCCCCGAACCCGTCCAGGCCAAACCCACGCGGTATTTGGCCCTTTTGGGCCCCAATTTTTGCGCAAAATGGGCGGTTTTGGTTGGGTTGGCCCGCAAATAAGGTATGGAATCAATAGCATTCACGCCCAAACGCGCCGGCAAGGATAATAAATAGACCCATTTTTCAGTTGGTAATTGTGGGGGTATTTCGCATATTATGGTTAATTTGGGGTGCACCAAACTATCGCAAAACAGCTTATACAGGTTGGGTTTCACCAAAAAAACCACGCGTTCACAATTGCTTTGGCATAAATTTATAATATAACGGGCAAACTGCATTTCATCGCCCAAACCTTGCTCACCAAAAACAAAAACGCTATTTGGTATGGGCCCGCCGGGCAACCAATATTTCTGCATATCATATTTATGGTGCAATTGAAAAATGCGATATTCCAATTCGTTAAAACCGGCCGTTAAGTTATTTTTACGTATATTCAGGGTGGATTTGGCATAATGGGCGTTGCTGTCGGTGGCATTTTGCAATAAATAGGCGCATAAATTATCCTGTGACGAATCATAATCACCCAAAGCATCGCTTAACACAAACAGGTTAAAACGCGCCCCATAATGGTCGGGGCGCAGGGTTAAAATACGTTGAAAAACCTGCTTGGCCGGTTGGTAACGCGCGGTATGCAGGTATAACACCCCCAGCAGTATCAAATTTTGGGTGTTAATGGGGTCCTCGCATAAATGACGGGTTATCAGGCTTTCGGCCCGGGTAAATTCGTTTATATCCATCAATAATTGCACAATGCGCCTGATAATTTGGGGGAATTGCCGGTCGCGGTTATATAAAACCCGCAAATCCTCGTGGGCGGCGGCATAATCATTCAATTGCCAATGGGCCTCGGCACGCAATAATAATTGGTTATTATCGGCAATATTGCATTCGGCAATCACCCGGGCAAATTGGCCGGCATAAAATAATTCGGTCAATGGGGCCGGGCATTGCTCGGGAATTGTATATTCGTCCTTAGAAGTCATACATACCCGAATAGTATATTTTTTTATAAAATCAAAGAATTTTATAAATTTTGCTTTAAATTGGTAAAATTATTGTTAATATTAATACGATAATTTAACATTTAAAAAAGGAAATAACATGCAAACAATGGACGATAGAGACGGATTTATATGGCTGGACGGCAAATTGGTGGATTGGCGGTCGGCACAGGTGCATGTATTGAATCAGGGTTTGCATTATGCATCATCGGTTTTTGAGGGCGAACGGGCGTATAAAGGCAAGGTGTTCAAATTGCGCGAACATACCGAACGGCTGTTTTATTCGGCCGAAATTTTGAAAATGAAAATCAATTTCACCGTTCAACAAATTATCGATGCCCATGCCGAGGTAATTGAAGCCAATGGGTTATCGGATTGTTATATACGGCCAGTGGTTTACCGCGGTTCCGAGGTAATGGGCCTATTGCCCAGCAATAACCCGGCGCACGTGGCCATTGCCGCATGGGTTTGGCCCAGTTATTTTGATATGGCCACCAAAATGAAGGGGATTCGCCTGAAAACCGCCACTTACAAACGGCCATCGCCCGAAACCGAACCGGTGCATTCCAAGGCGGCCGGTTTATATATGATTTGTTCGTTAGAAAAATTGGATGCCGAACAAAAGGGTTTTAACGATGCGATGTTTTTGGATTATCGGGGTTATATAGCCGAAGCCACCGGTGCCAATATATTTTTCAAAATGACCGATGGCAATTTGCACACACCAATTGCCGATTGTTTTTTGAACGGCATTACCCGGCGCACCGCCATGGAATTGGCGCAAAAAAATGGGATTAAGGTCATTGAACGGCACATAAAACCCGAGGAATTAAGCCAAGTAACCGAGTGTTTTTTATGTGGCACCGCCGCTGAAATTACACCGGTTTCATCAATAGATGACCATCATTTTAACCCGGGCAATACATGCCAAAGCATGGTTTCGTGGTATAATGAATTGGTTAATAATTAAAAAAATATAACCAACTGGCACTATACATTTTCTGGTGTTTGGTGTTAATATAGTAAAAATACCAAATACATTTAAAATTAATATCATTAATTTTAAATGTATTTGCTGGATTTTTACTATCACGGGGGGATTACAAGGGGGGTGAAATAGCGGTTGGGCCTTGCACAGAGCGTTTTTCACCCCCCTTCTAACTAAATAGGTTTGCAATGGTTTTAATTTTAAACTTATTTAGTGTTCCCAGTATATAAACAAAAATATGGAGAAAATGATGGAATTTATTTATGAACATTTGCGCATTAATGGCGAAAAAATTGACAAAAAGGAACGGATAAATATTCACCACCCGTTTGACAAAAAATTGGTGGCTTCGGTGCCCAAGGCATCCTTAGACGATGTAAAGCGGGCCTTTTCCATTGCCAAAAATTTCAAATCACCCCTGACCCGTTATGACCGGTATAAAATATTAATGAAGGCCGGTGAGATAGTCGCTAGCCGTAAGGAGCATCTGGCCAAGATTATTACATTGGAATCGGGCCTGTGTATGAAGGATTCGTTATATGAGGTTGGCCGGGCATCGGACGTGATGTTATTTGCCGCCAATTTGTCGTTGGTTGATGACGGGCAGGTGTTTAGTTGCGATTTAACCCACCATGGCAAATCGCGCAAGGTTTATACCACCCGCGACCCATTATTGGGGGCCATAAGTGCAATTACCCCCTTTAACCACCCGTTAAACCAAGTGATTCATAAAATTGCACCTGCGATAGCCACCAATAACCGCATGGTTTTAAAGCCATCGGAAAAAACGCCATTATCGGCATTTTTGATTGCCGATATTTTTTACGAGGCCGGCCTGCCCCCGCAAATGTTGCATGTTATTACCGGTGACCCACGCGAAATTGCCGATGAATTATTAACCAATGACGATATGGATTTGGTAACATTTACCGGTGGCGTGCCGATAGGCAAATATATTGCCAAAACCGCAGTTTACAAACGTCAAGTTTTGGAATTGGGGGGTAATGACCCGATTATAATTATGGAGGATGCCGATATAGCCAAGGCGGCCGCATTGGCCGCCGGTGGTTCGTATAAAAATTCGGGCCAACGTTGCACCGCGGTAAAACGCATGTTGGTGCAAAAATCGGTGCATAAACAATTTGTGGAGGCATTGATAGAAGAAACCAAAAAATTAAGCTACGGAGACCCATTTGATTATAATATGGATATGGGCACGGTGATTGACGAACCGGCCGCCCAATATTGTGAATCGGTGGTGAATGAGGCGATTCGCGATGGGGCCAAATTATGTGTTGGCAATAAACGCACCGGTGCATTATATTCACCGACGGTTATTGATAATGTTTCCCCCGATATGCGGGTGGTTAAGCACGAAACATTTGGGCCGGTTTCACCGGTTATTACCTTTGATACATTGGACGAGGCGATTAAAATTGTCAATGGCACCGCTTTTGGCCTGTCATCGGCCGTGTGCACCCAACGTCTCGATGTTATTACCAAATTGGTTTCCAGCCTGCATGTTGGTTCGCTGAATGTATGGGAGGTGCCGGGGTATCGCCTTGAAATGACCCCCTTTGGCGGGATTAAAGATTCCGGCTTGGGTTACAAGGAGGGCGTGGCCGAAGCCATGAAAAGCTTTACCAACATCAAAACCTACTCACTTCCTTGGTGATAGGGGCTTGATTGAGGGGTTGGGTGATTTTTCACCCCCCTTCTAACTAAATAGGTATGTAATGGTGGTAATTTTGAACTTATTTAGTGTTCCCAGTATAATTAAAATACCAAATGGCAATGCCAACAACCAAAATTACCACCGATACAATAAGCAATTTGGTGAAATATTTTTCTAAAAATTGTTTGAATTTGTCGCCCCCATAATGAAACACGACCGCCATTAAAAAATAACGCAGGCACCGCCCCAACAAAGAACCCAATAAAAATAAATGCAGGGGCAGAGCCATAAAACCGCTGAAAATGGTAATAAATTTGTATGGAATGGGTGAAAAACCCCACGCCACAACCACCCAAAAGCCATATTTGTCATAAAATTCGCGCATAATATGTTCATATTGCTGGCCATGAAACAGGGTAATAATCGCCACCCCCACCGATTCATACAAAAAATAGCCAATTGCATAGCCCACAACCCCACCGGCAATAGAAGCAAAAATAGCCACCAAGGCATAATGCACCGATTTTTTGGGTTGGGCCAACATCATGGGAATCATCATCAGGGCCGGTGAAATAGGGAAAAATACGCTATCAATAAAGGCAACAAAACCCAAATAATAAATAGCCCGTGGGTGGCCCGACCATTGCAGGGTTTTATCGTATAGTTTTTTAAACAAGCGTTTTGCCCGCACCGGATATGGCCTCTTGGCCACTGCTGACCGGCCCCAATAACATTTCATTATGGGGCTTGCCCGATGGAATCATCGGGTAACAATTTTCGGTGGGGTCAACCCGGCAATCCACAATCACCGGCCCCTTGGTCTCAATCATTTCCTTAATTTTTTGGTCAATTTCGTCCGGTTTATTAATAATAATACCATGCCAACCAAAGGCCTTGGCCAAAGTTACAAAATCGGGCAGGGAATCGCTGTATGATTCGGAATAACGGCCCCCGTGCAATAATTCCTGCCATTGGCGCACCATGCCCAAATATTGATTATTCAAAATAAATATTTTAACCGGCAGGCGATATTGCGTGCAGGTGGACATTTCCTGTATATTCATTAAAATTGATGCCTCACCGGCAATATCTATCACCAATGCATCGGGGTGGGCCACCTGTACCCCCATGGCGGCCGGAAAGCCATAACCCATGGTGCCCAACCCGCCCGATGTCATCCAATGATGGGGTTTTGAAAAACCCAAATATTGGGCGGCCCACATTTGGTGTTGCCCAACCTCGGTGGTGATGTAATAATCCTTGTCCTTCATGGCATGCATTAACCTTTGCAGGGCGAATTGGGGTTTTATAATTGAATCACCTTGTTTGAATGCAAAGCAATCCTTGGCCCGCCATTGGTCAATTTGTTTCCACCAATCGTTAATTTCGGCCCGGTTGAATGTATATTTTTCGGCTTCCAATTGGGCTATCATTTCTTCTAATGCCTCGCCACAATCGGCCTGAATTTTTATATCCACGGCAATATTTTTATTGAACGAACTTTGGTCAATATCAATATGAATTTTTTTCGAATGGGGCGAAAAAGCATCCTTTAAACCGGTAATGCGGTCGTCAAAACGCGCACCCACGCATAACATAACATCGCAATCATGCATGGCCAAATTAGCCTGATACGAACCATGCATGCCCAACATGCCCAAAAAATGCGGGTCATTATAGGGCAGTGCCCCCAAACCCATCAGGGTCAGGGTGGTTGGGAAGTCAGTTAATTTGACCAATTTGCGCAAGGCATCAATGGCCCGCGGGCCGGCATTAATTAAACCACCCCCACCATATATTATTGGCCGTTTGGCCTTTTTCAATAATTCAATCGCCTTTTTAACCGCCATAGATTCTGGTTTGGTGTTGGGGCGGTAAATGGGGTGTTTGTCTTGGCTGTAATTATTATATGGGCCCATGGCAAATTGCACATCCTTAGGAATGTCAATTAACACCGGCCCGGGCCGGCCCGAACGGGCGACATAAAATGCCTGATGAATGGTTTTGGCCAAATCGTCAACCCGTTTCACCAAATAATTATGTTTAGTGCAGGGGCGGGTAATGCCGGTTGTGTCGCATTCCTGAAAGGCATCGGAACCAATCAAATGGGTTGGCACCTGACCGGTAATGCATATAATGGGTATGGAATCGCATAATGCATCGGTTAAGCCGGTTACCGCATTGGTGGCCCCGGGGCCTGAAGTGACCAACACCACCCCAACCTTGCCGGTGCTACGGGCATAGCCCTCGGCCGCATGCACCGCGGCCTGTTCATGGCGCACCAAAAAATGGCGAATGCGGTTTTGTTTGAAAATTTCGTCATAAATGGGCAATACTGCCCCACCGGGGTAACCAAATATAGTATCCACCCCTTGGTCTAGCAATGATTTGATTAAAATCTCGGCACCATTATATTTTTGCATATTAAACCTTGTAAAAGTAAAAAATAGAGATTTACTTTTAAAATATAAAATACCACTTGTCAATACTGCGATGAGTAAATAGTAAAAAAAGCATGAAATTATTCATGGTGTACTCAAAATACCAAATATATTTAAAATTAATACCATTAATTTTAAATGTATTTGCTGGATTTTGAGTAAGTAGGGCTTTTTAATGCCAATTTCAATTTATTGAAATTGGATAAAAACATGAACAAATTCATGTTTTTCATTAAAA
>JACCDX010149302.1_pt1 | contig 16960 bp, 21 predicted proteins | sample 7449681 | NCBI WGS metagenome assembly JACCDX01 (sample SAMN15323450, study PRJNA562643) | freshwater metagenome | isolation source: river surface water | place: USA:Blue River Watershed | collected 2017-08-18 | reverse complement strand
TCTGATCGCTAAGGGTGATGCAACAGCGATCCGCGGTGAACTCATTATTCCCACGGAAAGTCATGTGATCCCCGCAGGTAAACTAGCACGCAACATCGTCGCCGGTGCTCTGAACCGTGATATCAAGGCACCCTCTGCAGCAGACCGCGCACTCTTTAATGAGATTCACTTTGTCGCATACGAGGTGATTCAGCCGAACAATCTGACTCCGATGGAAGCATACAAGCTTCTCCGCTCTGCCGGCTTTGAAACCGCGCGTGCAACTCTGGTACCTGCTGATAAGATGACCCCCGAGAATCTGGCCACTATTTTCAGTCAGGCCGAGGCCAAGAGCCCATATCAGATGGACGGCTTGGTGCTTGCACCGAATACGCCTCGCCATGTCAGCTGGTCCCCTGCTGTTCGCAAGGGCAAGGCCGTAAACCCCAATGACCGTGCAGCCTGGAAGGAGCGTCTCACGAAGTCCACTGCCATGACCACTGTGACAGCAGTGGATTGGAATGTCAGTGCTGGTGGTCTCCTGATCCCCCGTGTTCTCTTTGAAACCGTGACTCTGTCAGGTGCCAACATCAGTGCAGCCACTGGCCTGCATGGGCGGTGGATTTACGAGAATGAGGTGGGTCCCGGTGCGAAGATTGAGGTGCGTCGCGCAGGTGACGTGATTCCCCAGATCGTGGCTGTGCACGTCGCTGCCCCTGGCGGCCCCGCGATGCCGGCGGCCTTCACATGGGATGGAGATGCGGCCACGGCCATTCACATCCGCCCTGCTGGTTCTGAACACGCTGCGGCGGAGGACTGTGTGAAGATCACGCACGCACTGACAGTCCTCGGTGCAGAGAATGTTGGCCCTGGTGTTGTCGCCCGTTTGTACGCCGCAGGGTTCACCACGGTGTGCGCAATCTTGACTGCAACACCGGCTGATTTCTCTAAGGTGGAAGGTTACCAGGGTCGCATGGCTGAGCGCATCTGGACGGGCCTCCGTGCTGGTTGTGCCGGTTGGAACACGCTCAAGTTCATGGTCGCATCGTCTACGATGCCCCGTGGTGTCGGTCACAGCAAGCTGGAGACGCTGTTCGCCATCAATCCGAACCCGGCTACTTGGTCTGTCTCAGAATTTACAGCAGCACGCCCTGCTGGTCTGAGTGACAAGAGCATCCAGGCGATCGTGGCTGCCGTGCCCGCTTATCTGGACTGGGTATCTGAGAATATTCCTGCAGACTCCATCCCAAAGGCAACCACGGTAGCCCCTAAGAAGTCAGTGGTCGCAACAGCACCGGCAAATGCTATGACGGTGGTGATGACTGGTTTCCGCGATAAGGTACTGGAATCTGCACTAGAGGCAGCCGGACACACGGTTGCCGACACCGTTACCAAGAAGACCACGCATCTGGTGCATCCTGACGGCCCCACACCGACCACGGGCAAGGCCGCAAAGGCGCAGGAGTACGGTGCCGCGGTGATGTCAGTTTCCGCATTCAAAGCGTTACTTGCATAAGAATCCCGCTGCTCATCAATAGAGGACATGCCCGGTTGGTTTGAGTTTGACCCCCCTGTGCAGCAACCACTTGCCACAATGGCATTTCAGTTTCTTTTGGCCTTTATCGTGTTCATTATTGCGATGTGTGTCATAGCTCTGATTTCAAACACGCGCTCAGCCCCTGTTCCACCGAAGGGTTGGGCAACACTGGATTACGAGGCCGCACAGGCCGGTCGCAAATCGCTCACAGACTATCTGTCCGCAAACAAGCTGGATGACAAGACACCGATGAATCAGTTCCACGTAGCCACGGCGGGTTTCGGCGGTATCTTCACGGAGGATATACGCCTGCTGAGCCCATGGATCGGAACTGTCAGCCCCGATGCTGCGCGCCTTCAGGTGGAAGCCGGTGCACGTGCTATGGTCTTAGACATATGGCCCGATCCTGCGAACAGTGATCTGCCGGTGGTGTGCTCTATGTTAGATACAAGTGAATGGGCCTATCAGAACTGGTGGCGCAACAATGGTCTTGATAAGGGTGTTGGTCGTTACAGCAACTGGCAGCACATGACCCGCAATCGCGCCCCTGCAGCGGATATCATCAAGGCAGCCACGAATGCAGCATTCAACGGCCCTACATCCAAACAGAACAGCGACCCCTTCTTCCTGATTCTGAAGCTGCACGGCGCGATGACGCTGGATTATCTGAACACACTCGGTGATATTGTTAAGGGTGCCATCGGTGAGCACTCCATGAGCCCTGAGTGGAACCGTGCTCTGAATCAGAAGCAGCTGTGTGCAGCGCCGGTGAACGAGTTCATGTCCAAGTGTTTCGTTGTCGTCATTCCGGATATTCAGCCAGGGTACAACAGTCTGCCGAATGTCAACACGTATGCCGCGTTCATACAGCCGTTCCTGGCATCACGCCTGGGAGAGGTGACAAATGCACTAGAGCAGCAGCCGAACACCATTTTCTTTGAGCCAGGGAGTCTGGCAACGATCTCCACGATCAACCAGCCGAACTGTCTGTTGGGCGGGCCCCAGCTTTCTATAGCGCAGGCAGGGCTCACAGTCATCCAGCCTACTACGGGTGGGCAGAGCACGGATAACTCCAAGCTCTATTCTAACACAACGCTGCAGCAGATGCTCCAGAGCGGTGCCCAGTTTATCGCGGTGAACTACTTCTCTGCGAACGGCGGTGATGGGATCATGGTAGATTACATGGAGCCGGCCAACTTCGGCACGTACTCATTCAAGAAGGGTGTGTAACAAGCAGCAAACAACAACCACAGTAACCCCGCCGACATATTATTCTTACTAGCTGGATATAGTAAGACTGTTGTGTGGTTTCACCAGATGATTAATGTTATTTACAGTGAATAGAGGGATCCGAATGCCGAACACATCAATCACAGAACTCGTGGCACTTGCGAAGGCGGCCGCCGCAGAGGCTGCCGATCATCAGGAACGGTTTGCTGCAGCCGACATTGAGGCCCGCAAAATCGTGGATATCATGGAGCGCTTCCTGCGTGTAAAAGGGCGCGTGGTATACGGCGGTGCGGCCATCAATGCACATCTCTCTCCCGAACACAAGTTCTATGATCCAAGCCTGTACCTACCGGATTATGATTTCATGACGCCGGATCCACTCCAGGACTGTGCGGATCTTATCGTCGCTTTTCAGCAAGAGGGGTTTGAGGATGTAGAGGCAAAGTTCGGTATCCACGAGGGCACCTACAAGATCTTCGTGAACTATCGCTCTGCCGCTGACATTACGTACATGCCACCCGATATCTATGATCGTGTGATCGCTGATGCGGACACAATAGAAGGAATCCGTTATGCCTCTGTGAATTTTTTGCGCATGAACATCTATCTGGAGCTGTCACGCCCCGCAGGAATGGTGAGTCGTTGGGAGAAGGTGTATGAGCGTCTCCTGCTGCTAAACAATGAGTATCCACCAACTGCGGGGCGCTGTGTCAAGGAACCACTGGCCGCTCTGGCGACCACTGCATCCGAAGGGCGGAAGTCTGATATTGTTCTGCATGACAAGATTGTGAATGCCGGTGTTGAGAATGGTGCCATCTTTCTATCAGGCCTATCGCAGCTGATTGATGTAGAGCCGGCTAGTACTGGTGTAGTACTTCTCTTGGCAGACAAGAAAGTAGAACTGGATGCTGCACTCAAACGTCTGGGCCTGAAGGCTACAGCACATGATGCCATGGGTGAGCTCCTCCCTGCACGTACGGAGTATCGCACGGCCAAAAAACAGCTGGTAGCCGTCGTGTTTGAGGCCGTGGCCTGTCACAACTATATCTCTACAAAGGACGGTCTGCGCCTGGGATCGCTGGATCTTCTGATTCAGATGTATTACGCCATGTACTTCGCGGACCTACAGGGATACGTGCCTGTACGCCTCATGTGCATTATTCAGGAGCTAATTGAACTGGAGTCCACCAGGCGCAAGACTGCGGCAGCCACGGGGCAACCAGCACAGGAAGTCTTCCCGCTTGACTGTATCGGTCATCAGCCGAGCATGCCCGAACTCAAAAAGGCGCACAGAGAGCGCGTGATCGCAAAGCGCGAAGAACTGGCCAAGGCTCTCCGCTACCAGGATACACCACGCTTCTCAATGACCCGCAAGCGCCGCCGGACCGCCACCCACGGTTAGTGCCCCATTAGTGACTTGCAGGTAACCCTTCTTCAACAAGCCGAGCAGACAGTGATAGAGACAGTGTGTGTCGGACTTTGCAGAGTGCAGGATACCGCCAGAGATATCGTACTTATGCCCATACAACCATATGTACAGCTCATTGAGTCGCGGGGCCTTGAATTTACCGGAATCAGGTCCGTAGTATGGACTCGGAATGCGTACGAGATCCTGAGTGGCTCGCATACTGCAGAACTCGGCAATTCCGGTTGGCCACAAGTCCCGGATTCCCACCGCCCATGCTGCAGCACGGAGCACCGGCTTATCAAAGGCCAGATTGTGTGCCACCACGCAGTCCACCTCACGGAGTACCTTGCGCAGCTCTGTGAGTGCATCCACTGGTGCAGTTCCGTGCCGACATTCCATCTCCTCAAGCCCGTGGATAGCAGCAGCACCGGTATCCCATGGGATTGCCCGGTCCAGTGCCAGTCCAATATCCCGTGAGTCCACCTTGGTAAGTGTCCGGCCCTCTAGGGTGCAGACAGTCCAGCTAAGCTGGAGGATTGCCGGCCACATGTCAGTATCTGCGATGGGGGCGTGCCGGTTCTTGGGCAGGCCGTTGGTTTCAGTGTCAATTAATAAGAGCTTCATTCTTCTGCGTTCGTCTTCGTACCACCCGGTACCCGACGCACCACTTGCGTTCACCTTTTTTCACCCCGGCGCCCCTTCAAATAAAATCAAACTCCTTTATATAAAATGGCCTCCCGTCGTCACTCCCGTCGCTCCCACAAGCGCACCCACAAGCACCGCAAGTCCCACCGCAAGTCGCAGAAGCAGCAGAAGAAGCAGCAGAAGCGTCAGTCCCAGAAGCAGAAGCAGCAGCAGAAGCAGAAGCAGCAGCAGGGCGGGTTCCGTTTCTTCTAAAGGAAGAAACGTTAATGACTCTTACCTGTAAGAGCCGGTTCCGCTTCTTTTAAGTTAAAAGAAGCATTACTTGTCAATACGGAGTATTGACCTGTTCCATTTCTTCTAAACGAAGAAACGTTAATGACTCTTACCTGTAAGAGCCGGTTCCGCTTCTTTTAAGTTAAAAGAAGCGCTATCGCGTCTATTGCTCTGCCACCTGCCTAAAATACGCTAACATCATAGGATGATATCACCAGAGGTCAAACAGTGGTGTGAGCGTGCCCAAAAGCTAACACATGCTCTTCATAACATCCAAAACGAGATTACGAAGATGTCTGATGAATATGAATTTATGCGCGATGAATATTTTGGGGATGATGACAAAGAACGTATTGATCAGTGTTATGCAGCTATGTTTAATGCTCGCAATACGTTCGTAAAGTCAAATGTAATGAGCGGTGGGTCTCGTACTCGCCGTACTAGACGGCAGCGGCACCGCCGCTCTTAAATAGCGGCTTTGCATTCGCAGATTTGGTGGCGTTACTGCTTGCGGGTTCTTTCATGATAGTTGCAGAAACTGGCGCAAATGATCGCCGATGCAGCGCGTGAGCACCCCAGGACTTTAGACCCGCCAAGTGAGCCGCTGTACCATACCCCATATTCCGCGCCAATCCCCATTTTTCATCTAATGCAGGCTCTAACGCGATTTGTTCACGCACCCATGCATCATGCGCCTCTTTTGCTAGAATAGATGCCGCTGCGATTGGCAGCGATTGTGCATCACCACCCGGTATCGTGTACGCCGGTACGACCGTACCATCAATAGACCACGGCTTCCAGTAGTCACCATCTACTAGAATCCGTTGAAACGGCGTTTCCATCATGGCCAGGGCCCGATGCATAGCCATCATGTCCGCCTGTAGCACATTGAAGTCGTCAATTTCCGTTGGTTCCGCCCATGCCACAACCGCTTCAATCGCGTTCTCGCGAATAAAGTCGTTGAGAACAGCCCGGCGGCGCGGTGTCAGTTTCTTAGAGTCCGTGATGAGCCGCAGAGTGGCACCGTTGTCAAAGTATGCCTCATCCTCCGGTGACATGATGACTGCGCCGACATACAGTCGCCCCCACAGAGAGCCCCGCCCTGCTTCATCCAGACCTACCTCTACAAGTCCGTCGTCAAACCATGTGCGTTTCATTTTCCTTAGCACATAGTAATGAGTACGCTTATACTGTCACTTTTGCTGCTGTTCCTTGTCGCTGTAGGACTCATGATGAGGCAGAAGATAGCAGAGAGGTTTGAGAATCCCGCAACCCAGCCTGTCATCGTGTCACCCGCGCTCAAGAATATGATGACACCCGCTCAGATGCCTGCTACAACGGCCACACAAACCGCATTTGAGAGGGAGCAGGATCTGCAGCGTGTTACTCCAAGTGAGCAGACGAAGCTAATTGGCCCTGATGGCGAGGAACATTTGCTCCGCCCCGACCCAAAGTCAGAACCAAAGCCAAATCCAGAACCAGCACCGGCAGGTTGCCCTGCATGCCCTGTCTGCCCCGACATGTCCAAGTACATCCGCCTGGATGAGGTACCATGCTGGAATTGTACACTGCCATAAACCCCGCCTTGAATAAGGAACATGACAACACCACCCATCATCGGAGCCGCCGTCGCCGCATTCGTCGTAGCGGCTCTGCTGTATTTCCAGTCGCACACCGAAGGGTTTGTTGGTGACCAGAAGACACCCACTGCAGGTGCTGCCATTGGCCTCAATCTGCCCGTAGCTGGTCGCCCTTATGGCGCCAACAGTAGCGTGGCCTACGATGAGCCAGTTCCCGCTGATCTAAATAAGACACCACCTCCTGGTCCTCCTACACCTGTCCCCAGCTATCCCCAGCGCCCCACAGCCATACCCGGCCCCGGCACTGCCCCCAAGGAGGCCATGGCCCAGCGCAAGGATCTCTATCAGCTCCGGAATAATATCATGATCTGGCTCAACTCCGCTGCCCAGCGTGAAACGGAGCGCCCAGGCAGTCTAACACCTGAACAGCTCCAGCGCCGCGTGATGCTCCAGGCACGCTTGGTCAACATTGAAGAGCAATTGGGATCCGGCATCCTAACTGACACATATCGGAATGTAAGTGCGGAGATCAACCATCTCCGTCGTGAGAACGAGGGCTGGAAGCAGGCCGCACCATCTGCCGATTATACAGCGGACTTCGGCAAGGATCTGGCGGATGATGCATTCCTGGATAAGGAGCACTATGGCATCTTCAATCGCCTGTTTGATGCTAATCTGCGCGAGTTCAAGAATTTTATCCAGCCCGATCCGCTTCAGCGCGTACGCCTCCAGCAGCTCCAGATGATGCGCCAGGAGCTGGAGACCGCCGAACGCAGATTCAATGGTGTACCACCCATTCGCGCTGGTGCCGCCAGACTCTATCTGATGCAGATGGGCCGCCCCGATCAGCCACTACCATCGCTGATTAGCATTGATCGGCCCAATCAACAGCAGCCCCACGTTGCAAACCCTATGGATGTAATTGGTCAGCTGAAAGACATTGCCTGGCGCCTGACGGTGAACTACAATCCAGCCCAAGCCAACCTACAGCGGTCGGTTGCACAGCTCCTGAATCGTGCACAGACTGGCCACCTATCACCCGATGAGGTAAATGCCGCCCGCAGTCACGTAGCCGCTATACAGTCCAAGATGTTAGTGCCCCATAGCCAGACAGAAGAGGAGGTTGTGCCGTATAACCCGGCAAATCTGCATGAGCGAGCCGAGCGCCTCTGTGAGCAGGTGCGCGAAGCCTTCGGTCGCGAATCGGCCACAGCTCTTGGTTGCCCTACCCGGTCCATGCAGGATGAGTATGAGGCAGAGTCCACGCTCAACATTGTCTGTGATCGGATCCGGACCTCTGTCCCCACGGTGACACCCGAACAGTTCAACTGTCCGAAACGCAACGTGTAGGATAATCCGCGAACACGGTAGATGGAATCAGTTGCCAATCTTCCGCGTGCAACACTGGAAGCCCTTATGCGCGACTGGACACTCTGGGTTGCTATTCTGAGCATCACTCTGGTCTTCATGATCTATTTGTATCTGTTCCCGAAAGCGATGGAGTTCTTTGTAGATAAGGGCAAGAGCAATGACAACAGCAACAATCCCGGCAAAAACACACCCCAACAATAGAGTACTATGTCACCCAAGACACTCATGCCATATCTGCTGACCCTGATTGTCGGCCTCTTCGTTGGTCATGTTCTGTCGCGTATGACGGGCACCGAGGGGTTCGTGGATGTCACACAGTCATCGTGTGATGTCTGCCGCAAGAGCCGCAACGACTGCTGTCGCGATGGCTGTGGTAAGTGCTGTAACGGAGGCGACAACGGTGATCGCAACAAGTGTCCAAACATTGACTGGTCCAAGTATGTGCTGAAGGCCAGCATCCCCCCCTGCCCTCCCCAGCCCGACATGAGCCGTTACATGCTGAAGACCGAGTGCCCCGCCCCTCCTGATATGTCCAAATATATCCTCAAGTCCGCTGTACCTCCCTGCCCGCCCTGCATCAGCACCTGCAACAAGCCATGCAAGATCGGCTCTTGCCCTCCTTGCCCTCGCCCCCGTTGTCCTGTGGTAGAGTGCCCGCCCCAGAAGGAGTGCCCTCCCTGCGCCGCGGTAGAGCCTCCTCGTTGCCCTGAGCCCAAGGTCAGTTGCAAGGCCGACTACAAGCCCGAAGAGCCCTGGATGGTGCGTCCTCTGCTGTCCACTATTTCCGGTCTTTAATCTAATAAATAATTGTATACTTCTTTTGTGAAGATAGGGTGATTCTCTCTACACAAAATAAGGGACTGTCATGGACACACGATTCTGGGGTCCATCGGGCTGGCGACTATTTCATCTGGTGGCCGCAGAGCCACTGCAACAACCAGCACGTCAACGTGATGTAGCCAGATGGATGGAGCTCATGGAATATGTACTGCCATGCAAGTACTGCCGTGCCTCTTTTCATGATTATGTCCGTCTGCAACCACTGACACCCGAGATACTACAGACACCGGTCACATTCGGTCGCTGGATGTATGACATCCATAATCGCGTAAACAACAAGCTTCGTGGCCAGGGTCTCCTTACCGCATGCAATCCCGCATGGCCATCCATTCAGGCCCGGTATCAGCGCATGCACGCCGGTCTCTGCAAAGGATCACCGTTCTTGGGGTGGGACTTCCTAACGTCCATTGCGTATACAACGCCCGATGCTGACTACAAAGCCACACCGATGCCCGATACGCCAGACGAGCTAGATACCAAAACAATGGACATAGCCATCAAAAATCGCTACAATCTCATTGAGCGCGACGAGCGCCTCCAGCTGCTGGCCGACTGGTGGGCACTGTTCCCATCCATCCTACCGTGTGACAAGTGGCGTCAGGCTTGGTCCGCTGCGTTCCAGAAGCACGGCCAACCTCCTTTGCGGTCGGGTCGCGAGGCCGTGATGCGCTGGATGTGGAAGATTGAGGAGGCTGTATGTGGGTCCCTGAAGTGCCCGACGCCGCATTCGTGTCTGACGGCAATGAAGCGGGATGTGTCGGCTTTTGAGAGCGGGTGTGCCCGGAAAAAGCGTGGGAAGACCTGTCGTGCTGTCCGCCGATCACGGGTCCAAACACGGCGACAGAAAATGGGCGACCGCATTCTGTAACACCAGAGCCAGGAGCAGTCCATCCAATACCTGGATATGCCGCAGCTACAACAGCCCGCATTCCGGCAGCATGTGAGCCGCCATTTGCTACATATGCCTGCACGTAGGTCCATGCCTGTGCAACAACTCCCACGGGAACCGTCACGTTCCAAAAGCGCCCGCCCCAACAGAGTGAATAGCTCATTACTATACTCAGAGCCCGCAACGCTTAAGTCGCTGCATACAGTAGAATGGACGTCAAGCCCTTTTGGTTCTTCATCGCCGGTATGTTAGTACTCTATCTGTTTGCACTGCTGGTTATTCCCAGAGAGCGTCATGGTCGCGGTCGCAGACACTGGCACCCCGCTCCTCAGCATCTGTTGGGCCCCGGTGGAACGCGCCGCTACTATGAGCCATTTGACTCTGTTGAGGGCTTTGACACCGGTTCCAAGTTCTTTATGTTCGGCGTTGACTGGTGCCCTCACTGCCGCAGCGCAAAGCCCGAGTTCCAGGCACTCGGCACTACAAAGACCATCGGCGGCCACCCTGTGGCAATGCAGTACGTAGATCCTGAAAAGGAGCCCGAGGCGGCAAAGGGGTTTGAGATTTCGGGGTATCCGACATTCTATCTCCTGCATCAGGGGCAGAAGCATCGCTACCAGGGCCCTCGCACGAAGGCGGGCTTTGAGCAGTTCCTTTCTGAGACGCTTTCTGCCTAAATTCCAGCCAGCGTCGCGCAGTCTCTTCTCCATCAGCGAATAGTCGGTCACGTGCCCCGACCCCCATGTCAAAGTCCATAAAATTTACCTCCCGATTGTTGACAGCAAGCCAATAACGCGGCCCCGGTGTACGATGATAGGACCGCATATGCATCAGCATTCTAAACACAGTGGTTATATAATCAGAAAACGACGTTACTGTATGGGTCATTTTCTGTTTGCGCACAGGTGAATCTTCTGTAACCACCACGAGTGTGCGTGCTTGATCCTTGACATCGGCCCATGGAAAGGTCTCTATAATTCCGCCATCGCAGTAGCAATCCCCTGCCGGCGAGACCCATGGTGTGAAGAAAATCGGGATTGCGCACGATGCGCGTATAGCATCCAGAAGAGGCATGGCGGGCGTCTTTTCATAAGAGAACACATCCAGGCGCTGCTGAGACACATTTGTGGCAATGATATGCAGCGCGGTTCCAGGACGAGCAGCCACCAAATCCGCGAATGTCCATACAGAACTGCATGGCTCCCATGTGTCCATAAGACGACCCAAATACTCCGCAAACCGATCAGTAGAGCTCACCCCCCATTGTGTCAGAAAGTTTGCCACGGTATCAGCCTGTATATCAGGCAGCATACGTGCATCAAAGATTGCTACCACATCCCGAATCCAGCGCGGTGAGACACCCAGTGCACCCAGCAAAGCAGAAACAGAGCCAGCCGAACATCCATACCAATCTGTTACTTCATCCAAAACACCGGCTTCCATGAGTGCGGTCATGCACCCCATATGACCCACCAGACGCACTCCGCCTGCACCGAATGATACACCCCGCGGTTTCCACCCCTGTGTCATTCCTCTGCACACAATCAAGGGAATGTCACAGCAGCAGCCACCGCAGCTCACCCCCGAGTCGCTATTTAACGAACAAGCCAAGATAGATACCCTTCGTCTGAATGTATACAATCGTCTGCTGGGCGCCGTACACCAGAAAATCCGGGCCACTTCTACACTGCCTGGAAGCCCGCAGATGACATACTATGACGTACCGGAATGGCAACCGGGTTGCCCGCGATTTGACGTGAAGGACTGCATCCTCTATATTGTCTGGAACCTACGGCATGCCGGATTCCAGGTAATGTATGTTTCTCCGAACCGACTTCTGGTTAGCTGGAAGCAGCAGTCAGCACAGTATTATCAGGAGGAATCTCCTATCCGTCAGGCGATGTTAGCCGCTGCAAACCAACGACCACAGTCGCAGCCTCAGCAACAACCACCCCCTGTCACAAACGGGCGCAAGAAGGCCGCGGCATACAGACCAACAACAGAAGGTGTAGCAGGTATGTTAGCCGGTGCTGGAAAGAAAGGAGGATCAAACACAGTTACATTCATCTAGAAGTAACATGTATAGTCGGTGAATCGCTTTTCAATATCACTGTAGCTGGGGCGCTGCTTGCACAGTTTAGGGTGCACGATATACCATACATTCTTGGTTTGTAACCGCTTCCAGTACTGGTCAACCGCATGCGTGCAATATTGCGCACCGGTTAACAGCCCAGCCACACCAGTTTTATAGTTTTGCAATAGTGTATCGTAATAATGTGCATTGACTATATATGCAAGCGCGGACTGTGCAGATATAACACGATGTGATGTTGGATTGCTTTTGACAAATGTGCCGGAGAGTAATACAACATCATATGGGATATTTGCATATCGTTCTAGATCCTGTAAACCAGCGTCTTTGTTCATCCACATAAAGTCATCCTCAACCACTAACACGTTTTCCCACCCATTTGCCTTTGCCATTTCTATGACGGCAATATGACTCTGTGAACACCCAATTGCGCCAGACTGATGCCGGATAGCTGAGAAGCGGTGGATCTTATCCGGTGGAAATACGCTTTCAAGCTCAGTAACCACCTCAGCCCGTCTATCGGCGCGCTCATCCAGATTTATGTATACCACATGTTTGATAAAGTCAAGCATCTGATAAACAGAATAAAGATGTTGTTTAGCTACCGCCAACGAACGCTGCTACGTGTGCGCATAAATGCCCCCCCATGCTGTTTGCGTGTTACCATAGCCGTTGCAAAGCGCAGAATAGAGTCAATTGCCAGCAGTATCAGGAGCCCCACTGCTACAAACAGGAAGAGCTCTGCGGTGCTCTGCATCGGTGTAGGTGCGGTAAGAGACTCCAGCTGCTTTGTAAGTGTATCCAGGCGCACACTAATGTCGGATGTTACAGGTGCAACAACGGCTGCAGCATCGCGCCACAGTGTCGGGAGCCCATTCACGGGTACTGGCGCTGTTACTGCCTCACGAATAGCACTAGGCCCACGGAAACGGGTCGGAGGTGCGACGACTGCCGCCTGTGAAGGCTCCAACATGAAAGCCTTGGCCCATTCTTCGGGGGCCGCTGTTTCACCGGGTAGTGGGAAGAATTCCTGACTACCATCGGCCTCTAGGCGTGCGCCAGATCCCGCAGCCCCCTGCATGGCGGATGGAACTGGGCCTGGGCGCGCAGCTGGGCGATCGGGGTCCACAGATGCGGGCAGTTGATTGGGAACAAATCCCTCTGCAAGAGCTGCCGGCTGCTCCTTGCGCTCCTTCTTTGGTTTCTTGCCCGGCACAGCAAATGCCTCCTCTATTGAACAAAATTGGCTCATAACTCCCCTACTTGGGGCTAAGTTCTTTTGACACCAATGATAAACCGCTGTACAAAGTAATGGAATCCGCCGTCACAGACTGGGTCATCTGGGCACTCATGTTGATCGCGGCATTCGGATTGCTGCTTCATTTGTACAAACAGCCACCGAAGCGCATAGAGGGGTTCCAACCAGTTGGAATTCTACCCGAAACCGCCCTCACAAACATCAGCAACCAGGCACTGGATGCCGCCCCGTCGCCATCAGAGGTGAAGCAGCATTACAAGAATCTGCTACTGTTCGCGGATGCCGATATTCGCAAACAGGGAACCCAGGGTCTGCGAATCCTGGCGGATTTCCGCGATCGTGTGTACGGTCCACGCAACTTCCGTGATGACTTGACGGTGGAGGACTTTCTGGTAGACTGGCCAGCATGGTTGCCGCCAATGGACCCCACACAGAAAGAGCAGGTACCGAGCCAGGAGGAGGCTGTGACGGCGGAGTTACGGATGTTGGCATTCTTGCAAAAGAACTATCCCCAGGAACCGAATCTGGATGAGCAAACGGGATCCACTGTACGCAATCTGATAGAGGATTTCGGATACCGATTCGTATTCAAGCGTGGGCTAGAAGAAGTTGCGTTGCGTCCGGATTTCTTGTCACATCCGCTGTTGAAGGATTGGGTGAATCCGGCGGCGGCTGCTGTTGCTCTCGCTGCACCAGCCCCAAAATAGCGCACCTGATATAGAGAATGCAGGCCCCTCCTCCGCCATCTGCGCGATTACATTGGATCCCTATACCAGCCTCCTGGCTGGTATCCATCCCGTGCATCCTCCTTGCAGCCCTTCCCCATCAGATTCCCCCGCACATTCGCCGCGCACTGCTGAACCCCATCGGTGCTATCCTGTATGCAGCAGCCGCTACCTGGACCGCCACACGAGTCCCGCACCTCGGTGCGGCAATGCTGATTCTGTTAGCCGGCCTTTGGCTCACGGGTCGGACCACCGAAGGCTTTGAGAATCCATTCATGAGCAAGGATGTCGTAACAAAGCAGCAGAAGCGCCGCTGGCTTCCAGAGGAGATCATGTCAGAAGATCCGCACGCAATCCAGGAACGCTCCGACAATCCGGCACTGACAGAGGATGAGATCACCGGCCCCGAAACCCAGCAATGGTTCTCCGAAGAGGTGTTAGATGAGCACCCCACCATGATTCAAGAGCGCCCCGTATGGACAGGCCCCGCCTATTCGGATCATGAGTAACAAAAACCGCCATACAGTTCAAGGATGGAAGCACTGTTCACACTCAGCCGTCAGCCCCTGTTTCGTCTGATGGCCGCGTTTATTATTCTGCTCCTGGCTGACATGCGCATCGCCTACGGTGCCGCGGGCCTCGCAGCCTGGATCCTTTGGATCTATGTTGGTCAGCGTCGGACCGGTCGCACCATTTTTTGATAGTCCACAATAAGGAATGGCAAAGCCACAGAAAGGCGGTATGGCACCTACCGCACCGACACAAAGCGTATCCGACTCTATACTTATGTCACTTCAGGATATCAACATGAACCCGTACGTGCTTGGCCTGGCGTACATTCTGCTAAATTTAGGAGGCCGTTTCATGGTTCTGTCAGTAACTCCCGCACAGGAGGCATTTCTGCAGAATATCGTGTTTCGCCCACTCTTGTTGTTTGCGATCATGTTTATCGGAACGCGCAACCTGGTTGTCGCCTTCTGGTTAACAGTTGTGATCATATTCTTGTTGCATTACGCACTCAATGAGAATTCATCCTGGTATCTCCTCAAGGACTGGAATAAGAAACCGAGTGTCTAAACATTCAGATCCAGCGTAGTCCCTACGGGTGCAGCCACTGCGCGACGGCGACCACGACGGCGCTCCGTATTCATGGTGGAGCCCGTACCAATAGAAGCACCATCATCCATCATGAACTCTGCAAGCGGGTCCCGTCCTGAACCGGTTCCCTCTCGCAGAACAGACACTCCACGCGGTGGTGACGGAGGTGGTCCAGCGGGCGTGAAAACACCGGCTGCACCGCTACTGACGGGAACTCCGGCACTTTGCATGAGTCGCTCGGCTTCAAAGGCCTTGAGGATGTCGTCAACGCCGCTGGGGCCGCGCATTTCACGACGGGCTTGCGGCGCGGGGGCTGCGGCTGCTGCCGATCCAAAGGGAACACGGGTGTCCACCCCGCCTCGTGGCGGAGTTGGCGGCATCTGGGGAGGGGGAGGAGAAGGTCGGTAAGGCGCCCCTGCGGGCCCAGGCCCATCAAAGCCCCCAGCAGCCGACATAAACTGACCGAGTCCGCCCATCTTAGCCGCCATACGCTGCGCAATCATGCGCTGTAGCTCTGGATCCTCATTCAACATGTCAGCCATACCTGGAATCCCTGAACGTTCAGCCATAGAGTTTGTCAAGTGGTACATTGTGGCCGACACACCCAGCGTACCAACCAGGCGCAGCATAGGGTGCATCTTCGCCTTATCCTTGTACATATCATACAGCTCCTCAAAGATCTCATCAAAGTCCTCAATATTAGCGTGCACAGACTCTGACCAACCCTTGAGCTTCGGCTTCACAGGCAGCTTGTTCCCGAACTTGTCATTCACCATCTCCACACCCGACACAAACGTCATCAGCGCATTCCGCTGGAAACGAATGGAGGCCTCCAGGTTCCGGTCATCTGTGAGACGATCGTGTTCGGCCTTGATCTCCTCCAGTGAATTAGACATCGTCATGCGTGTGCCTTTGATACCACTGCCCTCCAGACGACGCAGCTTGGTGAGATACTTCTGCTTCTCAGTGGCCTCCTCCTCCGGTGAGAGGCCAGAACGGGTCGTTGTACCAATATCCTCTGACATAACACCACCACCAAAGCCCGTATTAATAACAAACGGCGCAGGCTCTGCAGGGCGCTCAATACGGATATCGGAAGCACCGGGAGCTGCATCCAGGTTCACAACATCCAGATCATCAACGGGGCGAATGTTGATCTGTGGCATCATTCCGCCACCATCACCCGCACCACCTGACGGAGTTGCAACCGATACCTGACGGTTACCTTTTGGGCTTGGTGCAACCTTGTTGGGATTAGAAAGTAAGCCCATGCCGAGATCATCACCGAGCTCCACAACATCATCCCCACCAATATCAATCTCCTTTGCACGCGAGGCGAACGCCGCTAAATCAACGCCAGGAGAAGATGCAAATTGTACGCTCATACCGTTGCCTTAGGATGCGAGCTTTAACTGGTGGTTCAAACGCCGGGGCTATCCAGACACATGAGTAGGGCATCAGCCAAATCATCCTTCTTTGCCTGCCCCTGCCACCACGCCAACTGCGCCGTTGCACCGGCCTTTGTTAGTGCCTCCGCCACACGCTTGCAGCCCGCTTCCTTGCGCGCCTTCTTGTTCTCTTTTCCGGCCTCTACGCCGGCACCACGTGTCTTAACAGAAGCATTCACGAACTCCATAGAACCAGTCCAGCCTTTTTCAACTCTGAGACGATGATCAATAAGCGTGAATAGCATAATCTGAATGGACTTCATGTGGGGCGCAAATTCTGATGGTTGATTCTCCAGGCGCACACGCGATGCCAGTGCCAGCCACTGTAGCTCCGTATCCAGACATTTCTCCATAGCGGCAAGCAGCGATTGTAGAGAAACGCCCTTAGCCTTGGGTGCCTTGTATGGCATGAGCCGAATGGCAGCCGCCCGCTCTTCAATGACTGCCTTTGTCATCTTCTTGGCCTCTGCATCTGTAACCGACAACGCGCCAGGTGCCCATGCACGCCAATCCGCCAACTTCGGCGCCGTCAATTCCAGGCAGATCTTGGGATACTTCTTGGCACACTTTTTGCAGAGTAACCGCCC
>JACCDX011878759.1_pt1 | contig 16961 bp, 23 predicted proteins | sample 7449681 | NCBI WGS metagenome assembly JACCDX01 (sample SAMN15323450, study PRJNA562643) | freshwater metagenome | isolation source: river surface water | place: USA:Blue River Watershed | collected 2017-08-18 | reverse complement strand
AATTCTCAATGGGTAATCCTTTTTAGTAGCATTCCTAAAATAGGTCATTGCTCTTATATTCAAAGTAATGATAGAAGCGCAATAGCTTTCTATGTAGGAAGATCTATTATTAAACCTACTTGGATATTACAGGATGATGTGTATCTAGCACCTAATAAGGTAGAAAATAATGAGTAGTCAAATAGCTTTCTTTTATTGTTCTAATAATACAATTTATCATGCTAAACAATTAACTAGCCTTTTATCGTCCCCATTAATATGTAGAAAAGACGATAGATCAGGTAGTTTAATAGGTGCTGGTGTTTTCTTATACTCTCATAATGAAGAGAGTATAGCATTATTTAGTGCTAGGTCTTTACCTAAACATACATGGCTAAATGACAATAACAGATTTCAAGGAAAAAAATAAATGAATAACCATCCCATAGGTTTTTTGTTAGCGGATTCTAATGATGTTGTACATACTACTTTAAAGACTTGTTTATTGTCATCAAATTATACATTAAGAGATGAGAAAAGAATAAAGAGTAGTGCAGTGTATATAGAAGAAGATAATCTAAGAAAGAGCATTACAATATTGAGTATAAGAAGTTTAGTGAAATCTACATGGCAGAATACGAATAGTGTATATCTAGCGCCAAAGGTTGTAAAATAACAAATATCTAACACCAAAAGAAGAATTACAATGACTGATGATGAAAAATATTTAGATGCCCTAGATCACTTCTTAAAATCAGATGAAGATACTTTAAAACAAAAAAAACTAAGAAAAAAAGTACTCTTAACTTTCTTTATGTGTCTTGTAGCTGATCTTATTTCTAGCTTTGATTTCTATGCCATGACACATGATTGGATTATTACGCAAATCTTTACAGGTCTTATTGCACAAGCCATTTGGTTCACTACAGGTTTCTTTTTCTATGATTCTAAAGATAAAAGAGAAAGAATTGCACTCTTTATAGGGACGGCATTAGGATGCTCTTTAGGTAGCACTCTTATGCTTACTTGGTTCAAACCATTATTCAATACGATGTTTTAAAGATAAAATATATCTTCAGGTAAATTCTCAATAATAGATATCGCTTCTAAAATAGATACCACCCGCTTCTTTTCTACCCAATCTTTTTCAATCAAGTATAAATTGCCTTCAGTATCCATCTCAAAAGCGATCATCTGTGATGGAAAATCCAAGTAATTTGCATCTACTAAAAATGCAGTGTTATGAGTTAAATTAAGAATCTGTTCAAACATGGCTTTTTTCCTTTATAAGGGTGGTGTGGTTATAACTCATAAACATCTTTTTTTAAAAAAAGATTGCAAGTTGCAATAAAGTAATAGGGACAAGTGTTTAATGATTAACCTTAACCAAGAAACATAACAAAGGAATTGTAAATGCGTTTCTTACCTAAAACACACCCATTAACTAAAATGGCGTTAGAAATCCTTGCGATCAATCACTGCATCCCTTTAACAGGCGTAAGACAACAAAAGAATCTAGGCGTTGTTTTTAACAATACTTGGAATAATGATGAATACACCATCACTTTTGAAAAAGATGCAAAACAATATAACTTAGTATTTGATCTTCATTATTACTTTAGACTAGATACCTTAAGAAATAAGCCTGTAATGAAACCTAAGCAATATAAACCCAATCAAATCAAAGAAATTGCTTATGATGTATTAAATCATCTTATCTAGTAATACCGTGCGCTCTTATAAAATTATATAATACTGAAGGTTTTACATTTAACTCTTGCGCTATCTCTTCTATTACATATTTAGCTTTCCATTCTAAATGTCTTGTCTTATATAAATGAGATACATGGTCTTTATCCAAATCTAAAACCTTCTTTTGTTTCTCTACATAGATACCATTCTTTATTAATGCTCTTTTTATATTCTGTTCACTAATACCAATTTGAATACTTAAACCTTTAATGCCATGTTCTTTATATAAAGCTTCTAATTGCTCTTTAGTGTATTTGATTTTAATGGCTGTTCTTTTTCTTTTATTCTCTAATCTTTGATATGCGAGTCTTATTTGATATGTAGAAACCCCATAATGATACGCCATTTCTTTTAATACATTGGCTGATGTTTTTGTCTTATCCTGATATAACCTTAAAAACTCTTCTTTCTCAGGTTCAAAGAATCTTTGAATTTTATATTTCCTTAACATACGATAGATTGTAGTTTGAGAAGAATTAAAGTATTTAGCTAGATCATTAAATGACATTCTCTCTTCACAATATAATCGTATAAGCTCTTCTTTGTTTATATCTTTAATTAAAGAATATTCTCTAAGCTTTTGGGAAACACAAATATTCTTAACGCCATATTTTATAGCAATCTCTTTAATGGTAAGAGATTCATAATCATGCTGAAGCTGGTCTTTACTAATCTTAAAATCATTCTCAATCAAATTATGTTGATATAAGATTTTATCAAGTTCATACACAGAGATGCTATATTTAATAGATAACCCCAGCTTAGACATACCTAAGTTAAAATCTTTAGCTATATCATTAGGATTGGGTAAAGTCTTTTCTTTAAATAAGACAAAAGAAATACAATCAAGAGAAGCATTAACAAGATTGGCGATCTCTTTAAGGGATTTGCCTTGAGCATGATAATCTTTAATAAGATCTTGATCGACAGCTTTACCTGTCTTATCCCTTAAGAGTTTGGGGATTTTATGTAATCTTAGTTGATGCTGTACATAAGAAGGTCGGATGTTGTAATCTTGTGCAATAAGTGTTGCATTTTTTTCTGAATATAATTCAATTAGGCTATTTTTATTCATGTTTGATGTCCTTTCATACTCACTTATATGAAAAAGACTTATCTCAAATTAAATTTGTTTAAATAGACATATATGGTTTGGGGTGTGACTTTGTTTTCCAAAGCAATCTGCTTTATAGACTTAGTTTCTATTTCTTTCTTTAAGAAATCCTTATCAAGTCTTACTTTATCCAAATCATATTCTAGCATTAGCTTTTTAATGGTGGCAAAAGCTAACCCTGTAACCTTAGAAATAGAATAAGGCGTATTATATTCTTTTAAATAAGATTCTAAATCTTCTTTAGTTAGCTTGTGTTTAGGTCTTGTCCCTACATTGTTTTTAGTAATCCCATACTCTTCTATCCAATTCAAAATGCTTTGATGAGAATAATCTAACATCCCAGCTATCTTTCTAGAACTATATTTTAAATCTAAATATAGATGGCTTAACTCTTCTTTAGATAAGACTTTATTTTTAGGTATGGATATCTCATATTTTCTAAGATAACGATATACTGTAAAGATCGTTATCTTTTTAAGATATGCTATTTCTTTAATGGTCTTAGTTGAGATAAGCTCTTCTAATTCTTCTTTAGTCATCTTCTTTTCTCTTTGTATGTAAAAAGGTTCGCTTTTCTTATAAGATTCTTACCATTACAGGAGAAATAGAAATGAAATATTTTACAATTTGTTGCATCGCCATTGCCTTCTCTTTATTTTCTTATTTAAGAATCCAAGAAGGACAACACAAAATCACCAAAGAAGAAAAACTTATTCTTTTAAGAAATAAAATGCAACAGCATAATGACAAGATGAAAGAGTGGGTTGATCAAGCTAAAAAGGAAACAGATCCTGATTACCATCAATGGATGATAGAACAGGCAATGCAAGAAGCTTTTAAATATAGCGAGTGTAAAGGTGTTCTTAGATATATTGGTAATGGCAATATGCCTTAATTTTTAATTTATTATATCCTTTATTTTATACACATAAAGGATGCCAATATGTTTTATAGATTAGCTGAAGATGATGAACTTCTTAAACAAAAAAGAAGACAAAGTAGAAAATGTACTCAAGGTAAAAAAGATTTTAAAGCATTATTCAATTCTGCAACAGGTTTATCTAAAGGTAAAGGTTCTTTAAAAGGTCTTTGGAATGCTCTTAAACAAGATAATGAAGCATTTTACTTAGAGATTAAACAAGCGCTTAAAGAAGATAAAGTAGATGCCATTCAATTATTCTTAGATCGCCATAATATGACACCTAAAAGTTTAATCAATGGTGTAGTAGAAGTCTTAAAGGGTAATGATATAGATGATGTATGGGAAGAATCTATTAAGAATAAAGTTATTAGTGGCATGAAGAAAAAAGTATTAGAAAGAGAAAGAAAAGAATTAACAGAAGCTATCCCCAAATCGTTTTTAACTTATTTGCCAAAGAGTCTTGTTGTTAATGTAGGGGATAATGGGAAAATTAAAGAAATGAAAACAGTATATGCGGAACAGATTAATGACATGAAAGCTAAAATGGATAGGCAAAAGAAATTATTAAACTGCATAGATGATCTTAAAAAACAATTAAACAAAGACATGAAATCCAAAGATGAAGATAAGAAGCTTAGTGCGGTCATTATTGCGCTTATGCTGGAAACAGGAATAAGACCTGGTAATTTAGAAAGTAAAGATTTAGAAGAAACCTATGGCGCATCTACCTTAGAAGAAGGACATATTAAATTTATAGCGAGTAATAAAGCTGAACTTAAGTTTAGGGGTAAAAAAGGGACTTTAAATAAAGCAGTAGTGTCCGACCCCAATCTTATTAAAGTATTAAAAGAGATAGGCGGTACTACTCTTAAATCAGATGGTTCAGTTATCCCCAATGAAGTGCTATCTAATTATTTAAGAGAAACCACTGGTGAAATATTAAACCTAACAGATTTTAGGAAATTAAAGGCAAGTCAAGTATTACTAGATAGCTTAAAGAAAAGAGAAGATAAGTTATATAAAGAACTTAAAAAATTAGATGATCTTGAAGTAGATACTGCTAGGGATGAGATTGTTGAAAAAGTATTAGATATGGTTAAAGGCGCTTTTGAAGAAAGTGAAAAAGCATTGAACCATGAAAGTAAAAACACCACCATTAATTCTTATATCAATCCCCAAGTCTTATTATCATTTTTGGCAACAGGTGAAGTCGCCAATAAGCTGGAAGATATTGTCTTAAATAAAAAACAAGTCTTAAAATTTGACCCAAAGGTATTTATTGAAAAAGCATTAGGGACTAGGAAATAATACTTTTGTTAGATAGGTTACTTTATATTCTATTTTCTCTTCTATACCTTCAACACCTTTGACAATTAATTTAGCTTTCACATTCAAACCCTTTAATGCTTTCTTTATTGATTCCCCACGATCTAAAGCTAACTTAAAATTACTGCTTGTAGATTCTATAATCACTTCTTTTATATTTTCATTTCTATTTAATATTTGTGCTAGATCAAAGACAACAGGATAACTATTAGATATAATATTAGCGGTATCTTTCTCAAAATATATCTCATCTTTAAGATTTAAGTTATCTAAGACTTTTATTTCACCATCGGGACAACCATCATTATCATCTATACCATTAATCACTTCCGCACCATTAGGACATTTATCCATTATATCTATTAAACCATCATTATCATTGTCTATATCTAAACAACCATCTTCATCTTCAAATTTATCAATATCTTCCTGCTGACTAATACATTTATCTTTATCATCTAAAATGCCATCCATATCATTATCTAAATCAGGGCATCCATCATCATCTAAAAAGTTATCTTGATCTTCTGCATTATCAATACATTTATCTACAGAATCAGCAATGCCATCTTTATCCGAATCTAAACCATATATAAGACCTATGTTAAAAAGATACCTAAAACTTACTGATGAGTAATCACTTGTAATCCCACGACCTACTGCCATCTCTATCCACCATGATTTTTCATTTTTCTTAGCGCCTACTAAAAACTCTAATGGGTTAATAGAATCCCCATAAAAATACCTACCATAAACTTCAGCCTTAAAAGAGAAGTCATTTAGCTTATAACTTGACCCCATGCCATAAGTAATAGCATTATCTAAAGAATAATCATTAGCTGGATTAAGTCTATATCGATAACCTAAATTAAGAGAAATATCAAAGATAGGGTTTATTTGATAAGAAAAGATACTCTTGAAAGATAACAATAAAGAAGTCATGCCAAGTATTTTAGTATCTTTTAAAGGTATTGCTACAGGAAAGATAAAAGAGATCTTAAACTTGTCTTTAGTATAGAAATTAAATTTAGAAGCTAGTTTAAAGTTATTAAAGCCATTCCCACTATCTAATTCTTTAGGTTTTAATCCTGTACTCCACCCATAACCTAGATCAAAGTTTAATTGGAGTTTCTTATCTATTATTCCATAAGCGCCTACCAAGTTATAAGAACTTAATTGATCGACTAGGTATTCTTTTTTGCTGGTTAAAAATAAAGGATTCTTTCCATAGTTTAAACTGCTATTAAGATTAAACTCACCTTTATCTATTACATTAGCATGGTCTACACTAAAATACCTAAACCTATCCCCACCTAAAGATAAATTTTGAACATCCTGTGCATAAGAGATTGTAATTAAAAACAATATTTGTATAAAGACTATGCGATTCATTTGGCATCCCTTAAAAACGATTACTACTTATTGCATAAATATAAAGGATTAAAAAATGCTAACAAGAGAAAGACAAGTACAGCTTCAAGCTCAAATTTTAAGAATGGCTAACAATAAAGAAGATCATTTCTTAAACCTAGATCAATTACCTATTAGAAGCCTATTAATGTTATATGTAGCATTATGCAAAGATAGTAATATTGAAAAACGCAGGTTAGATTACATTGAATCCAAAATCCAAAATTTAAATGAAGAAGATAATAACTTTTTTATTCATCTTCTTCAGGTGGCATCTCAACCACAGATTTAGTTTCTTTTTTAGCGGGTTTCTTAATAAGCTCTACTTTAGCTGGTAATAATGATGCGATCTTCTTTTCTAAGGCTTCTACTTTCTTAACTACTCTTGCTAAACTTTCTTCCAATTCAGAAGTATCATTAAAAGTTAATCCGCCACTCTCTTCTTCAAGCTTAGTAATACGACCATTAACATCACCCATTTGCTTAATCTTACTTTCTAGCATATCTACTTTTTGAACCTTGAAGTCAATATCGGATAATTTAGAATTAAGATGTTTACGATCATTATCACAAGCTGAAGCGTGTTGACCGCCATTCTCAGCTTCTTTCTCTTTGATCTTTTCCATCTTCTTCATCCAAGTGAAACCTAAATACCCTGCAATTAAAACACCCATTACTGCTACATTGCCTTGTGCTAAATCCATGATCTGTTTAATAAGATTAATATTAAGACCATCTTGTGGCTGTTGCACTTCATTATGTAATTGTTGGGGTGGCTGGAATTGTTGTTGATATTGTTGGAATTGTTGTTGAAATTGGGGTGGTACATTAAATCCTTGTGGAAATACTTGTGGCATAGATGGCATTTGTTGAACAGGTGGCATTTGTTGAACAGGTTGTTGAACAGGTTGCCCCTGTCCAGGTGTTTGATCTTGTGGTACTTGTAATGCTGGTAATCCCATATCAAGCTCCTTATGTGAAGGTAGTTTAGTGGTTTCTATCTCAATATTATCAGAAGTTTGATCTGCTTTCTGTTCAGCTTTGAGTGCTGGTTTTTTCTTCTTAGGTTTAGGTGGTTCTTCTTCATTAACATCGATCTCTTTGACTTCTGTTAAAAAAGTAACACCTTCACCTATGGTGCAATCACTTTGGCTATATTCTTTACCTTGCCAAAAGATATTCCCATCTTTTAAAAGTTTAACCTTAGCACCATCAGGAATTACACATGACATTTTTGTTCTCCATGATTAAGTGTCTATACCTAAAACTTTTTTATAAATTTAATATGAACTTGAAGGCATCATTTTATTCCTTGTATAATCCTTTATCTATTTCACATAAAGGATTACTAATGAAAATTGATATTCATAATGAAGGTTTTGTCGAATATGTTGACCATCTAGGTGATGATCTAAGAGTCGTTAATGTTGCTAGAGTTTCTTATAATAAGACTTCTGATCAATGGACTGAAGCTGATGAAAAATTATTAAAATATCTTTGGACTCATGAACATACAAGTCCCTTTAGACACCCACAAATTACTTTTAGATTAAGAGCGCCTATCTTCGTTTTAAGGCAGTGGATGAAACATCAAATAGGTTGTGCTTGGAATGAACAATCCGCACGATATACAGAATTAAGACATGGCTTTTATATTCCTGAAACATGGCGATTACAAGATGCTAAAAATAAACAATCAAGTGCTGGTGAAATCCTAGAACCTAATAAAGCATTTGAAATCTTAGATCATGTTTATACTACTTGTGAAAATGGTTATAATGATCTTTTAAAGTTAGGTGTATGTAGAGAACAAGCTAGGATTCTATTACCTGTATCTTCATATAGTGAATGTATTTGGACGGCTAGTTTACAAGCAGTACTTCATTTTTTACAATTAAGAAGTGAAAAAGGCGCTCAATTAGAAATTCAACAATATGCCCATGCCATTCATACTATTACTGCACAACATTTTCCTGAAACCTTAAAAATGCTGGGGATGTAATTAATATTTTATTTATATGGTTTTTATTTATATGGTTTTATTAAACAACAAAGGACTTAAAAATGAATAGATTAAGATTACAAAGACAAGCTCAAGATAATGAGAAAGCTCTTGTACAAAAGACTTATGATTTATCTGCTACACTCTTTTCTGATATGAATGAAGATAATGTTAAAAAGCTTGAAAAACAAGCTTATGCTCTTCTTAAAGTTATCCATCCTGAAGATCGTGATGATTTAGAAGAAGCTTGGGAAGAAGCATCAGAAGCTATCATGGATGCTATTAAAGCTCTTGCCAAATTTGAAGCTGAAGTAGAAAAGTTTATGTAAATAATGCTGGGGTGTGTTTTGCCACCCTATCTTGAATAACTTTATAATATTTTTCATCTTGCTCAATACAAATATATTGTCTTTTAGTATTAATACACGCAATCGCAGTAGTACCTGACCCTGCACAATTATCTAATACAACATCCCCTTCATTACTATATGTTTTAATAAGAAACTCAAATAACCCTATAGGCTTTTGAGTAGGATGCAAACCCCTTTCTACATTGTAGTATAAAACATTCTTAGGGTAATTCTCATATTCCTTACAGACAAATTCTTTATTTTCCCTTTGCCCACCATACATTTCAGAAGATAAACTATTCCTTGTTTTTGTATATTCCCTTTTTATCGTAGCACCATGATTATAGGTGTAGGGTAAATAATTAATTTTCTCTTTCATAGAAACAAGAGTATCATAAGATAAAAAGCCATCCATTTGATCAATCTTGAAATGCGTAATCAATTCTTCATAGGTTTTTCTTGTACATAGATCAAATTGTGATCCCATCACACTGTAAGAATGATGATAGCCCGTGTGTCCTAAAACACTTGAAATCTTTTCTCTAGTCAATCCAATAAACTCATTTACTAGAGTAAAATACATCCTTAAATCCTTATTGTATTCTCTTTCTAAATCATCTTTTCTAGGTGGTCTAAACACTAAAACATTTTCAAATACTCTATGAGGTTGTATCCCTGTTAATGCGAAATTACTATTTATATTCTTGACCCAAATGTAATCATGATTAAACCAATTCTCTTTAAACACCATTAATTCAGCGGTGAACATCCCTTGTGCAGTCAAAACAATGTTTCCATTATCTTTGATTACTCGTTCATACTCAGCCCATAATTTTTCCATATCGATAACGCTATCCCATGCACAAGAGGTTGTGCCATAAGGTAGATCACAGAGAATAAGATTTACACTCTTATCAGGAATTTGTCCTATAACTTCAAGGCAATCGCCTAAATAAACTTGATTCAAGTCTAACATCTCTTAACATCCTTTCTGTATTATATATAATACCTATACAATGAAAGTTTTTAACATGATTCCTAGATACCAAACTAATGAAATGCTTTCTATTTGGTCTGACCATTCCAAATTTAAACTATGGCTAGATATTGAATTTGAAGTCTGTAAAGCTTATGAATCTCTTGGCATTATCCCTACAGGCACTGCTGATGAACTTGACCCCATTATAGACTTAGATTCTATTAAATCCCATGAAGCTACCCTTAAACATGAATTATTAGCTTTCCTAGCTTCTATCTCTAAAACTGAAAACCTTAAAAAATATCTTCATAGGGGGCTTACTAGCAGTGATGTTCTTGATACTGCCTTCGCCATCCAATTAAGAAATGCTGGTAATCAAATTCTATCTAGAATCGATTCTCTTCTTATTACTCTTAAAGATAAAGCTATCCAACATAAATACACTTATATGATGGGTAGATCTCATGGTATGTATGCTGAAATTACTACCTTCGGTCTTGTTCTCTTATCCTTCTATTCCGAATGGCTAAGAAATAAACAAAGACTCATTCAAGCTATCGATGATATTTCTTACCTTCAATTCTCAGGTCCTGTAGGTAATTACAGCATCGTCCCACCCCAAATTGAAGAAACCCTAGCACATAAACTTCAATTAAAAATTGAACCTATCTCTACTCAAATTATCCCAAGAGATCGCCATGCCTTCTTCTTCTCTACTCTTGCTCTCTTTGGTTCTTCTATTGAAAGAATCTCTGTCATGATCAGGAATCTTCAACAATCTTCTGTTGCTGAAGTCTTTGAAGGTTTTTCTAATGGTCAAAAAGGTTCTTCCGCCATGCCACATAAAAGAAACCCTATTGGCGCTGAAAACTTAACAGGTATCGCTAGACTTCTTAGGGGGTTTAGTATCCCAGCTCTTGAAAATGTTGTCCTTTGGCATGAAAGAGATATCTCTCATTCTTCTTCTGAAAGAATTATTAGTGAAGACTCTACTTCTTTATGTGATTATGCTCTTAAACGACTTAATGATCTTATCCTAAACCTTGAAGTTAATACTGATAAAATGTTAGCCAATATTAATGAAGCTAATGAACTTTATTTATCCCAAACCATCTTAACTTCTTTTATTGATAATGGCTACTCTAGAGATGATGCCTATCGCATCATTCAACAAGCTTCTTCTTCTGCATATACTCAAAATAAAAACTTAACAGAAGTTCTTAATATTGACCCATGCCAACAAGCTATGCAAATCGATCTTATCTTTAATAGATTTTTTATATCTTAATACTTAATAACATTATTACTTGAAAGGTGAAAAAAATGAATAAACTCTCTTCTTTGCAAGACCGTCTTGCTAAAATTAAATCTTCCGCTTTAGCTAATAAAACAATCATTCAAATGATTGACCCAAAGACAAAACAAATTGAAGCAGAAGATACTCTAAGCTCTTTCTATGAAAATAATGAAGATGATGATGATGTTATTGAAGCTCTTGATCAATTAAAATCAGGTAAAAAAACTGAAGTTAAAGCTCCCACAGGTCAAGGCGTTTATATCCTAAAAGTTAAATAACTCTTCCTGCTTATTTAATCTAACATTCTGATAATATACCATCTCTTTAAATTCTTCCTTCTGATTATTTAATATCGTTCTCATAGGTTCAAATGGCAACCATGTTGCTTTTTCCCCTTCACATACAATCACTTCCCCTTCCCTTTCCCTACACCAATTCCCTAAATGCTCATAGTCTATCTTTAACGACCCATGTACATATCCTTTCCCTTCATATTCATAAGGTGGGTCAATAAACCAACACGCATCCCCATTATCTATTTGATCATAAGATTTCTGTTCTATTGTCCAATGCCTTATATGTTGAACTTGGGATGCTATCTTGATCTTATTTAATTCCGTCCATGTATTATAATTTCTAGGCTTAAATACATCCCCATTTTTTGCTATATATCCCTGCGCTGAACTTTTACACCTACTCGTCCATTTAGTATCTGGTCTATAATTTGATGTGTGTATCCAATAACCTATTAACCACTTAGCTTCTTGACAAATGTTATAATCATTAACACTCTTATCAAAATCTATCATAGGTAAATCTAATATCTCTTTTTCACTAGCATGAATCAAATAATCCCATATCCCACAAATAACATCATACTTGTCATATAACTTAACTTGTTTATTTGGATAATGTAAAGCATAACAAGCAGACCCCGCAAATGGTTCTATTAGTATATTATGCTTAGGTGATGGATAATGTTTAGCTAGATTGTATTTACTACCAAAATAAGAAAAGAATGGCTTTAGTGGTTTCATCTTACTTTTTACTCCTTTGATTGATAACCTATCAACACTATCTTGATATAAAAAATTTCAAGTTCGTTAAAAAAACTTTTTGATCACCACCCAAAATAGATCACTATACTTAATGCTATTATTGTCAACACAGGATAATTACTTAACCCATACAACACCACAAATGTTACACCTATAAAAATCGCAAATAAGACTAATAAAAATAGGTAATCTCTTCTCATTGATTATCTATTATCCCCACTGCCACTAATCGTTCCCCTTTGCAATCTTGATAATAACTTTTCCATGTTATATGTCGCAATATCTTCTAACTTAATCCCTAGTTCATCAGCAAGTCTTGCCACATACCAAAGCACATCGCCAATCTCTGCTTTCATATCAGCCTTAAACGCATCATCTACAGGTCTATTATCTCTAATTACCTTCTTTACCTTATTGGCAATTTCCCCAGCTTCCCCTACTAATCCTAATGTACAATAATCCAATGCTTTTTCTTTTGGATACTTGGCTGTTAATGCTGTTTGCTCTTGATACTCATTAAAATTCATAAGTCGTATTCCTTTTTGTCTATAATGGCAACATTACCATCTCTTACTATTATACATTTTCCCTATAGAATCTCATCTATTAATCCATGCTTTAAACACTTTTTACTATTAAACCATATATCTCTCTTTAATACCTTTTCTATCTTTGATCTCTTTAATCCTGAATGCTTTTCATAGAAATCATATAACATCCCCATTAAACTATTTAAATTCTTCCCTTCATCTTTGATCTGCTCAAAATTCCCCATACACCACCCACTCACTTGATGAATTAACATATATCCATATTCCTGCATATATCTCTTTTTACCCACTAAGGATAATAAAGTCCCCGCACTCGCTACACCACCTTCTACATAAGTATACACAGGCACTTTATTATTTAAAATATGACTCGCACCAGCTAAACCACTATATACATCCCCACCATAAGAATGAATATGTAAATGCACAGGCGGTGCTTTATCTAATCCTAATTCCACTTGTAAATTTTGACAATATAGACTCGCACTTCTTAATGCTATTACTAACTCTTGTATGGTTCTTTGATTTACACTCTCATAAAAATAAATATGCTGGTGCTTATGCACAATAGGATTTGATAACATCTCTGAATTATCCCCATAAGGAATTAAGATTCTATCTTTCTTCTTTGAGTTTTCTACTAAAATCATCTTTATTGTAATCCTTTAAGTAATTGCCTGTATTGGCATCTCATATATACAATAAAACCATAGTTTCATTTTCACTTCATTTTTTTCCCAATACAAAAAATCCCACAAATCACTTTTTCAACTTTCCCTTTTACTTTTACCTTTTTACTTCGTCAGTCTTTTCTGACCTTAACCTTTAAAGGCAATATAAGGCATAAGAGATATATAAGGGTCTAAGGCATTAAGGTTCTATATAAAGATATAAGGCATTAAGAATAAGCATTAAGGATTAAGGTTCTAAGGCATTAAGGATAAGCATTAAGACATTAAGATAAGGCATTAAGGTTCTAAGGATTAAGGTTCTAAGGCATTAAGATATCTAATACAATGTAGTTGAAAAACTATAGTTTCATTTTCATCATGCCATTTTCAATACACTTTCAATATGGCTTTTTTGACTAAGTACCTTTAAAGGCAATCTTTTATCGAGCGTTTTTATAGGAATGGGGGGTTAACCATAGAAGGCTTGTAAGAAGGTATTAAGATATTTAACTTGTTTAGTGTTAAGATCATTCTTATGCAAGAAAAGAAATAACTCTTTATAAGAAGCTGGGTCTTTAATAACCTTAAAGAAGAATTTATTAAGGTTAATAAGATCTTGATCGGAAGAGAAGGAAAAGAAAGAAGTAAAATCTTTATTAGCATAAGTGAAATGCGCTAAATGATTCATGGTGTGTAGTCCTGTAGAGAATAAGAATCAATATTATCTTGATCAAGAGAATAGGTTCTAATCTTATCTGTGTTAAATTGAGCGATTTTAGAGATAAGGTTTTTAATTTGGACAACGACACCGCTATTAACAGGTTTTTTAGGTGTAGGTGGGACAAGCTGTTCAAGGATAGTTTCTTTAAGGATAATGCCAGTGCAGTAAAGACCATTATTAGTTTTAGAAACCTTAACCCCAGCAAGAGAAGGGTGGTCGGTGTAATTGGATTCTTTGGTGGTGTCATCATTTAAAGTTTTTTGAAAGCTGGTGATTAAACCAGTGCGACCATGAGAAGAACCTGTAAGAGCATCTTGGCAATCTTGAAGGGTGCAATCAATGTTATTGATGGTAGCAAGTTCAAAAATCTTTTCAGCGGTGAAGGATTTAACTAAATCTAAATCTTTGGATAAGATTTCTTTGTAGTCATAGTCCACAAGTAGTTCAACTTGTACAAGAGATTCTTTTTTATTTTTATAAGTGATAAAAGAAGCTTTTTTCATATTAAGTATTACCTTTATAAGGGTTGGGGGTTATTAGACAATATCAATGATTTTTAAGCCATTGGAAATATAGGGTCTGTGGTCGAGTTGAGAATAAGCTTGATTAAAAGCTTTTTGGAAGGCTTTAGCAATATCATTAATGTCAACATCTTGAGAAAGGTCAAGATCATTATTTTCATTAAAGTTATTAATGCTACCTTCACCATTATCTTGAGAATCACCAGCATTAGAATCTTGATCATCTTGTGAATCATGATCATCTTGATCTTGATCATCATCATTCCCATAAGATTCACCGCTATTATAATCTTGATTTAGATCATCATCTTGACCATCATCTTTTGATTCTTCATCACTAGCATTAGAGTCTTGAGCATTAGAGTCTTGAGCATTATCTTCATTAGAGTCTTGACCATCTTGTGAATCATCATCATTTGAATCACCAGCATTAGAATCTTGATCATCATCTTGTGAATCATCTTCTGACTCTTCATCACTAGAATCATCTTGATCTTGATCATCATCTTCTGACTCTTCATCATCTTGATCATCTTCATCTTCATTAGAATCATCATTAGACTCTTCATCATCTTGATCATCATCTTGTGAATCATTACTGCTAGAATCATTATTGCTAGACTCTTGATCATCACCATCTTGATTATCTTCTGATTCTTGATCATTAGATTCTTGAAAGTTATTATTAGAATCAAGATCATCATCATTAGAATCTTGATTGTTTTGTGGCATGGGTGGTGTAGGTTGTTTTTTAGGAAGTTCAAGATTCATAAGTAATTCAAGAGCAATAGTTAAAGGTAAATGCACAGATTTTTCAATCTCTTTATCTAAAGCGCTTTGAGTTTTAAAATGGGTGTATTCTTTAATATCTACTTGTAATTGACTCCAAAGGTTTTTAGCATTTAAAGCACATTCCCAAAGTCTAGGGTAAAGAGTAGCATATTCATTAAAGACTTTTTGTTGAGATTTAGAATTATGATTCTTACCTAAATCTCTAATCATAACACCTAAAGCTTGAGCTGGGTTTTGTCCCATAGATTGTCTTGGTTTCTCTTCTAGAGTCCAAACCCATTCTTGAATAGAATGAAATCTTATTTTTGATTCAGGATAAAGCTTAGACATCATGTTTTCAAGTCTAATATCAGCACAGATATTAGTCCAAGTAGGAAGAACATCAAAAAGATTATATTTATCATTAGCAAATTTCTTAAGTAATGGGTGTATTTTAGCAACAACATCTTTATTTACATTTTTACCAGCCATATCACAAATAATATGTCCGATTTCATGAGAACCACCACCTAGACCAATAGCACGATCAATAGAAACAAGTTGAGAAGCTTCAACAGAAGGCAAGATCAATTTTACTTTAGAACCATGTTGTCTTTTTTGAGAAGCTTGATAACCTTCTAAATCAGATATAGTAGCTGTGCTAAGGTCTAGATATGATCTTCTATTGGCAAAGGCAAAAGATAATACTGGGAAATAAGCACTTACTGCAAAAGTAGTACCTGATCTAACGACTTCAACAGCATTACGATCACAAAGGGCTTGGAAAGCGCCACGACCCATTTCAAGGGTGTCTATTTTATAAGAAGAAGAAACCATTTTAGATTTTCCTTTAAGGTTTGGGGGTTGGTAATACATAAACACTAACTAGGATAGATATATTGCAAGTTGAGAAAAAAAGTATTTTAAGTGAACTTGCAATAAATTTTAAGGCTGTTGTGTTTATGTATTAACAATCACTCAACACACCCTTAAAGGAAAAAACAAATGCAAGAAATTAATGCTATTGTTAGAAATTCTGTTAGAACAGCACTCTTACCCTTCTTACAAGCTAATGCTCCAATTCGCAACATTGAAGCTAAAGCAATGCTCTTAAATCAATTAGGTTTCACAAAAGATCAATTTGGTTATACTGATACAGGCATTTCAAGAATTGAAGTTTTAATTGGCAATGAATTTTTTAGATTAAAGAAGATGGGTCTTGTAGAACAAGAAGGTTGGATTTGGATGTTAGCAGGTCAATCAGCTCAAGCTACACCAGCAACACAAGCGCCAAGAATCCAAAGACAAGCTACTCAAGTTGAGTTTGATATTCCTGTTGTACTTGAAGATGAAGAACCTATTGTAAATGAAGAAGTTATTATTGAAGAAGCTGTTGTAAATGAAGCGCCAGTTGTTGCAATGGTAACACAAACTACAACAGTTATTGAAACCCCAGCTAATGAGAATACTCAACCTAATCATCGTTTATTACAATGTGAAGGTTATAGAAACAGCTTGATTGAATCAACAGCTTGTT
>JACCDX011637908.1_pt1 | contig 16971 bp, 18 predicted proteins | sample 7449681 | NCBI WGS metagenome assembly JACCDX01 (sample SAMN15323450, study PRJNA562643) | freshwater metagenome | isolation source: river surface water | place: USA:Blue River Watershed | collected 2017-08-18 | reverse complement strand
CGCCAGTTCTGCAGGAACAGGAACATCACCAGGAACACCAGCACCACGGCCTCGACCAGCGTCTCCACCACCTGCGAGATGGAGATGCGCACGAAGCGCGAGCTGTCATAGGGGATGTCCCACTTCATGCCAGCGGGAAAGAAGGCGGACAGCTCGCCCATGCGTTGGCGCACGGCGTCCGCGGTGGCCAGGGCATTGCCCGTGGGCGACAGCTGCACGCCGATGCCGGTGGAGGGCTTGCCATTGAGGCGGGCCGAGGTGGCGAAAGTCTGCGCGTTCAGCTCGATGCGGGCCACGTCCTTCAGGCGCACGGTGGCGCCGTCGGTGCTGGCGCGCAGCACGATGTTGCCGAACTGCTCCACGCTGGACAGCTGGCCGTTAACGACCACGGTGGCGGCGATGCCCTGCCCGGCCACGCCGGGCAGGTCCCCCAGCGTACCGGCAGAGACCTGGGCGTTCTGCGCGCGGATGGCGGCGTTGACGTCGGCGGCCGAGAGGTTGAAGGCGACCAGCTTCTGCGGGTCGATCCAGATGCGCATGGCCTGCTCGGTGCCGAACAGCTGGGCCTGGCCCACGCCGGGCAGGCGCTGCAGCTCGGGCACGATGTTGCGGGCCGCGTAGTCGCCCAGGTCCACGGGGGTGGTCTTGGGGTCATCGGAGGACAGCAGCGTGAACAGCAGGAAGTTCATGCGCGCCTGGTCCACCCGCAGGCCCTGCTGGGTGACGGCCTGGGGCAGGCGGGGCGTGGCGCGCGACAGGCGGTTCTGCACGTCCACCTGCGCCAGCTCGGGCGAGGTGCCGGGCGCGAAGGTCAGCGTGATCTGGCCGGTGCCGTTGGCCTGGGCCACGGACTCCATGTAGATCAGGCCGGGCGAGCCGTTCATCTCCTGCTCGATGACGGTGATGACGCTTTCCTCCAGCGTGCTGGCGGAAGCGCCCGGGTAGGCGGCGTTGATGACGATGGACGGCGGCGCCACCGGCGGGTACTGGGCGATGGGCAGCTGCCGGATCGCCACGGCGCCCAGCACGATGAGGAACAGCGCGATGACCCAGGCGAAGACCGGGCGGTCGATGAAGAACTTGGACATGGCGCGCCGATCAGGAACGCTTGGCGGAAGCGGCGGAGGCCGGGGCGGAGGCAGCCGGCGCCGCCGCACCGGAAGCCGCGGGGGCAGCGGCCGACGCGGCCTGGGCCGGCTTGCCGGCGTTCCAGGGCACCGGCTTGACCGGCGCGCCGGGGCGCATCTTCTGGAAGCCGTCCACCACCACCTGCTCGCCGGCCTTCAGGCCCTCGAGGATGACCCAGCTGCCGTTCTGCGCGTCGCCCACCTTCACCGGGCGCGGCGCGACCTGGCCGCCCTCGCCCACCACCATCACGGTATCGCCCTGGGCCGAGCGGCTCACGGCCTGCTGGGGCAGCAGCACGCCGCTGGGCACGCGGGCCTGCTCCAGGCGCACGCGCACATACAGCCCCGGCAGCAGCTCGCCCTTGGGGTTGGGCACCTCGGCGCGCAGGGTGACCTGGCCGCTGGCCGGGTCGACCGAGAGGTCGGAGAACAGCAGGCGGCCGGCCAGGGGATACACGCTGCCGTCTTCCAGCAGGACCCGTACCGAGGCGCCGTCGGACTGGCCCGCGCGCTGCAGCTTGCCCTGTGCCAGCGCCCGGCGCAGGGCCAGGATCTCGCTGGCGGACTGCGTGAAGTTCACGTACAGCGGATCGACCTGCTGCACCAGGGCCAGCGGCGTGGCCTCGCCCTGGCCGACCAGGGCGCCCTCGGTGACCAGCGCGCGGCCGATGCGGCCGGCGATGGGGGCGGTGACGGTGGCCTGGCCCAGGTTGATCTGCGCCGTCTCCACGGCGGCCTGGGCGGCGGCGACTTCGGCCTCGGCCTGCTTCTGGCCGGCGACGGCGTTGGCGTACTCCTGCTTGCTGATGGCGTTGGCCTCGACCAGCGGCTTGTAGCGGTCGGCCAGGGCGGTGGCGGCGGCGAGGTTGGCCTGGGCGCGGGCCTGAGCGGCCTGGGCGCTGGACAGGGCCGCCCTGTAGGGGGCCGGGTCGATGCGGAACAGGGGCTGGCCGGCCTTCACATCGGAGCCTTCGCGGAACAGGCGCTCCTGCACGATGCCGGCGGCACGGGCGCGCACCTGGGCGACGCGGGACGCTTCCAGGCGGCCGGGCAGCTCCGACTGCAGGCCCACGGGGCCGAGGGCCACGGTGACGACACCCACCTCCGCCGGCGGCATGCCGCCGGGCGGGCCGCCCGCGCCGGCGGGGGGCTGGCCCTTGCCGCAGGCAGTGAGGACGGCGACAGCAAGCAGGCAGGCGCCTGCCGCGAGGAAACGCGGTGGGTTCTTTTTCATGTGAGGGGCCTGGCCGGTTCGCGAAGGCGACCGGACGATGAAGTGTATCGACTGACCGGGTTTTCCCGATGTCAACCGGGTAAAGTCCGCCTTTTGCCCGCCGCCGTGCCGTTGCTTTCGCGCACCGGGGACCCGGCGGACTCGATCGCTCGCTTACTCCTGGAGACCGAACGGATGTTCCGAACCCTGCTCAAGTCCAAGATCCACCGCGTGGCGGCCACCCACGCCGAACTGCACTACGAGGGCTCCTGCGCGATCGACGAGGACCTCCTCGACGCGGCGGACATCCTCGAGAACGAGCAGGTCCACATCTGGAACATCAACAATGGCGAGCGATTCGTCACCTACGCGATCCGGGCGCAGCGGGGAAGCGGCGTGATTTCCGTGAACGGCTCGGCGGCCCGGCGCGCCAGCGTGGGCGACCTCCTGATCATCGCCAGCTTTGCCCAGGTGCACGAGAACCAGGTGGGCGAGCACAAACCCCGCCTGGTATTCGTGGACGAGGCGAACCGGCAGAAGGAACTGCGGCACGCGGTGCCGGTGCAACCGGCCTGACGGCCCTCGGGCCAGGAGTCAGCGCAGCGCGATGAGCCGCGCGCCCAGGCCGATGAAGACCACGCCGGCCAGTCGATCCAGCCAGAGCCCGGCGCGGGGCCGGCGCTGGAGCCACTGGCCGATGGAACCGGCGAAGAACCCCAGCAGGCCGAACAGCACGGCCGCCTGCACGGTGAAGGTGACGCCCAGCGCCGCCATCTGCCAGGCCACGCCGCCCTGCGAGGGCACGACGAACTGCGGCAGGAAGGACAGGAAGAACAACACCACCTTGGGGTTGATGGCGTTGGCCAGCATGCCGCGCAGGAACAGGTCCTGGAGGGATTGCGCCTGGCCCCCGGCCTCCGCCACGCGGGCGCCGCCGGTGCTGCGCAGGGCCTGGACACCCAGCCACACGAGGTACAGGCCGCCGCACACCCGCAGCAGCGTGAACGCCCACGGGGACGCCGCGATGAGGGCGCTGACGCCGACCACGGCCAGCACGGTGTGGCTCAGGCACCCCAGCGCGCAGCCCAGGCCGAACGCGATGCCCTGCCGGCGCCCGCGGGACATGCCCATGCCCAGGACCATCAGGTTGTCCGGGCCGGGGGAGGCGGTGATGGCGACGGCGGCCAGCAGGAAGCCGAGGAACTGTTCGGGGGAGAGCATGGGGGGATGGTAGCGCCCGGCGCCTTCAACGCCGGGCCCGCCCTGCGGCCAGCGGCAGCGAGGTCGCGACCTCGAAGGCGATCGATCGCAGCCAGGCATTGCCGGCATCGCGGTGGTAGCGCTCGTGCCAGTACTGGTTGACGGCGTAGGACGGCAGTTTCAGCGGCGTCGTGACGATCCTGATGCGGCCGTCGGCCGCAAAGATGGAGGCCAGGCGCAGCGGCACGATGGCCGCCAGTTCCGAGGTGGCCACCAGCTGCCCCAGGCCCAGGAAGCTCGGCACGGTGGCCGCGAACTGGCGCTCGATGCCCCGCCGCGCCAGGGTCTTGTCGACGATCGCATGGGCCGTGGCCGAGAGCAGCACCTTGACGTACCGTTCCTGCTGCAGCTGCCCCAGCGTCATCCTGTCGGGGATGCGCGGGTGGTGGCGCGCGACGATGCAGGCAAAGCCTTCGTCGAACAGCTTCTGCCGGTAGAAGCCGGCGCGCATGTGCTCCGTGAAGCCCATCGCCAGGTCGGCCTCGCCCGACTCGAGCTGGCGGCCGGTCTCGTGCGTGATGTTCGCGACCTCGAGGCGCACGTGAGGGGCGACCTGCAGCACCCGGGCCACCACGCGCGGGAACAGCGTCACCTGGCCCACATCGGTCATGCAGATGCGAAAGGTGCGCGTGATCGTGGCCGGATCGAACTGCGCCGGCCGCTCCAGCCCCTCCTCCAGCAACTGCAAGGCCTGCCGCACCACGGGGGCCAGGTGCTCGGCGCGCGGCGTGGGCTTCATGCCCTCGGACGTCCGCACGAACAGCGGGTCCTGGTAGTGGTCGCGCAATTGCGCCAGCGCGACGCTCACGGACGACTGGCTGAGCCCGACCGACTCGGCCGCGCGGCTGACGTTCTTGGCGGTGTGCACGGCCAGGAAGATGCGCAGGTGCCGCAGGTCCAGGTCACTCACGGGCACTCCTTTATCAATTTTTCCGATACCAGCTATCGGCATGGCTCCATTGTCTTCAATAGTACGCCATGGAACAGTCGCCGCCATCCCACAAGGAAAGCGAAACCCCCCATGCGACTTTGCAGATTCAATGACGACCGGCTGGGCCTGGTCCGGGACGGGCAGGTGCTCGATGTCAGCAGCGCCCTGCAGGTACTTCCCACCTGCACCTACCCCCTGCCCCGCCACGACCCCCTGGTCGCCCACCTGCCGGCCGTGCGGGCCGCCATCGACAGGCTCATCGCCGACGGTGTCCGCCTGGCCCGCCACCGCCTCGAGGACGTGCGCCTGCTCAGCCCCGTGGCCAACCCCGGCAAGGTGATGGCGGCGCCGGTGAACTACCTCAAGCACCTGGAGGAGGCGCGCGAGGACCAGGGCATCCACCACCAGAACCAGATCGGCGAGATCCAGCGGGTCGGCATCTTTCTGAAGTCCACCCAATCGGTGGAAGGTGCCGCCGCCACGCTGGCGATCGCGCGGCCCGACCGCCGCAACGACCACGAGATCGAGCTGGTGGCGGTGATCGGAAAGGCCGGACGCCACATCGCGCCGCAGGACGCCCTGTCACACGTCGCCGGCTACTGCGTCGGCCTGGACATGACCGTGCGCGGCCCCGAGGAGCGCAGCATGCGCAAGTCCCCGGACGGCTACACGATCCTGGGTCCCTGGCTGACCACGGCCGACGAGGTGAGCGACGTGCACGCGCTGGACCTGCTGCTGCAGGTCAATGGCGAGGTGCGCCAGCGGGCCAACACGCGCGACCTGGTGCTGGACGTGGCGCAACTGATCGCCTTCGCCTCCTCGTTCTACACCCTGCATCCGGGCGACGTCCTGATGACGGGTACCCCCGAAGGCGTTTCACAGGTGTTCCCGGGCGACCGGATGACGGCGGAAATCACAGGCCTGGGCCGCCTGTCGGTGCGTATTGCAAAGGAATGAACCCATGACCCAACCCCTCCACTCCACCCGACGCGCGGCACTGCTGGCGGCCTGCGCCCTCGCCATCGGCCTGCCCGCCCAGGCGCAGAACGCGCCCGCCAAGTGGCCCTCCGGCCCGGTGCGCTTCGTCGTCCCGTTCCCGGCGGGTGCCGCGCCCGACGTGCTCATTCGCCTGGTGGGCGTGAAGCTCAGCGAAAAATGGGGACAGCCGGTCGTCATCGACAACAAGCCGGGCGGCAGCGGCGTCATCGGCATGAACACGATCCTCGCCGCCCCGGCGGACGGGTCCGTGCTGGGCTTCGTGCAGGGGTCGGCCATTTCCCTGGCCCCTAGCCTGATCAAGGGCGTCAGCTACGACTTCCAGCGGGATTTCCAGCCGATCTCGCTGGCCGCCGTGCTGCCGATGGTGCTGGCCGTTCCGGCGGATTCGCCCTACAAGTCGCTGGCCGATGTCCTCGCCGCGGCCAAGGCCAAGCCCCGCAGCTTCGAGGTGGCGGATGTCGGACGCGGCACGGTCCCCCACCTGTCGTCCACGCTGCTGGGCCTGCAAGCCGGCGCCGAGTTCCTGCCGGTCCACTACCAGGGTGGGGCACAGACGATGCAGGCCACGCTGGGCGGGCAGACGAAGATGCTGATCGACTCGTACAACGTGGTCGCGGGCAACGTGCAGGGCGGCAAGCTGCGCGTGCTCGCCTCGATGGCCGATCGCGTGGAGCCGGGGCTGGAGCCCTTCCCGCTGGCCAAGGACACGGTGCCCGGGGCGGTGAGCTACGGCTGGTTCGCCGTGATCGGCAAGAAGGGGCTGGACCCCGCGATCGTGCAGAAGGTGAACCAGGACATGCGCGAGGCGCTGGCGCTGCCGGACGTGATGGCCCGCTCGCGCGAGCTGGGCACCTACAACCGCCCGGGCACGCCCGAGCAACTGGCCCGCTTCGTCGAGGACGATCGCAAGACCTGGCGCCGGGTACTGGACGCGCTGAACATCAAGCCGGAGTGAAGGCCACCCCATGAAGAGCAACTCCCTCCCCGTCCTCGTCGCCGGCGGCGGCATCGGCGGGCTGGCCGCCGCGCTGGCCCTCGTCCGCCAGGGCTTCCAGGTCCAGGTGCTGGAACAAGCCGCCGAGATCGGCGAGATCGGCGCCGGCATCCAGCTGGGGCCCAACGCCTTCAACGCCTGCGACGCCCTGGGTGTCGGCGAGAAGCTGCGCGCGCGCGCCGTCTACACCGACCGCCTGGTGATGCACGACGCGGTCGACGAACGCCTGCTGGCGCGCATCGACACCGGCGACGCCTTCCTCCGGCGGTTCGGCAACCCATATGCCGTCATCCACCGCGTCGACATCCACCGGGCCCTGTACGACGGCGCGGCGGAGACCGGCCGGATCGAGTTCTTCACCAACACGCGCATCGAGCGGCTGGAGCAGGACGAGGGACGGCACACGGTGACGGCCATCGACCAGAACGGCAAGCGCTGGACGGGCCAGGCGCTGATCGGCGCCGACGGCGTACGCTCGGTGGTGCGGGCCCAGTACGTGAACGACCCGTACCGGGTGACCGGCCACGTGGTCTACCGCGCCGTGGTGGACGAGAGCGAATTCCCGGCGGACCTCAAGTGGAACGCCGCGAGCATCTGGGTCGGGCCCAAATGCCACCTGGTGCACTACCCGCTGCGCGGCGGCAAGCAGTACAACGTGGTGGTCACCTTCCACAGCCGCCAGCAGGAGGAATGGTCCGTCTCCGAGGGCAGCCGGGAGGAAGTGGAGAGCTACTTCGGGCGCATCGCACCCAAGCCACGCCAGCTGATCGCACTTCCCAAGACCTGGCGCCGTTGGGCGACCGCGGACAAGGACCCGATCGCGACCTGGGTGTTCGGGCGGGCCGCCCTCCTGGGCGATGCCGCGCACCCGACGACGCAGTACATGGCGCAGGGCGGCTGCATGGCGCTGGAAGACGCCGTGACCTTGGGCGAGGCGCTGCGCGCCACCGACAACGACTGGGACCGGGCGCTTCGCCTGTACCAGGACAACCGGGTGACGCGCACGGCGCGCATCGTGCTGTCCGGACGCGAGATGGGCCGCCTGTTCCATGTCGACGGCGTCGAACGGATGGTGCGCAACAGCCTGTGGAAGAACCGCACGCAAGCGGGCTTCCACGACGCGCTGGACTGGCTGTACGGCTGGAACGCCGGCAACTGCCTCGCGCAAGGCTGACCCCGCACAGGAGATCACCAAGTGAATGACCACCGCCTCGACTCGCTGGGTCGCCTGGAGGACCTGCCGGCCGCCTACCGCGACGCCCTGCAACGCCAGAACCTGGTCCCGCTGTGGCCCAGCCTTCGCGCCATGCTGCCGCCGCGCATCCCGGGCCGCCACACCCGCGCCACCCATTGGCCCTATGCCGGCCTGCGGCCGCTGCTGATGCAGGCGGGAGAACTCACGCCGATCGAGAAGGCGGAGCGCCGGGTGCTGGTGCTGGCCAACCCGGGGCACGGGCTGGAGAACATGAAGGCCAGCCCGGCCATGTACCTGGGCATGCAGTTGCTGCTGCCTGGCGAACGGGCACCTGCCCACCGGCATACGCCCAATGCGGTGCGCATGGTGGTGGAGGGCCGCGGCGCCTGTACCCTGGTGGACGGCGAGCAATGCCCGATGGAGCGCGGGGACCTGATCCTCACACCCTCCGGCCTGTGGCATGAGCATTCGCACACCGGGCAGGACCCGGTGGTCTGGCTCGATGTGCTGGACCTGCCGCTGGTTCATGCGATGGAAACATCGTATGTGGTCGAAGGCGCGGGCCAGCCGGTGCAGCCAGGGCATGGCGAACGCGCCTACACCCGCGGCGGGGTGGTGCCATCGCCCGGTTTCGAGCGCAGCCGCCAGGCCTACCCGATGATCCGCTACCCCTGGGCCGACACGCGAGCGGCGCTCGCCCGCCTGGACGCGGACCGGCCCGATGTGGAGGCGGTGCAGGTCACCTACGTGAACCCGGAAACGGGACAGGACTGCCAGCACAACCTCGGCTTCCACGCCCTGATGCTGCGGCCCGGCCAGGGGCTGCGCCTGCCGGTGCGTTCACCGGCGTGCGTGTTCCATGTCATCGAGGGCGCGGTCAAGGCCACGATCGGCGAGGCCCCCTTCGACCTGGCCGAAGCCGATACATGCTGCGCGCCCGGCTACACCGAGGTGCGGCTGGAGAATCGCCAGCCGGATGCCGCGAGTTTCCTGTTCCTGGCGGACGAAAGCCCGCTGCATCGCAAGATGGGGGTCTACGAGAACCGCGGCTGAAGTCGGGCGGCGGGGCAGCGCCTGCCCCACGCCGGTCAGCGCATCAAGGTCACGATCACGATCACCGTCCCGAGGCCGAGGTTGACCACGACCCACTGGCGAATCCGCCCCAGGGCCGCCGCACCCGCCGCCCAGTCGGACTGGGCGATGGACCGGCCCATCACGGGGTGGAGGGCCAGGCGGATGAAGAGGAAGATCGCGAACATCACGATGCCCAGGCCGGACATCACCGTCCACGCCAGCGGCATCTCGAAGCTGCCGCCGGACTGTACCGCCTGCTTGGCGACCCGCCCCACCATCCACAGGCCAGTGGCGAGTGCCAGCGAAGAAGCGATGAGGACGGCGCGGAAGAAACGACCGAGCACGTCGTGCATCAGCCGCAGGCGCACGGGCGGCTCGAGCTGTGCGACGGCGGGGCGCAGGAAGAAATGGGCGAACACCATGCCGCCGATCCATACGATGATGGACAGCACATGGAGGGTCTTGAGCGTGGCGTAGAGCATGCAGTCCTCAGCGGTGGGTCTTCCAGTGCATGTGGCCCGCAAGGGGCGGCATGCGCCATGAGCGCCCACGATACCGCACCGCGAGCACGCTCGCGACCACGCCCAGCGCCAGGATCACGGCACTGCCCAGGGCCCAGGCGATCCAGGCGAGCACGGACAGGCCGCCCGCCATGGCCGGCGCCACGCCGATGACGACATCGACCAGCGGCCGGATGGCGGCCAGCATCGCGGGAAAGGTGGCCGCCAGTTCGGGCGGCAGCCAGGGCGCGAGCCACTGGGGCAGGTTCAGGGCCTCCACCATGCCGGGCACGCCGGTCAACGCACCGGCGTTCGCCAGCGCCCAGCCCGTGAGCGCGTGCAGCGCCCAGGCCGCGAAGGACCAGAAGGCCACCAGGGCGAGCACGCCCACCCAGATGAAAGCAAGGATCATGACCGGATCTCCCCAAGCATTGACGGGGCGATTCTGCGTGGCGGGAAATATCGGAAGAACCAGAAATTACGGGACGGACGCTTCGCTTTCGAGGAAGGTTGGAGGAGGCCTTGCCGGGGAGGCTGGCCCGTTGCCCACCTGTGCATTGTTACTCAGTCAATGTATTCACGAATAGACTTCAAATAATTAAAAGTCTATGATTGGATACTCCATGAGACGCCGAGACCCCGCCACCGAACCCTATGAAGTCACACAATTCGTGACGGAGGTCGGTGCGCGTGTGCGCCTCATGCGACTGGCCCGAGGCCTGACCCAGGCCGAATTGGCAGAACGGGCGGATATCAGCCGGCTGACCGTGATGGCCATCGAAGGGGGTGCCCTCTCCTCCCGATTTGCGGACGTGGCCCGGCTTCTGTGGGCTGTTGACGATGTGAGCCTCCAGTCGGCCATGGCCAACGCCGCGCAAGACCCGGCGTTCCAGGAAGCTGCGCGCAGCCACTTGCCGCGCTTTGCCTCGCGCCGCAAGAAGGATCCGGCATGACGCGCCGGCGCGCCCCGGTCTTCCGCTGGGTCATGGACCCGGCAACCCTGGAGCGGCGGCCCGTTCGGATCGGCGAGCTGACGCAGGAGGACGCGCGGTGGGAATTCCTCTACGACACCGGCTACCTGGCGCTCGGGAACGAGGCGTGGGAGCTGGATCCTTCGGGCATCCGTAACAAGCAACGTTCCGCCTTCATGCGCGTGGGCTCGGTGCCCTTCCCTGTGTTTTGCGACATCGCCTTGTCGGGCTGGTCACTGGACGCGCTGAGAAGACGCGCCGTGACATTCCTGGGAGCCGCTGCGGCCAGGAACGATGAGCCCTGGGGATGGTGGGAGCGGCTCCTGTACGCGCCCGCTGACGGGTTTGGTGCGCTGTTCGTCGGCGACCTGGACGGCAAGCCCGACGCCGCTCCCGCATTGAGCGAGGCCCTCCATTCAGTCACACGAGCGGTGTTGTCACAGTCGCACAAGGATTCGTCCTCTGGCGCGATGGGGGGCGAGCGACCCAAGGTCGCCCTGTGCATCCCGCCAAGCGATGGCGAACGGCCCAGGTCGGTCCTGGTGAAGTTCGCCATGGCTTCGGAGCGGAGCGACTGCGTGGTTGCGGAAGCAACGGCGTTGACGCTGGCGGCCGGATTGGGAATCCGGGTTCCGCCCCACGAGGTGGAGTGGTTCAACGATGTCCCGGCCCTGCGCATCGAGCGATTTGACCGAGGTGCCGGGCTCCAGGGTCCCGTCTTCCACTGCGTCAGCGCCGCTACGGCGCTCGATCTGGCGCCTGGCTCCGACGTCGAGGACGCAAAGCGCAGTTACGTGAAGCTGCGCTCCAAGCTCAAACGGCCAGCCGACGCGATGGAGCTCTATGCACGCATCGTGCTGAACGCCGCCGTCGGCAACACCGACGACCACCCTTGGAACACCAGCCTGCGGCAGGTCGGGTTGGGCGACTGGGAGCTGTCACCCCTGTACGACGTGATGCCATTTTTTGCGCGGGCAGGCGTACCTGCGTTCCGGATGGACATCACGCGGCAAAGACCCTCGCGCGCGGCGACCCGCGCGAACCTGCTCGCGGCGGGCAGGCACATCGCAGGCCTCGACGAGACGGCTGCATGGGCTGTCATTGAAAAAACCGTGACGTACGTGCGCAGCCACTGGCGTCAGGTGTTCGGGCAGCATGCCGGGCGACACGCCGACGCTCGGCCCGATGACTGGGCCAGGGTCTTTGAGCACGGGTGGCTGGGCGACTAGCCTGGCGGGCCGTCGAGCGTCTCTTCCTGACGGGTACGCACTTGATCCATTGGAATAGGGTCTGTCGGAAACCTGCCAGGGAAGACTGCCTTGTTTTGAAGGCAAGTCGGGTTGTCGGGCTGGCCTCTCTGCGCTCTTGCCGAATGCGCGCTCGGAATAGGGTCTGTCGGAACTTGTAACGGGAGATTCGTGGCCAAAGGCGAAGCAGCGCAACAACGAGCGGCAGCCCTCGAGTGAGCGTGTGAACGATATCTCGATACGCTCCCAGGATCACTGGCAGCAACCGGCCTCGTGCAGCATCGCGAGTGACGGATTCGCAGCGAAAGCGGCCGGTCGTGGACCTTCACCTCATTGGCTGGAGCCGACCCTGAGCGGTCGTCGCTGCGCACAGTATGGGCGTCCGCTTACCGTTCTTGAGCCGTCACTCCGTTGAAGATTCAGATGCACTGACCTCTTCTTCTGGAGGAACTGCCTCGCGTTTCCATTCGTTTATGAAGATGACCTTGACCTTCCCATGATGGCAAGGTTCATGCTGGAAACGTCAAGAGCCAAACGGAGGTTTTGATGGTCCAGTTCAATGTCCCCGAAATGACCTGCGGCGCCTGTGCCAATCGCATCGGCCGTGCCCTGGCGCAAGCCGGATTGCCCGCTGATTTGCAGGTAGAGATCGACACGGCGGCACGCCAGGTTCGCATCAATCAGGATGGGCCTGGCGAAGTGGTCCAAGCTATTCAAAAGGCCATCGAGCAGGCCGGCTACACCGCACAGACCACCCCAGCAGGTATGGCAGAGGCGGTGGCACCCCGCGTAGGTGGCTGCTGCTGTTCCGCCCGGCGGGCCTCCTCGGTTGATGCAGGTCAAAAAGCGCCGACCAAAACCGCCGGATGCTGCAACTGATTTATCCCAAGGAGAGCACCATGCCGCTGCGAATTGTTGCTTCTACCCTCGCCGCCCTGGCGGTCGCTGGTTGTGCCGTTGCCCAAACACCCAAGGCCGATGAGGACCATTCAGCCCATCACCCGCCCGGCAGCCCCCCACCCGCTGCGGCAACCCGTGCAGCAGCTCCACAGGCCTTCGATCAGCAGATGAAGGCCATGCAGGACATGCACCAACGCATGCAGGCAGCCAAGACACCCGCCGAGCGGGCCGCGTTGATGGACGAGCACATGAAACTCATGCAATCGGGCATGGCCATGATGGGCCAGATGCGCGGTATGGCTGGCATGGGTGGCATGGGTGGGGCCGGCGGGATGGGCGGCCCAGGGGGCATGGGCATGATGCCGCCACAGGCGCCGGCGTCCGGAGCGGGCCCAGGTGCCCCGGGCATGCAGGGGATGATGGGCATGCACCAGCAGATGGAGCGGCGCATGGCCATGATGGAGCAGATGATGCAAATGATGGTGGACCGCGAGGCCGCCATGCCACGCAAGTAACGCCGGGGAGGCCACCATGAACCACTCGCCCCATGACCCGCAGCCGTCCTTCTGGAAGTCGCCGGCCGGCCTGGCCTTCGTCGTGGCCGCGGTGGTGGGCGGCTTCTACCTGTTCACCGAGCACCGGGCTCACCTGTACGGATTCCTGCCGTACTTGTTCCTGGCCGCCTGCCCCCTGATGCATCTGTTCATGCACCGCGGCCACCACCATGGCGGGCACCATCACGATCGCTCACAAGGCGACTCACGCGGAGGCAGCGATGACCGACGCAAGCAGTGACTACGGCCTGTGGGGCCTGGTGGCCCTGAACGTGTTCGTCTTCGTGGGCTTTGCCTACAGCTTCTTTAAGCCCACCAACCTACGCGACTGGCGCAGCTTCGGCGCCTACACGGCCTTCATCGTGGCGCTGTTCGCGGAGATGTACGGCTTTCCCTTGACCATCTACCTGCTGTCCGGGTGGCTGGGGCAGCGCTTTCCCACCGTGAACCTCTTCGGCCATGAAGCCGGGCACCTGTGGTGGCTGCTGACCGGCCAGCAAGGCGATCCGCACGGCGGGATCCTGCACCTTCTGAGCTACGTGTTCATCGGCGCGGGCTTCTGGCTGCTGTCCAAGTCGTGGCATGTCCTGTACCACGCCCAGCGCCGCCACGAGCTGGCCACCCAGGGGCCCTATGAGTTAGTGCGCCACCCGCAATACATCGGCTTCGTCGCCATCATGGCCGGCTTCCTGCTGCAGTGGCCGACGCTTCTGACGCTGGCCATGTTCCCCGTGATGGTGGTGATGTACGTGCGCCTGGCCATCAACGAGGAGCGTGACTCCGAGGCGGCCTTCGGCGACGCCTGGCGTCGCTATGCGGCGGCAACCCCGCGCTTCATCCCCTGCACGGCCAGGCAACGCGATGCGAAGCCCTTCGTCGACCATCAAGGGCGCTGAGCTCGCCTCAGGCCTGGGCGCCATCGTCCTGGGGGCAGGCCTGGCGCTGCTGGCACCCCAGGCCCTCCAGGCCCACGCGCTCGCCCTTCTGGTCACCGGGCTGGTGGTCCATGGCGCCGGCATGACCCTCAAGTACCGGCTTGAAAGCCGTCAAGGGCCGCCCCTGTGGTGGGAGCGGGGCCTGTTCTGGCTTTGCTGGGCCTGCCTGGCGGTCCTTGCTGGGTGGTTGCTGGTACGGGTATTGGCAAGATAAAACCATCCGCCCGGCCCGGATCGTCCAGGCCCCAAGAACAAACATAAGGAGAGTGGCGTGCAGGGTTCCAAGCCGATGCCTGGCGAGCACCAGGACGAGCATTCGCATCACCAATACGAGCACGGTGAGCACGCCCACATGCCTGCGCACTCGCCCCCCCCCGGTGAGCAGCCTTCGTCCGCTGCAACGCAGACGAGCCAGGCCGCGGGCGAGTACACCTGTCCCATGCATCCCGAGGTGCGGCAGCCGGGCCCGGGCAAGTGCCCGCGCTGTGGAATGACGCTCCAACTCGCAGGCGCAGCCTCGCCCCACGCCGGACATGCGCCACCTGCCGGACACGGTGCCCATGCGGGACACCATCACCCTGCGCCTGCGGCGCCCACTTCGACCCCACAGAAGAACCCGCCGGCGGGCAGCACGGAGGTGGAGTACACCTGTCCGATGCACCCCCAGGTGCGTCAGCTGGGGCCAGGCAATTGCCCGATCTGCGGCATGGCGCTGGAACCCGTGGTCGCCACGGGGGACGTCGGCGAGAGCGCCGAGCTGCGGGACATGACCCGGCGCTTCTGGATCGGCCTCGCCCTCACGGCGCCCGTCGTCGCCCTGGAGATGGGCGCGCACCTGTTCGACATCGGCCACTTGGTTCCAGCGCAGACCTCCAACTGGATCCAGATGATCCTGGGAACACCCGTGGTGCTGTGGGCAGGCTGGCCGTTTTTCACGCGAGCCTGGGCGTCGCTCAAGAACCGCAGCCTGAACATGTTCACGCTGATCGCCCTGGGCACCGGCGCCGCCTGGATCTACAGCATCGTCGGCACTCTGGCCCCGGGCCTGTTCCCGGCGCAGTTGCGGGGGCACGAAGGCGCGGTCGCGATCTACTTCGAGGCTGCGGCCGTCATCACGGTGCTGGTGCTCCTGGGCCAGGTGCTGGAGCTGCGGGCGCGTGAGAAGACCTCGGGCGCGATCAAGGCCCTGTTGGCGCTGGCCCCCAAGACGGCCGTGCGTGTGGCGGCTGACGGCTCCGACCAGAGCGTCCCGATCGAGACCCTGCAGGTCGGCGACCTGCTGCGGGTGCGACCTGGCGAGAAGGTGCCGGTGGACGGGGAACTCACCGAGGGCAAGGGCACGGTCGATGAATCCATGGTGACCGGTGAGCCGATGCCGGTGGCCAAGGCACCCGGCGCCAAGGTCACGGCAGGCACGATGAACCAGACCGGCGGCTTCGTCATGCGGGCCGAGAAAGTCGGCGCCGATACCCTGCTATCCCAGATCGTGCACATGGTGGCCGCGGCCCAGCGCAGTCGCGCCCCAATCCAGCGCATGGCCGACCAGGTGGCGGCCTGGTTCGTGCCAGCGGTGATCGCGGTGGCCCTGCTGACGTTCATGGCCTGGCTGATGCTGGGGCCCACGCCGGCGTTCTCCTACGCGCTGATCACGGCGGTGGCCGTCCTGATCATCGCCTGCCCGTGCGCCCTGGGCCTGGCGACGCCAATGTCGATCATGGTGGGGGTAGGCCGCGGCGCGCAGCATGGCGTATTGATCCGCGATGCCGAGGCGCTGGAGCGCATGGAGAAGGTCGACACGCTGGTGGTGGACAAGACCGGCACGCTGACCGAAGGTCGACCCAAGGTCGTCCACATCGAGCCGGCCGCCGGATTCGCCCCTGAGGATCTGCTGCAAAAACTCGCCAGCGTGGAGCGCGCCAGCGAGCACCCCCTGGCCATGGCCGTCGTCCAGGCGGCCCAGGATCGGCAGTTGTCGCTGTCCGAGGTCGTGGACTTCGATTCACCGGTGGGCAAAGGGGTCCAGGGAACGGTGGACGGCGTGTCGGTCCTTTGCGGGGCAGCCAAGTTCCTGGCCGAGCACGGGATCGATGTGGGGCCGCTTCAGTCCGTGGCCGAGGCGCAGCGCGCCAGGTCGGCCACTGTGATCTTCGTGGCGATGAATGGCCGACTGGCGGGCTTCGTCGCTATTGCCGATCCGATCAAGGGGACCACGCCCGCCGCCCTGAAGGGCCTGCGCGAGGCCGGGGTTCGCATCGTCATGCTCACGGGTGATGGAAAGACCACGGCGCAAGCCGTGGGCCGAGAGCTGGGAATCGACGAGGTGTTCGCGGAGGTTTTCCCTGAAGACAAGGCCAACATCGTGCAACGCCTGCGCAGCGAGGGCAGAGTGGTGGCCATGGCGGGCGACGGCGTCAATGACGCCCCGGCCCTGGCCGCAGCAGAAGTCGGCATCGCCATGGGCACCGGCACCGACGTGGCGATGGAGAGCGCTGGCGTGACCCTGCTCAAGGGAGACTTGATGGGGATCGTCCGCGCGCGGCGGCTGTCGCACGCCACGATGCGGAACATCCGGCAGAACCTGTTTCTGTCCTTTGCCTACAACGTGGCTGGCATCCCGCTGGCTGCGGGGGTGCTTTACCCATTCTTTGGGTTGCTGCTCTCGCCCGTGGTGGCGGCCGCGGCCATGGCGCTATCGTCGGTCAGCGTCATCGCCAATGCCTTGCGCCTTCGCACGGTGAAGGTCGACTGAGATACCGCATCCAAGCGGCCCGAACATGGGCCATACACTTTTGCGCCGGCAGTCTTCTGAGCCGCCTAGGCGGCGTGAGGCGGCAGAGCGTCGCGAGTGACAACGTCTCTCGTCCGGCGGCAACCAGTCATTCATCACGCAGGACGGAGTTTCCGCTCCTGGCCGGGAGCGGGCCCCAGGCGATCACTCATCGAACGACCGCAACCAGCCTTGACCAGACCTTGTTCAAGGCCACGATTGAATAGGGCTTAGCAGCCCAAATTCGGGCCAATCGTCCCAATAGGCGGCTCAGGTCGTCCCGGGTCTGGGAGCCGGCCCGATG
>JACCDX011651727.1_pt1 | contig 16972 bp, 10 predicted proteins | sample 7449681 | NCBI WGS metagenome assembly JACCDX01 (sample SAMN15323450, study PRJNA562643) | freshwater metagenome | isolation source: river surface water | place: USA:Blue River Watershed | collected 2017-08-18 | reverse complement strand
CCGCCGTCACGTTGGATGAGCGTGCCGAGCTGCGCGTAGCGGAGGTTGGAATTCGCCGCACCGGGCGTCGGGATGGCGGGCGAGACGACGGCGTTGCCGGCGCGGTTCACCTCGTAGCGGGCGACGGTGCCGTCCGGCATGACGAAGAGGCTGGGACGATTCCAGAAGCCGGTGCCGTTCGGCAGAATGCCGCGCGGGAGCAACGTGGCCTCCTGGGCCGACGTGACTCCGGTGTAGGTGGTGCCGTTCAGCAGGCGCCAGCCGCCAGTGCCGCCGAAGGTAGGATCCCACACCGGGCTGCCGTTGGCACGCCACTCGGTGATGGTGTCGCGGGGCGTCGTGGAATTGGCGCGCGAATTGAAGTTGTGATACGACTCGTAGGAAGCGCGGATCGTCGTGTTCTGGAACGGACGATAGGAGACCGAGGCCGTGAAGCGGTTCGTGTCGTCGCGCGAGGGCTTGCGGACGTATTCGGTCTGGTCGTGCACCGCCGCGAGACGGACGGCGAGCTTGTCCTTGAAGAGGACGCGGTTGAGGTCGAGCGTCACGCGGTGGCTGCCGCGATCGTCGACGCGGATCGACGTCTGCGAGATGTCCTTGGCGATGTTGGCGCGGCCGCGGATCAAGTTGATCGTGCCCGACGGCTCACCGAGGCCGAAGAGATTGGAGTTCGGACCGCGGCTGATTTCGACGGAGTCGAGGTTGTAGGAATCGACCGGGATGGCGCGCGACGAGGCGAAGCCGTTCGTCGCCAAGTTGGCCTGACCGAGACCGCGGACGCGATTGGCGCGTTCCGGCGTCTGGGCGACGGTGTCGACGATGTTGCCGCGATCGTTCGTGAAGTCCGTGAACTGGTAAATGCCCTCGGTGTTGCCCTCGTTGGAGAAGAGGTCGTTCAGGTCGACCGCCGCGGTATCGAGGATCTGCTGCTTCGTGATGACGGTGATCGACGCGGCGATGTCCTCGAGCTTCGAGTTCAGGCGGGTGCCCGACATCGTGTTCGTGGCCTGGTAGCCGCGCGAGTCGGCGCGCACCTCGAACGGGCTCAGCGTGACGGGCTCGTCGGCCTTCGCGAGGGTCGTGGCGTCCTTGTTTTCCACGGCCTCCTTCGTGAGCGGCGAAGCTTTGGTCTCCGATGCGGCAGTCGCCGCGGGAGAAGCGGTCGACGGCGCCTGTTGCGCGAGCGCGGTCAACGAGAGCAAGGCGAACAAAGCCGGCGTCAGCCGTGGGAGTCCGCCGCGGGTCAGCGAGGGTAGTGGCAGCATTTTATTTCGGGGTCGGTTCGCCACGAGTGACGAACGTGCTTGGGATATGCACCACGACGAGGGAGCGGGGGTATCGCGGTGCGACCCCATCCAAGGCTCACCGGCACCCGAGCCAAATCAGCCGCCGTTCAGACAGTCCGATTCAGGTCGGAAAACTGCCTGAACGGTTCACAGCGAAAGCCCTAGGCTGACGGCAGATACCGGCCGGCCCACGCGAGGCACTGGATGGCGGCGAGACCCGACTGCGCCGTGTCGTTCGTCGACACCATCACCGCCTCGTCCACCGGGCGAAGCACGGCGCTGCCGGCGACGCGCGTCGCGGTGGGCGCACGCCGCGGACCACGGCGACCGCCCTCGCCACCCGAGAATTCCTTCCACACCCGCGCGCCAAGTTCGGCGTTCTGCTGCTGGAAAGCGGCGTAGGCGGTGAGCCGCGCATGACCTTGCGTGAGACCATTGCCCCGCAGCGCGGAGCCGAGGCGCGCCTGCTGCTCGGCCGCCGGCGCGTTATACAGCTCGCAGTAGTCGAGCCACGCCCGCTTGAACTCCGGCACGTCGAGCAGCTGGTTCAACTCGTCGCACACCTCGACGAGGCCGAACACGGCATTCAGGTGCGACACGCCGACCTTGTCGTTCGTCACCCGGGCGAACTCGCCCGTGTCGAGGTGCATCGTGAGGCCGACCGAGAAGAACCCGCGCGGCTGCGCGCCCAGCGACTTCATGCTCGCGAGGAGGCGGGCCCGCATCTTTTCGGACCCGGTGCGTTCCCACTCGGTGAGCCACGCGCCGGCGAGCGAGCCCCAATCGGTGCCGACGCTGAGCCCGATCACGTCCGGATTGCTCGGCTTGCCGCGATCCATGTCGCCGGGATTCTCCGCCGAGGAAAGTTTGCGGCCCGGCGGGATGCGCACGAGCGCGTGGGCCGCCTCGATCTGCTCGCGCATCAAGTCCCCTACCCGCTCGTCGCCGGTCAGGAAATAGTAGTAACGCCGGTTCAGCGCCGTCGCGATGCGCAGCTGCTTCGCGCTGCAGCCCCAATGCTGCACGTTGTGCCGCGAGCCGAGCGGGGCGAAACGCCCGAGGTGGTGCACATCCACCTCTCCGGTGTGGCGCGTCATGGCTTCGGCGAAACGAAACACGTCGGCCCGACCCGTGCGCAGGAATGAGAGCCAGAGCCAGATGTCGGTCGAGAGCTCGGAGTTGTCCCACGCAAAGCCACCGACGTCGTAACGCCACTCGTGGCGATCCGGATCGTAGGTGTGCATCACGTCGCCGTAGTTCCAGAAGCCATACCAGCGCCTCTGCTCCTGCTGGTCGCGGTAAAAGTCGAATGACCACGCGAGACGATCCTCGATCGCCGCGCGCGCGGGCGTCGAGCGATCCACCGGCGACCACAACGAGCCGAAGACGCCGCAGCGGTGCAGGTAGTGCGGCGTGCTGACGAGCAGCGGCGGGGCGTGCAGCACCTGCTGCATCGCCGCCAACCGGTCGCGCGTCGGCGTCGCAGCGGCGAACCAGAGGTGGATCTCGCTCGTGCGGGCGACGCCTTCGGGCGAGTTGAAACCGGGCTCGTAGTCCTCGTAGGTGATCTCGAGTCCGCCATTGTATTGCTTGGCAAACGTGTCCTGGCCCAGGCCGTCGTGATACGGACGCAAGTCCATGGCTTCGGCGCCCGGCGCCCACATCCACACGGTCACTTCCGCCGCGTCCGACGTCGCCCCGCGCACGTCGAGTTGCGCCGGGTAGCTTTGCCAGAAATTGCGCAACCCGAACGCCACACCGCCCGTCGGTGTGCCGACGTAGCCGAGCCCGCCGGCGCGCTGGCCCCGCGCGGCGCTGAGCCACGTGTGACCGGCCTTCGTGCGCTTGCTGATCTCGAAGCCGTCGCAACTCGCCTGGAGCAGCGTCCAATCGGAATAGGCCGGGATATACTGGAGCCGGCTCGCCACCTGGGCGTTCCACTCCGCGAGCGGCGGCGTGGCCGCACCCGCCACCTGGGCCGCGCGCACCGCGGCGCCGGGATCGCGGCGCAGGCCCGTGATCCCGCGCACGGCTTCGCCAAAGATGCCGTCATCCGGGCCGCCGAAGCGCACATGCCGGTCATGCCACTCGCCGCGCAGCGGCACGGTGAAACGCAGCCCGAGACCGGAGATGAAGTCCTTCGCTGCCTCGCCGTCGAAGATGATCGTGTGCATCACGCGCAGCATTTCGCCGCCGGCATGCAGGTAACACCGGACCACGAACGGCAACCACGTGCGGCCCGCCCCGGCGTGGCGACCGGAGATGCGCACCACGGCGCGCACCGGACCGGATTGCTCGACCACGACTTCGCCGATCTCACCCTGGAAATTCTCCGTGCGCGTCACGCCCGGCTCCGCGCGATTCTCCAGCTGACAAACCAAGCCGCCGTCGCGCGCGATCTCGCGTCCGTCGCGCACCACTTGGCGGATCAAGGCGCCACCGCGCCGCGCGATCGCGACCTGCACCACGCCGTTGTCGAGCACGACCTCGTCGGCCGTCTCGCGCACGACGACGGCTCGCGCCGGCGCGGCCGGTTGCCCCGGCTCGAGCGCGTAACCCGCGCTGAGCGGCGCATCGGCGGGGATCGCATGCGCGGTCCACTTGAGCGAGCCATCCGGCCAAAACGCGAGCGGCCACGTCTGCACGGGCACCGCCGCGCCTTCCGCGCTCGTCAGCTTGAACGGCGTCGCCGCGGCATGCTGACCGCGCGGCCACGCGCGGCCCCACGTCGTGCCGGGCAGCACGGAAGGTTGACCGCCTTCGAGCCAATGCAGGTGCTCGGGCTGCGCCGGCGCGGTCGAGCCTGTCGACGACGCAGGAGCCGGCTGGTCCGCCGCGCGGAGCGAGTTGGCGAGTTGAACGGCCGCCGCGGCGAGCGCGGTGCGGGTGACAAATTCACGACGGGTCAGTTGGCTCATGGCGGGGTTCCTCAGTCGAGGTGGAAGACTTCCTTCAGGTCGCTCGCGACCGGGCTGTGATCGGGATTCGAGGGCATCACGTCGCCCATGTGCACCCACCAGCGCTGGCACTCAGGCGTGCGCGCGATCGCGGCCCAACGCGCCTCGTCCTCGATCTCCGCGTAAGCGAAGAGCTGGCGGGTCGCCGGCAGGAGGAAGATCGAGTAGTTATGCACACCGTGGGCTTTCAACACGGACTCGAGTTCGGGCCAGATGGGGCGGTGGCGACGTTCGTATTCCACTTCGTGGCCAGCGTGGACGGACATGACGAAGGCTTTGCGGATCATGGTCGGGGTAACGGGGGTGAGAACTCAGCAGCGGGGGTCAGCGCGGAGACGCTACAGGATGCGCACGAGTCACCGCGCGGCGGGTGGGGAAAAATCTGACAGTTCTCAATTTGGTTGAATGTAACCGGGCTGTCAGCAATTCGTCTGCGCCGAAGCGATGCCTACCCCAACGCTGCGCACCCTCGCCAAAGAGCTCGGACTCTCCCGCGCCACCATCTCCGAAGCCCTCCGCGGCTCCACCCGCGTCAAGGCGTCCACCGCCGAGCGCATCCGCGCCGCAGCCGAGCGCGCCGGCTACCAGCGCAATCCGCTCACGGGCGCCGTCATGTCGCAGCTGCGCCGGTCGCGCGGCCAGCAGTTCCGCGGCGTTCTGGCGGCGCTCGAACTCGTGCCGCCGCAACCGCAGCAACACGTGACCCGCTACAGCGCCGCGCTGATGGAAGGCATCCGCGAGCGCGCCGGCGAACTGGGCTTCAAGGTCGAGCGCTTCGAACTCGGCGTGCAGGGCCTCAAGCTCCAGCGCCTCGACACCATTCTCCACACGCGCCGCATCCAAGGCGTCCTCCTGCTGCCCGCCTCCGGTTTCCCCGATCTCTCCGAGTTGAGTTGGAACCGTTACGCGGCGGTCTACGTCGATTACTACATCGACCACCCGCCGCTGCACTGCGTGTGCTCCGACCACTACCGCTCGATGGTTTCGCTCATGCAGGAACTGCATGCGCGCGGTTACCGGCGACCCGGCCTCATCATGGAGACGGGCATCGACGCGCGGCTCCACTACCGCTGGGAAGGCGCGTTTCTCGCCCTGCAGCAGATGCTGCCCGAGCTCGAGAAAGTGCCGATCCTCCGCCGCGAGAAACTCAACGGCGACGACTTCGCCAAGTGGTTCAAGAAATACGACCCGGACGTCACGCTCGGCCACTTGCCGGCGGCGATGGACTGGATGCGGGCCTGCGGCGCCAAGGTCGGCGACACGCACGGCTTCGTCTGCCTCAACTCGCTCCGCACCGAGGGCAATTGCGCCGCGATCGTCTTCCAGCCGCGCCTCATCGCCGCGCGCGCCACGTAACTCGTCATCGGCCAGCTCCTGCACAACGAATTCGGCGTCCCGGAACGCGCCTCGCTCGCGACCATCCCGGCCAAGCTGATCGAGGGGCCGACGCTGCGGGCGCCGACCTCGCGCCTCACTTGACCGCGCGACGCGGCAGACGCAACGCGTCGGCCACGATCCCCGCGGTCAGCTCCGCTCCGGCGCGCGACGTGTGGGTGTTTTCATCGGCGAAGAGCGCCTTCACCGCATCCTCGCCGAGCGCGTCGTAGCGCGTCGCGACCAAGTCGAAGAGGTCGACGAATTCCACGCCTTCCTCCGCGGCGACACGCCGCGCCCACTGCGGATACGAATCGACCGGACGCGCGATGCGGCCGTCCTTCCAACTGCGGCGCGGCACCGGCGAGCAGATGACCACACTCGCCCCGGCGGCTTTCGCCTCGCGCACAAATTGGCGCAAATACCAGCCGTAGGTGTGCACGACCTCGGGCTGCTTCGTGAGCAGGTTTTCGATCGCCTCGGTCTCCTCCCCTATTCCGCGCAGCGTGCCGCGCGCGCGTTTGTCGTCGTTCACCGGCGAGGAATCGTTGTGACCGAACTGCATCACGACCCGGTCGCCGGATTTGATGAGCGCCAGCGCGCGCTGCCAGTGACCTTGCGTGCGAAAGGTCCGGCTGCTGAGTCCACCGACGGCGCGGTTCACGACATTGACTTGCGCCGGATCGACGAGCGCCGTGAGCGGTTCGCCCCAGCCCCATTGGCCACCCGAGCCATCGCCGCGACCGTTGCGCACGGTCGAGTCGCCGATGAGAAGCAGCGTGGGAAGCTTCCCGTCGGCAGGCTCGGGCAAGTTGAGCCACCCGATCGAGTCGGCCACGACCGCGGCGCCCCGAACGGAGAAAACATCCTGCAACGGCGCGGGGCGCAGTCCCTTCAATCCGGCCACGACGCCCGCCGCGAAGAAATCGGCTCCCGCGCTGTTCGTGTGCGTGTGATCGGTGCCGAAGAGTTCCTGCACCTTCTCCTCTCCGCTCGGTTGCAGTTGGTCGGCCAGGATGCGTGAGAGATCAACGTAGGCCACGCCGGTTTCGGCCGCGAGCGCGCGGTTCCACTCGCGGAATCGTCCGGAGCCGCGCTCGATGCGGCCGTCGTTCCAGATGTTGCGCAGCGTGAGCGAGAGCAAGATGGGCGTCGCGCCCTTGGCCTTCACGTCGACGATCATGCGCCGCACATACCAGCCGTAGGTGCGCACGGTCTCGGGTTGCTTCGTGATGGCGTGGATGATGTCGCGCGACTCGTCGCCGATGCCGGGCAACGTGCCGCGGACGCGCAGCGGCTTGGTTGAGCCGGGCGGGCGCTCGTTGATGTCATCGGCATCGTTGTGGCCGAACTGGATGAGCACGAAGTCACCGGCCTTCACCTGCGCGAGGAGCTTTTCCCACAGCCCCTCGGTGATGAAGGTGCGACTGCTGCGGCCGCCGCGCGCGTGGTTGGCGACGTTGATCTTGGTCCGGTCGAAGTAATCGGCGAACGGCACGCCCCAGCCTTGGATCGGCTGCCCGTTGTTCTTCGCCGCCGTGGAGTCGCCCGCGATGAAGAGCGTGGGCAACGCCGGATTGAGGCCACCGACCTCGGCGGCAGGATTGGCCGCGAGGTCGGGCGCGAGGTTTTGCGCGGAGGCGAGCAGCGGCGCGAGGAGGGCGAGGAAGATCTTTTTCATTGGCGGGGAGAGGCGGGCCGCTTGAGTTCGCGGCATGAAATGCTGGCTGTGGTCAGGCTTGCTGCTGGCGGCGACGCTCCTGCGCGCTGCGCCGCTGGTGGAGGACGATTTTCGGACCGGGCTCGGCCGCTGGGTTGTGGAACAGCAACCGGGCGGCACGGTGACGGCGGAGGACGGCAAGCTCGTCATCGCCGATCACGGCGGCTGCACGGTGTGGCTGCGGCAGAAGCTCACCGCGCCCGTCACGATCACCTATGTGGCCCGGGTGAGTGCGCAGGCGCGCGTCTCGGACCTGAACTGTTTCTGGATGGCGAGCGACCCCGCGCGACCGGGCGATTTGTTCGCGGCGGGCCACGCGCGCGACGGCAAGTTCGGCACCTACGACTCGCTGCGCACCTACTACGTCGGCTACGGCGGCAATGCGAACACCACGACGCGCTTCCGCCGCTACGACGGCACGGGCGCGCGGCCGCTGTTGCCCGAACACGACCTGACCGATGCGAAATTTCTCCTGCGCCCCGATCACGCCTACACCATCACGCTCGTGGCGGGCGCGGACGGACGCGTGCAATTCATCCGTGACGGCGAAGTCGTCTTCGACTGGGTCGACCCGCAGCCGCTGCGCGGAGGCTGGTTCGGCTTGCGCACCGTAAACAGCCGGATCGAAATCCTCAGTTTCGCGGTGCATCCGGGAACTCCGCCGTCCGCAACGACTCGATGAGCGCACGCGGCACCGCGATGATGGTGCCGTGCCGGGGCCGGTCAGGCGTGCCCTCTCCGGGCACTCTCACCTGTGCGGTCACATCCTCCCACGTGACGAGATCCCGCGACCGCACGGCGGCGTAGTGCTTGTCGCGGTAGGCGTCGAAATAGACGACGTGGTGCTCGCCGATCTTCACCGCGGTCGGCCCTTCGGCCCACACGCCGGGCGGTGTGATCGGCGCACCCAGCGGACCGAACGGCCCACTGACTCCCTCGGCGCGCGCGATCCGCAGGTGCTTCGCCGGCTCGGGGAAGCGCGTCTCGTCCTTGATGATGAGCCAGCGCCGCGTGCCATCGGTCAAAAACGTGGCGTCGATGCAGCTGAAGCCGGGATCGTAGAACAGCTCCGTCGGACTGAGCGTGCGGAAGTCGCGCGTCGTGACGCGATACATGCGGTGATTGAGCTGATTCTCCGAGCTGGAGCCGTCGGGGTTGGCGAAGCGGCCGGGAATCGTCGTCGCCCAGAAAATCGCGAACTCGCCCCGCGCCTCGTCGTAGGCGAGTTCCGGCGCCCACGCGTTCCGCGCGGTCGGCTCGTGCGCCATGACGGGCAGTTCCCGTTGCTCGCTCCAGGTGCGGAAGTCGCGAGTCGCTGCGTAGCCGATGCCGCGCTCCCACCAGCCGCTCGTCCACACCAGGTGGTAGGTGCCGTCGGGGCCGCGCAACACGCAGGGATCGCGCATGAGCTTCTCTTTGGCCCCGATGCGCGGGGCGAGGACGCTGCGCCCCCCGTTCAGCGCGTGCCAGATGTAACCATCCTCCGACCACGCCAGGTGCAGGCCGTCCTGACCGTTGCGCGTGAAATAGGCGAAGAGCCACGCCGTGTCCGCCGCGCGGGCGGCGAGTCCGCACGCGAGCAAAGCGACGACGAAAGCCGCGCGGCGCATGGCGCGCTCAGGCCCCGCTGCCGAGCCGGAGCAAGAAGACGAAGAGACCCACGATGCCGGCCGAGATGGCGCAGCATATCAGGAAGCCGAGCGTGTCGGCCTTGTCCCAGCGGCAGAATTCCCACCACGAATTGCGCCCGAAAAGCTTCGTGTCGTCGAAACGCGCGGGATGGCGCCGCGTCTCCTCGAGCGCCGCTTCTTCCAGCTCGGGCGTGTCGCCGACCGGCGTCTTCATCTTGCCGTAGAAAAGCGCGACGCGCGCCGGATCGGTCGGCCGCGTGAGCAGGCTGACGACGATGAGCACAGCGAAGGGGAATAGGCCGTCGAAGAAGAACTGGAGCGTGAACCGTTGCGTGCCCGACATCGCGGCGACGTCGACACCCACTTGGCTCACGAGCCACGCCTCGAAGTTGAAGCGGTTGGTGCGCGTCGGCGCAGCCATGTAGGCACTGGTCGGGTCGGCCGGATTTTGGTGCACGACCTTGGAGAAGAACACGCCGACACCGGGCTTCGCGCTCGGCTGCGCGAGGGTCGGATTCCGCGCCAGGACATCGAACTTCGAGGCCGTCCACGGCACGACGAGGATCGTGAGGGTCGAGAGCACGACGCAGGCCCAGACGGCCGGCGCCGTCACGCGGCGCCACCAGAACGTCATCAGCACCGCCGCGCCGAAGGGAATGTTCACCGTGAGCACGATGTTCACGATGTCGTAGAAACTGCCCATCAGCGTCGCGGCCACGGTGCCGAGCACGAGCACGACGACGATCGTGCACCGCGCGTAGAAGACACCCTTGTCCTGCGACAGGTCGGGCCAGATCTGGCGATAGACGTTGCGGACAAAGAGCGAGGAGATGGCCAGCGCCTTGGCGGCGAGCGTGGACATCGTGCCGGCGAGGACGCCGGCGAGCATCAGCCCGACGAGGCCGGGTCCGAGCAGGCGATTGGAGAGCGCGCCCCACGTGGCATCCGGATCGGAGAGTCCGCCCGGGCCGAACGTCGCGACGGCGATCAAACCGGCGAAGGCCCAAAGGATGATCATGAAACGCTTGAGGTAAGTGCCGGAGACGCCCGAGCGCGCGGCCATCTCGTTCTTCGCCGAGCCGCAGATGCCCATGTTGTGGCTCAGACCGCCGTTCTGCACGATGCTCACGAGTAAGATGCCGCACAGGCTCACGACGGAGAACTGTTCCGCCGCCCCGGAGCCGAACAGGTCGAACATCTGTTTCGGCACCTTCGTCGCCAGCGCCTCCCAGCCGCCGATGGCGGCGAGGCCGGTCGGGATGAGCAGGACGGAGAAGACGATGATGAGCACGCTCTGCAGACCCTCGTTGACCGCCGCCGCCGCCATGCCGCCGAGCACGATGTAAGTGCCCACCACGAGCGTGAAGACGGTGTAGAACACGAGGTCGTTGAGCACGGTGACGTAGCTGTGCAGTTCGCCGCGGGCATTGCGGTCGCGCAGCTGCGAGAGCTTCACCTCGTCGGCCGCCACCAACGGACCGGCCGCGGCGAGACGTTCGAGGCGCTTCAATTCGTGGTAGCCCTCGACCGACGAACGATCGGCCGCGGTCCACTGCGCCTCCTGCTTCACCACGAGCGACGAAGCGATCTTGTAGGCGGTGACGTTGCCGAAGCCGAGAAACACGCACGCCACGAGGATCTGGAACACCGCGTAGAAGAGGCTCAGGCCTTTGCTCGCATAGCGGTCCTCGAACAGGTCCGAAAGCGTCGTGAGGCGCACGCGGCGGAACCAGACGTTCATGAACCAGAAATACGGGTTCATGAACACGGTCTGGAACGACAGCCACGAGCCCGACGCGCCCTGCTGGTAGACGAAGCTCGCCGTGCTCACCGCGCCCTGCGGCTCGGTGGCGTTGCCGAAGTTGAGGAAGAACTGGTAGAGCTTGCCGAGCTTGCGGCCGGCGAGGAAGAAGCCCTCCTCGTTCTTCACCGCGGCGGAGGCGCGGCGGCCGATCCAGACGACGGCGGCGAGGTAAGCGAGGACGATGAGCAGATCGAGAACGTGCAGGCTGCCGAAATACATGGGAGAAAAATGGCGGACAGGTTAGCTGCGCGTCGGCGCGAGCTCGGGAGCGAAACCCATTACACCGAGCGGACGCCCGGAAGCGAAAGCAGATTGCAGCGCGTCGTCCAGCCCACGCACCGAGGGGATCGCGGTTGCGTCCCCCACCGGGGAAGACCAATCGATCTCGCGCTCCGGAAACGCCCGCACCGGCGCCCAGCGATGCACGGCGTCGATGAAGGCCGTGTGGCGCGCCGCGAGCGCCGTCGTGCAGATCGCGGCCTGCGGGTCGGTGAGGCGGCGCATCACGGCCGCCATCATCTCGCGCCGCACCTCGTGCTGGGTGCTCAAGACGCGTTTCTCGCCCTGGCCGGAGGCATCCTGCCACCAGACTTCCTGCTCGTAAACCCACCGGGCGCGGCCCGCGGTGCCTTCGATGACGATCTCGGGCGAGTGCGCCTTCGCGCTGGAGTGGCTGACCCCGAACCAGAGTTTCGCCCCCGACGCACCCGTGAGCGTGACGACCGCGCTGTCGAACGACTCGATCGGATGCGCGCGGAACAGCTCCGCGGAGTCCAACGCCATCGTCCCCTCACCGCCCGCGCTGTCGCCGAACAACAGGCTCAGCAACACGAAGTGCCCGCAGGCGTTGTTCAATGGCGAGTCGTAGACCGGCGCCCCGTTGACCACGAGTCGCCCCGCCCAGTTGTTGCGGAGGAAATAGGAACGCGGACGCGGCCACACGCAGAGCGTGCGCACCGACCGAACCTCACCGATGCGACCCGCGCGGAGCACGTCGAGCAGCCACGCGGTCGACGACGCGTAGACATCCTGGAAGCCCACCGCCACGAAACGCCCGGTCTCGCGCTCAGCGGCGCGGATCGCGTCCGTCTCGGCCAACGAGCCCGCCAGCGGCTTCTCCACGAGCACGTTCGCCCCGGCGCGCAACGCCGCCACGGTCATGCGGGCGTGCAGATGGATCCCCGTCGGGATGAGACACAAATCGATCGCGCCGGCCTCGGCGCGCAGCATCGCTTCGTAGTCGGAGTAAATCCGGCAACCGCGGCGCAGCAATTCGTCCACCGCCACGCGTTCTTCGTCCTGATTGATGACCACCGCGGCGACGATCTGCGCGGCCCCGCGATCGGCCCATTCCCTCATCAGGTTCAGATGGATGCGGCCATAGCCGGAGATGCCGATGATGGCCAGGCGGGGTGATGCGACGCTCATGGGGCGGACGAATAGTGCGGGGCGAACAGCCGACCCGCACCGTAAACGTCACCTGTCTCTCGGCGAATCCGCCGCCGCCCAGACAGTCTGACAACACATGCGCGCGGGCCGGTTGCGGCGCGAACTGTTCACGCCGCCCTTTCCTCGCGCCCTCGGATTCGCTATGGACTCTGGGAGAGCGTCTCCGTCCGCCTTCCGTTCGAGCCACCCCACCCCATGCCCATGCTCGCTGCTGTTCGTCTCGCTTGCGTCCTCTGTCTGCTCCCGCTCGCCGTCGCTGCCCAACCGGTGATGGAGCGGCTCTCCCGCGGTGTCGTCGCCGTGCATCGCGCCGACGGCTCGGTCTTCATCAGCTGGCGCGTGCTCGGCACCGACCCACAAGGCATCGCGTTCAACGTCTACCGTCAGACCGCGCCCGGTGAGACGCGCGACGCGGGTCCGTTCGGCATCCGCACCGACGCGCCGGACCGTCCGGTGAAGCTCAACGCCCAACCGCTCGCCGGTCCGACGTGGACCGTCGACTTCGCCGCGAGCCTGCAGCGCCGCACCTCGTATTTCGTGCGCCCCGTCGTCAATGGCATCGAAGGCGAGCCGAGCGCGGCCTTCACGTTGCCCGCTGGCGCGCCGGCGCGGCCGTATTTCTCCGTCCCGATCCAGACGCCCGCCGGCTACACGCCGAACGACGCCTCCGTCGGCGACCTCGACGGCGATGGCGACTACGAGATCATTCTCAAGCAGGAGGTGAATCCCCAGGACAACTCCCGCGCCGGCGTCACCGGTCAGACGCTCCTGCAAGCCTACCAGCTCGACGGCACGCTGCTTTGGACCATCAACCTCGGGCGCAACATCCGCGAGGGCGCGCACTACACGATGTTCATGGTCGCCGACCTCGACGGCGACGGCCGCGCCGAAGTCGCCTGCAAGACCGCCGACGGCACCATCGATGGTGCGGGCAAGATCATCGGCGACGCCAAGGCCGATTGGCGCGAACTCGGCGACGCCCACACTCCGACGCGCGACGCTTCCGGCAGCACCGAAACCGCCGCGGGCCGCGTCGCTCGCCTCGAAGGCCGCATCCTCCGCGGCCCTGAATACCTCACCGTGTTCGACGGTCGCACCGGCGCCGCGCTCGCCACTACGACCTACCTTCCGCGCCGCCACCCCGACACCGACAATCCCACCGCCGAGCAGCTCACCAAAATCTGGGGCGACGGCTATGCGAACCGCTCCGACCGCTTCCTCGCTGGCGTCGCCTACCTCGACGGCCAGTTGCCGAGCCTCATTTTCTGCCGCGGCTACTACACGCGCGCGGTCGTCGCCGCGTGGGATTTCCGCGGCGGCAAACTCACGTCGCGCTGGGTCTTCGACTCCGACGACGGCACGCCGGGCAACGAGAAGTTCCGCGGTCAGGGTAATCACAACCTCTCCGTCGCCGACGTCGATGGGGACGGCAAACAGGAGATCATTTACGGCGCCGCGGTCATCGACGACAACGGCAAGGGCCTCTACTCCACCGGTTGGGGCCACGGCGACGTGCTGCACGTCTCCGATCACGATTCCGCCAATCCCGGCCTCGAAGTGATGTCGATCCAGGAGCGCTTCGACAAACAAGGCATCAACGTCCGCGACGCCCGCACCGGCAAACCGATCCTGCTCGTGCCGTCCGTGAAGGCCGCCGACTCCGGCGGCGACAAAGGCGAAGGCCCCGGTCGCGGCAACGCCGCGAACATCGATCCGCGTTTCCCCGGCGCCGAAATCTGGGCCGCCGGCGCCGGCATGGACGGCATCTGGAACCTGCAGGGCAAGAAATTCATCGAGCGCCGCCCGCGCGGCATGCCGTGCAATTTCGCCGTGTGGTGGGACGGCGACCTGCTGCGCGAACTCCTCGATCAGAACCGCATCGTGAAATGGAACTGGGAAGCCGAATCCATCGATCCGCTGCTCATCGCGCACGAGTGCACGTCCAACAACGGCACCAAGGCCACGCCCGCGCTCAGTTGCGATTTCTGGGGCGATTGGCGCGAGGAAGTCATCTGGCGCACGCGCGACAACAAGGAGCTGCGCATCTACACCAGCACGATCCCGACGAAGCACCGCCTCGTCACGCTCATGCACGATCCACAGTATCGCATGGCGATCGCTTGGCAGAACACCGCCTACAACCAGCCGCCGCACCCGAGCTTCGCGCTCGACGACTCGCTTCCCTTGCCCACCCCGACCCTCATCACCGTCCCCACCGTCCCGGAGAAAAAATGAAACGCGTCACCTCCCTGCTCGCCCTCGCGCTCGCCGTCACCGGCTCGGCCGTCGCGCAATCCCACACCCCACTCACACCTGAAGCCGGCAAGCGCACCGCGCCCGCCTACCCCGTTCCCTACCCGCCTGCCACGGTCGCCGAGATCACCGCCGTGCTCGAGCGCGTGCACGGCTACATCGACCGCGTGACGCCCGCGGCGTTCGTCGACGCCAAGACCGGCTCCGTCGTCGCGGAGCCGGAGCAGCAGGCGGGCGCATTGAAGGCGCATCCGTCCGACTTCAGCCTCACGAGCTACGAGTGGGGCGTCACCTACGCCGGCCTCGTCCACGCCGCCCGCACCACCGGCGACAAGCGCTACACCGACTACGTGCAGTCGCGCCTCGCGTTCATCCTGAAGGGCGCCGCGCTCTTCCGCGCCGAAGCCGCCAAAGCCGATGACAACGCCGTGTTGCGCGTGCCGTTCCGTCAGCTGAACCGGCCGTTCAACCTCGACGACTCCGGTGCCCTCGCTGCCGGCATGATCAAGGCCGCACGCGCCGGCATCCTCACCGCGGAGCTCCGTCCGCAGATCGACCTCTACCTCGATTGGGTCGCGAACAAACAATACCGCTTCGCCGACGGCACGCTCGCCCGCCATCGCCCGCTGCACGACGCCCTCTGGCTCGACGACCTCTACATGAGCGTCCCCGCCCTCGCACAAATGACCCAGCTCACTGGCGACGGCCGTTACCTCGACGACGCCGCGCGCCAGATCGAGCAGTTCGCCGCGCGCATGTTCGTCGCTGAGAAAGGTCTCTACATGCACGGCTGGATCCAGGGCATGGAACCGCACCCGGTCTTCCACTGGGCCCGCGCCAACGGCTGGGCCATCGTCGCCGCCGCCGAGTTGCTGAGCGAAATGCCCGAGAACCACCCGCGTCGCGCCGCCGTCCTCAAGATCTACCGCGACCACGTCCGCGGCCTCGCCGCGCACCAGGGCCGCACCGGCCTTTGGCACCAACTCCTCGACCGCAACGACTCCTACCTCGAGACCTCCGCCAGCGCCATGTATGTCTACGCCATCGCGCGCGGCGTGAACCGCGGCTGGCTCGACCCGCTCGCCTACGCCGGTCTGCTTTCGACCGGCTGGAATGCCGGCGCCCAGCAGGTGAACGCGCAGGGTCAGGTGGAAAACGTCTGCATCGGCACCGGCATGGGCTTCGAGCCGTCGTTCTACTATTACCGTCCGGTCAGCGTCTACGCCGCCCACGGCTACGGACCCGTGCTCCTCGCGGGCGCGGAGATGATCGAGTTCCGCCGTGGCGAAGGCAAAGAGGTCCAGGTCAACGGCGGCGCGATCCAGCTCCGCTCCTCGCCCTCGCGCCACTGAGTCCCGCCGTCATGCGTCGCCTCGCCCTCCTGCTCGCGCTCGCCGCCACGCTCGGCGCGCGCGCCGACGTCACCGTGCGCTTCGCCGACCTGCAGCCGACCGACGTCTTCGACGCCGCGCGCGGCTACGGCTTCGAGCCAGGCCAGGCCCCCGCGGCCGACCGCGCGGGCTTCACGCTATCGTTCGCCGTGCCGGAGGGAAATCACCGCGTGACCGTCGTCTTCGGCGGCGACGCTGCGTCCGCCACCACCGTGCGCGCCGAGATGCGCCGCCTCGTCTTCGAATCGGTCACCGTCCCCGCCGGCGGCAGCGTCACGCGCGACTTCATCGTCAACACCCGCAACGCCAAACTCGCCCCGCCCGAACCCAACGCCCCCGGCGGCCAGGAAGTGCGCCTCAAGCCCCGCGAGATCGGCACCACCCGCTGGGACGACAAGCTCACCCTCGAATTCGCCGGCGCCGCGCCCGCCGTGCGCTCCATCACCGTCGCACCGGCGCAGGTGCCCACGATCTTCCTCGCCGGTGACTCGACGGTCGCCGACCAACACGCCGGCGACTACGCCAGCTGGGGCCAGATGCTCACGGCCTGCTTCGGTCCGGACATCGCCGTCGCGAATCACGCCGAGTCCGGTGAGACGCTGAAGTCCTTCCTCGCCGAACTGCGCCTCGACAAAGTCCTCAGCTTGATGCGCCCCGGCGACTGGCTGTTCATCCAGTTCGGTCACAACGACCAGAAAGCCAACTGGCCGCAGACCTACGCCGAGGCCGGCACGACGTTCACCGCCTACCTCCGCGCCTTCCTCGCCGAAGCCCGCCGCCGCGGCGTGCAGCCCGTGCTCATCACCTCGCCGCAACGCCGCCAGTTCGACGGCGCCAAGGTCCGCAACTCGCACCGCGATTACCCCGACGCCGTCCGCGCCCTCGCAGCCGCGGAGAAAGTCCCGCTCCTCGACCTCGAGCGTGCCAGCGTCGCGCTCTACGAAGCGCTCGGCCCCGACGCTTCCCGCGCCGCCTTCGCCCAAGGCGGCAAAGACGCCACGCACCACAACGCCTACGGCGCCTACCTCCTCGCCCACGCGCTCGCGCAGCTCATCCGCGACCAACAGCTGCCGCTCGCACGCTACCTGCGCAACGATTTGCCCACGT
>JACCDX011831652.1_pt1 | contig 16976 bp, 28 predicted proteins | sample 7449681 | NCBI WGS metagenome assembly JACCDX01 (sample SAMN15323450, study PRJNA562643) | freshwater metagenome | isolation source: river surface water | place: USA:Blue River Watershed | collected 2017-08-18 | reverse complement strand
GAGCATATATGTGAGCATACTGTAGTTCAAAATTTGGATTGGTTCCATTTGTCAAAAATCCATCGTCTTTAGTAATATTGTTAATATACTTTTGGAAGTTATTAACGGTCCAAGTTTTTATTTTTGCATTGAAGTTTGCTCCACTGCCAGTATGTACTGCAACAATTTGTGTGGAGTTTTGCGAATAACCAGATCCACCAGATATTACTTTGACTTCAACGATCTGATTATTTGATATGATTGGAGTTAAAACAGCACCAAATCCGGAACCAGTTACAATTAAATCTGGAGCAGATGTATAATTTTTTCCTACATTATTGACTAAAACTTCTTTTATTTGTCCATTTAATATAATTGGATACAGTTCTGCATTGGATCCAGATATTGTTGTAAACAATGGTTGTCTGTCTACATTTAGAATATCATCAACGCCATATGAAGAACCTTTAGATTCTAAGTTTACTGAAGTGATTTCTCCTCTAAAGATTGGTTGAATCTGTGCTTTGTATTCTGAGGATAATCCAACATTACCAATTAGTTCAACACTAATAGGCGTATAATTGAAGAAGTGAATAGAATCATTTTTTGATGTGAGGTCTACATATTGTTTTGTTTGATAGTAATAATCTGAGGATCCAGATCCAACTTGAGATAATCTAAATCTATCATTATCAACTTTTGTCACATAATAATTTGCATTATTAGTTAAACCTCCAATGGCAGATCCTGTCGTAGAATACTGTACGATTTCTCCAGAAGAAAAATCATGATTTTCTATAGTGATAGTATCTAATGATGTACTTATACCCAAAGAAGAGACTGCTCTCTTTTTATTTTGGTATCCAAATCCAGAGTTTACAATGGTTACAGAACCTAAAACAAGTTTTTTTGTAGTTGATTCAAATGTATGATTACCTAAACCATAACTGGTCAGGAATACTGTATTGACACCAATAACAGAGTCATTTAGAGTTCTATGTAACTTTATTGATGTTGATGATTTTCTTGAGACGTAATAAACCGCATCTGTAGATAATCCACCAACAGCAGTCTGTGAATATGTTCTGTATATTACTTGCTCACCATTTTTAAACTTATGATCAGTCGAGAATCCTATAGTGGATACCGTGCTACCTAGTCCAACTAATCCAGATTGAATCTCAGAATTGAAAGTAACTTCGTGAGATATCTGTTTCATGTTGACTTTTGCTTCAGCCCCAGATCCATTCCCACCAGTTATTTTTATTGTTGGAACTTCTTGATAATCGAATCCGGGATCAATTATTCTTATTTCTTGCAAAGAACCAGACACTGCACAATATCCAGTGGCACCAAAACCAACTGAATCTGATATTACTAACTGAGGTGGATTGATTACGTCATATCCAGACCCGTTTGATAAGACATCTACTCTTTCTATTGGGCCATAGATTACTTTATCTCTTGACTTATAGTTTAATATTTCAACTCCATTTACTAAAATACCAGTAAATCCATGAGGAGTTTCGTATTTTTCTGTAGTTACGATTGGAGAAGAAATTTCTCTAAAAAGTTTTTGTGTGTTTATGGTTTTTTCATAAAACTCATATGGTGTTAGAACATTGTTATTGACGGTGAAAGAATCTTCCAGAGACAAATATTTTTCATATAAAATATCAGATCTACTCTTCGCAAATTTTACTTGATTTGCATCTACTCTTTTTATAAAATAATACCCCTCTCCAAAAAGTGACGAAGAAACTACAGTTTCTACTTGCTCATTTCCATCAGCATCTAGTGTTGATACTGTAGTTTTTTCTGGAGAATAATAAACACAATCACCAGTATAGAATCCATGATCTACCAGAGATGTTATTTTAAATGTACTTCCACTGAAAGTTCCAGAAAAAGTTACTGATCTGTTGTTTATATCTAAAGACTGATTTGGATAATATGGTAGGGAAGATGATGCAACTAAAGCCTTTTCTTCATCACGATAAACGTTCTGTACATTTGCTGTTAGTGAATTTGGTAGATTGAAATTTGATAGATTTGCTTTTAAGAGATTTCTTTTTACTTTATAAAAATCATCATTTAAAGGACCTTGCCCGCTGATAGAAATATTCTTACTTGAAAATACATCAACAACGGTAGAATCCTTTATATTTCCTGAACTATCAATGATCTCAATTTTATCACCAAGTCTAAAGACGTGATTATTTTTTAATGTCAGAGAATACGTTTGATCGGAAAAATCTACAAGAGTGTAGGATTCTACTTCATATGTTGGTGAAATATTAAATACCCAATGTTTAGATTTAACATCTTCCCCATCAAATCCTAGGGTCTTTATTCTCGCAGTATCTTCTTTACTGTAATAATGTGAGTCTTCGGGTAAATCTACTCCACTCAAAATGGAGTTGATTCTAACTCTAATTTCAGTACCAAAACCTGTTACTGCGCTTGCATAAGTATTGACGCCAACTATTGAGTTATCTAGAATAACGTCAGTAATATTGCTACAATCTAAAAACTGTGTTAGATTCTTAGATGAATATGAAATTACTCCGGTCTCTCCATCCTGATAAGTTACAACAACTTCTCCACTTGATGGAAATCCAACAGTAGAATCTACATCCAGAGTAACCGATGTTGGACCATATCTACCAATAGTTCTTGTCTTTGGATGTACAGAAAACTTCCCATAAATTGCACCGTCGAAAGCGGGGTCTCTATTATATCCACCATCTATTTTCAGTTTGTAGAATACCTTACCGTCGTCAGATACTACATTTTCTATTTCAGATACTGGTCCATATGCCTCAGGTATATTGAAATAAGTATTCTGGAATAGTGTTAAATTTGGAAGTTCTTCAACCGGACCAGATATTTTTTCTACTACCAGATCATTAGTTATTTTATATTGAGCATCAGATGGTCTGAAAAGAATATCCTTTGGTCTTAGTACCTTAACTTGTTCTCCATAGAGAGCCTTGAAAAGAATCTCAAATGATTGGTCAGTTCCTTTACTCTTGTAAAAATCCTTTAGTTGTTTAATTAGTGTGGATTCTTGTACTTTTTCAGTAAAAGATCTATTTTCAAATCCAGGAGCTAGTTGATACTTTAACTTAATGAGAAACTCTTTTAAGAATAAAGAACTTAAGTTGTAGATCTTTGTTCCGGAAGTGTGAGACTCTGAATCAGAATCCTTGAATACCAACTCATCCGAAGAACGTAATTTATAAGTAGATGCTATACCTACATTCGTATTTTTATATGAAACTGCACCACTAAATCCTCTATAACAGTTACTAAAACCACTTAATGTCTTTGTCTCATACAGTATAAGTTCATTATCAATAGAGATCAATCCATATTTTTCAGGGAACCCGTCAGTGCCTTTTTCTGAATTTAGAAGATCTACAGATATTTCAGTATCAATAGGAGATATATCAGATCCTAAGAAAGTAAAATCTGTAAGATTGGTTGTAGAATCAACTTTAATGTACCTGTCAATATTTTGTATTAAATCAACAGGAGCACCTTGAAATTCTTGTGCCAAATAATACTGACTTAAGAACTCACCAACTAGTGGGAATTCCTCCTTCACATACTGTGGCAGTTGATTCTTAACGATATCTTTAAATTGTACTCTTTTTTCTGTCATTTTATGATCTTACTAGGTTCCCGTTGTTGTAGCTTGAAGATACGATGTAGTTTGATGCTGAAGGATCCAATCCAGATGAAATTTCATCAACAACCATATCAAAAACACTGTTATTAATATCTAGTTGCAAATAAAGATCCTGTTTTCCGACAACATCATTTGATTTGGGAGTGGTAGAAACTTCAATAATGGTTTGTCCATCCTTTATTTTTCCAGATAAGACATTAATAGGATTGATAGTAATGATTCCATTTTTATAATCAATCCTACCAACATTTCGTCTCAAAACAGTAGGAGATGTTGAATTTGTTGAATCTACAGTGAATAAGAATAAAGATCCAGTTAATCTATCTGTGTTTGGTACATCTGAGAGATATACCGTCTGTGATAATCCAGAGATTTTGAATCCAGAAGATTTGATGTTATATCCACTCATACTATTAATATGAAACTCATTACCAAATCCAATCTGATACTCTGCAATCGTATTTAAAACAACTCTCAAATCTCTTCTCATTTGAAGAGTCGTAATATTTGAGGTAATAGATTCGTGACTATCATCTATTAGTTTTAAATATTTGCTATACTTAAATCTTGCACCATAGCGATTGAGTTCTGTTGATTCTGAATATTTTGTTACATTTGATTGAATAATACTTGAAACATACGCTGAACTTGGCGCTAAGTTAGTGTTGTAATATACTTTAGAGTTCGTTTCTATATAAAGGTATTTTAGATCTAATATTTCGGGAACTATTCCAGCAACTGCATATTTTTTCAACTTTAACTTTATACTTTCTTTTTCAAGATTTGGGATAAAGTCGCCAAATCTTGGTTTTATACTTATAAACACCTTTCCATACTGTGGGGGAATAAGATCTTCTCCACCAAATACTGAGATGGACTCAGTTTCTGGATATATTCTGGAAGGAATCAGTGTTTCAAAATCATTTGCAGTTAAAGCTCTATTTTGAGATGCATAGATTCTTGGTGCATATTTTTTAATAGACTCTACCGTTTCTATATTTTCTCCACCTGTAGATGGTAGAACAGTTGTAACGAGAGAGATTCCAGATGATACAGTATATTCAACTGAGTTTCTGGTATAAGTTATTCTTCCAGAAAAAGTAAACTGATTGACGCCATTTGCACTATCACCATTCGAAACAATATAGTTTGCTGTTATAAAGTTTCCTTCTTCTAACTTTTTACCAAAGAATCCATCACCAAAGATTATTTCATAACGCTCATCCTCAATTTCTTGGAGGAAATATACCTTCGAGTCTCCATTAATATTGAAAAGACTATCTTGGAAGGCATATTTCACTATTGCAGTGGCTTGCTCATTATTTTTAACTGTTACTGAGATGAGTTCAGTGTCAATTCCTGAGTTTGGTAAAATATATCTCTGATTTGGATTTCTTGCAGTGAATGTAAAGTTGTTTGTTAAGAGTACACCTTCATAAACATTCAAGTTATCGAAAGATGCTATACCGTCAAAAACGGGAACTGTCACATCTTCTAAAATTGAAAATACAAAGGATTGATTTCCGAATGCCCCTGATGAAGTAGCAACTACACCCTTCTTTAGGGTTAACGTTGCAGGTGCTGGTGTAATGTTGGATGCGTTTACGAAAAAAGTTACAGTTGCTTTTGCTGCTTTTCTTGATCTTGGGATATATCCAATGTTTCTTGCGAGTGCAACTACATTTTCTCTAAGTGTGGCACTATCAATAAAAACCTCATTTGCAACCATGTTTGCATTATATGAGGTTATATAAGTGTTATATGCCAGAACATCAAGAATAGTTGAAAGGTTTGACCCCTCAAAATCATAATCTGTGAAGTTAGAGTTTGCCTTAAGGTAATCTCTAAGTGTGACTTTTATCTGGTCGAAATCCAGATTTGTAAAATTTACTAGTGGCATTTATCTAGTTGCTTGCAAGACGAATTGTAGTTGCTGTGCTGGAACATCTGCTCCTATAACCTGATATATGATTATCACATCAAAAGAGTTATTGTCATAATCTGGATATGCTTGAACATCAATCAGATTAACTCTCGATTCATAATTTGTTATTGATTGTCTGATTTCGTCCACAATAATAGATGCTGAAATCTCATCTATATTTTCAAAAAGTGATCTGGAAATGTTAGACCCAAAGTTTTCATTGAAAAACTTCTCTCCAGGAAGGGTAAAAACAATGTTTCGGATAGAACGTGCAATAGCAGTTTCATTTTTGATCGCAATAAGATCTGAGTTCAGGGGATTAACCTGAAAAGTCATACTAATATCCTTAAAACCTTGACTTACCCTTTCTAAAGGCATGTAATATTATAAAATCTATCTTATTTATTCGGGATTTTTGACTTCATATAGAGGTTCTGTGCCATATTCCCAATCATCATAGTCTTCATCATTACGAATTTTTTCATGAATTTCGTTTTGATGATGAAAATCGTGCTTTTTGGGTGTTAGGTCGTCATTTGCGATCTCACGAAGCATCTTTTGTTTCTGAATTTGGGCATCCCAACCATATTCACTTGCCAAATACTGAGTTCCCCACTCATTTTTCATAAAATTTTGGTCTTTATCGACTTGTTTGGTCATTTTTTTGCTCCTGATTTGTTAAATCAGAACTTTTTACGGGGTTGCTATCCCGTTTTTCCATTATATCATAGTCATCTTCGAGAATTTCTCTCAAATACTCATCATCCCACATGTCATAATAACCAGTTTTAGATAGATTTTCTCTGAACTTTCTTAATTTATCCTTAGGTTGTCCTAATATAAGGTTATATTTGCCATTATTAGTTTGAACTCCATTTATGAAGGTGTTATATGCTCCACAGTCTTCGAAAAACTTCCAACCCTCATACTTCGAGTTGCAGATATCAACCCACTCTTGAACTTCGTCAAGATTAAAATGGTCTTCTATGATATAAATGATCACATCCATCCCTTCAATGGGGTTAATGGCGCTTGCAGAGCACTCTACGATGCGATATTTTGACTTTGCTGCAAACGGACAAATGGCAAACCCATTTAACTCTGGTCTTACTTTTGATACTTCATGTATCCAATTGAAAATGTGTTGTTCTTTTTCAGTCATAAAAAAAGAGTGCTTAACCTATTTAAGCACTCTGGAATATTATTAACCTTTTCCTTGACCCCTATACTTCTTCTTACGTCCATTACGAGACGTTGGACTCAGTAGTGTACGAGGAGATCGCCCTTGCCGAGTCTTCTTCGGTGCTCCAGGTTCAAAGAGTACCTTATTGCTTCCACCTTTTGCCATAAATCTTCTCCATCAAATAATACGAGTTTTCTCATGACCCACACGAATCCGAGGGTCGCACCAAATCTCAAGCCCTTGCTCTTTTGCATCAAGACAGAACGAGACATCTTCGCCGCACATATCCTGAACTGCACCAGACTCAAAGACTTGCATCTTAGGAGCAAACCAAGGATATTCGAGATTTTCAAACACACCCTTCTTAATCAGTACCCAACCGAAACCAGTGTAATCCACTGTGAAAGGCTTTCTACGCTTGGAGATTGACTCCACGGTTTCATGATTCATTACACCACCGTTCTTACGGAAATCATCTTCCTCCAACCAGTGTGCGACAGAGGTTGTGTGACCATCCTCAGTTGCATACCAACCTGCGACGATTTCACGCTCTTCCTCTTCAGCAGGGAGTGCCACATCACAGAGTTGCCAGAACTTTTGTGAATCAAAAACAATATCAGAGTCAATCCACAGTTGGTAATCATACTCCAGTTTTCCATCCCAAGGAATCTGCTTAGGACCACGAAGTACGTTTGCACCAAGTACTTTACAACGTGCAAAGTTAACCATTGATGAGTAATCTTGAGAGATCTGAATACTCATTCCATTTTGTACGAGATCAAAACAAAGTTGTACGAATGCCTTTAGAAAAATAAAAGAACATCCACGACCAGGAAGACAGAATACAATCGACTTCCCTTTCATCCTTTCTTTGATCGCATCATAATCCCATTCTTCAGTTTTGGGTTTTGGTGCTGTTGCTTTTACAGTAAATCCTTTTGCCATAAGTTGAATAAACCTTCAAACTCAATTTTATCAGTCTATATATGCATTGTCAATCTTATGATTAATAAGATGGACTGCCTGGAGGATCATATGATGTACTACCTCCGCCCCCTCCGATACCTGCAGAAAGTTCTATAAAGTTTAGATCATCTACACTATAATCAGTCTTCATTACACCAACCATTTGATGTAAGGTACTCCAAGTTTTTTTAAACTCTTCTTCCTTCAGCGAATGAAATAAACACTGGTCCTTTGCATATATGTGATATACTTTTTCTTGTGCAGTCATAAAAAATATCCGGAATTTTTTCTTTCAGTTTTATTTTGTTACTGCATTATATATCAGAACTACACAAAAACCTAGTGCGACAAAAAAGGGGCGAGGATAACGAATCATCCAGCCCGCTAATACAACCTTCCAGAAACTCCAGTAAGGTTTACTTCTTCTTTCTCTTCTTCGAGGCATTCTTTTGAGCACAAGTTCTTGCTGCGCCTTTTGCTTTATTCTTATTGGGGCGACTTGCTTTACCCTTTTTATGAATCCATCCAAACACTTGGAATACCTCCGGAAAAATTTTAAGAGATTGATATTTAGAGGTCGATTTGTCACCTCTGTAGGTTAGGGTAGTTTGCTTTTTTAATTTAAGGGGGGGGGGCATCGCACGGCCGCCACGGCGCTATAACAATAGGCGGCAAATAACTGCCGAATCACTATCATAACCAAGCATAACATAAGGCGGCACCAGTGTCAACCAGTGCCGCACAGTTAGACTACATCAGAACGCAATCTCCTCCAGAGTAGGAATACCAATCACCTGCTCAATCACGGGAGACTCGATAACATCAAACCCACCAACTTGATCACTAACGATAACATCGAGGATGGACATAATCTCATCACCAGTGTTACCTTGTGCCAGCATGGAGAGCATCACAGACTTGGACATGTTGTGTTCTTGTGTGTTAGTTAGTGTGTGAACAGTAAGTGTTGATCAGTTGGCAAAGACTTCGGCACAACTATCAATACCCTCCTGCTCAATGTCGGAGACGATAACATCGAGGATCTGAAGAATCTCATCACCAGTGTTACCTTGGGCAAGCATGGAAAGGATAACTTGCTTGGACATAATAACGAAGAAAAGTGTAGTGAACTGTGAGTGCCTAGTTTATACTCATTCGACAGGAGTTGGTGTTACTTAAGGGACTAAATCAACGACCATCCCATACAGAACTCGTCCACCCATCTTTCTCTGCTTGGCGACGATCATAATCCTCAGAGGTATAGTAATCATCGAAGTCCTGAGTATAGTTGGGATTCATGAGATACTCAGGGAGGGGTTCCATTTGACCCGTTTGGAAGTTATAACGAAGTTGAGACATTTGAGAAAAAAGTGAAGTGAAGTGTGTGAGTCTTAAGTATGAATGAACTCAGAGATCTTCGATCAGTTCGTTGAGTTCAATCCAGTTCAACTTGTCACTGGTAAATGATACTCCATCTGGGGTCTCAGTGATAAAGTCCTCAGTGGAATCTACGAAGTCCTGATAATCATCACAACGAAGGGCAATGTTATACAGACCCTCATCATTGCCGATCCAGAGTGCAACATTCCAGGTCTCATAATTCGCCCAACCGTTATGGGTGGTATCGGTCAGATTTGCTTGGAAAGTGATAGTCATTTGAGGAAAAAAAGTGTTAGTTAGTGGGAGAACAGTTTCAGTCTACTTGCCCTTCAAGTCCCCAGTTGGTTACAAGAAAAGTTGGGTTGAGTTCAGCACACTTATTCCAGGCATCTTGTGCGGTCTCTGCCATATAAGCGAGACGGGTTGAGTAGTTTTTTTCAGTGAAGATACCACGGAAGAGATAGGTCTGTTCGGTCATCTTGGTTTGATCAATGGTGCTCATACTACTAGGACACTTTCAAGGTGAGCAACTTTATTTGATGCGATCCTGGATATCACTGAGGACCCGTAAAATCACCTCACGACTATCCTCACCGTTCTCCTCTAACTGTTGCATAACGTCTTGCAGTTGTGGTAGAATATCCGTGGTTAATTGGGCGACTCGTATAATCCTCATATCACCCAAATGCTTATATTTTAGTGGTCTCATAGTTTTGATAGCATAACTGGGCATATTTAGGGGGGTTATGCTATCAAAACTAAAACGCCTTATTTGCTATAAATTGCCGCCAAATCACCAGCGGTCAGGAGTACTTAAGACACCAACCTAGACTGATACTTATTGCCCCACATTCTACCTGGTTTTTGATAACTGTGTTTATGGTTTTCGCTTATAGAAACCCACTCAAGATTTGACACTTTGTTGTTAGTTCTGTCATAGTCCTTATGATTAACTTGAAGACTATCAGAGTTTGTGTCACTTAAGTGAGTTTCTGCGACTAATCTATGGACCAATAAACGCTTACCTTTTCTTCCACCTATCTGGACAGATTGATAACCATTTCTGTCAGTTTGTAGAGACAACTTTCGGGGAGGTTTGTTATAGTCAATGACTGGATATTTACCCAATCTCCAGTAGCTATAAACCTCTCCATCTTCTGTCACAAAGTAACCGCTCCAGACAGGATGTTCTCTCATTTCACCATCTATCAGGGGTTGAAAGATCTTCCACATAAGCATCACACTTCTCTGCAGGTTCCAACTTGAATAACTTCTCCCAGTCAATCTGATGTGGGTCGAAGTCACCGAACACTGATAGATCTAGAGTGATCCTATAACGCTGCTTCTGCGCTTGTTGAAATGCTACTGACATAAGTGCGCTCCTGTGTGTTATGAAACTACTATAAGATGCTGGGAGGTTTTTGTCAATGAGTCTGGGGATATTTATGGGCGGGGTGTGGATTTATGCGGGGGGATTGTGGGGATTTTGTGACCCGCAGTTGACAAAAGTGCGGTCCTTATGTTATGCTCGCTAAGATCACAAGCACCCAGCACATTTATAAGGTATCAACACATATATCTCGACTCATTTATAAGGTATCAACACATATATCTCGACTCATTTATAAGGTATCAACACATATATCTCGACTCATTTATAAGGTATTAAAGACGATTAAAGGCACTTAAATGATACGAATCCTTATCATTATCACCTTATTGATAACAATAAGTATCACACAAATAAAACTCTCAATTATATTTTTTAATACATTTTTAATCGTTTTTTATTGTTTTTTTACCATAAATCTACCAAAAGAGCATAAAAAAAGACCCCGTAAGTGGGGTCTCTATGTGTTATCAATCAATCGCTAATCTGTACCTTGCATAACTCTTTGCTTCCTTTCTTGACTTGAATCGTGCTAACTCACCTTCAAATCTGAGAGGTAGATAACGAAACTTCTTTCCTTCCTTAGTGATAACAGTTCGGGAGAATAGGTGCAGTGAGTAACTACCTTCTTCTGTTCTTTCTGCTTCTTTCTTTACAATGAAAGGCAGAACTTGTTGATCGTTGAATGAGGACTTGGAGAGTAACATTGTATTGGTAAAGTGTAACGATTCAGTTTAGTGAGAATACTTTTTGAGTGATAATATCGTCGTTTTCATTATACCTTACATAGGACCATTCTCCTTCTTCAAGTTCAAGATAGGAGTGGACATTGTAGTTTTTATCTTCTTTCCAATAAGCACCACATTCAGGTTGATAGTAGTAACCAGATGCAATAAGTGCGGTTTCAAAAGTCATTTGTTTGATTTCAGTTGTTAATCAGTTCAGCAGGACTACCACATGACTTGTAGAACTCAACCATACGATTTGCTTCCTCTAATGTAGAGAATGATTGCGTTCTCCACTGTTGTTGATACGGTGTAAAGTAGCGAATGGTGAACATCAGTTAAGAGTGATAGAGTGAGAGTACTTGTAACCAGCAAGATTGCCGAAGTTTTGTTTTGTTGCTTGGTATTCTGACCTTGCTAGTATAACTTTGATTTCGTTTGAGTTAGAGTCAACCCAGATGAACTTTTTGAATGTTTTTGTCATCAGAACTTCTCCATCCATTGTGCAATCTTAGTCAGTGCAGTTTCTTGATCATTGCACTTACACTTGCGGAACTTAGTTGTATTCAAACCTTTGGAGATTAACTCTAGTTTGCCATCAGCAAGACAGAAGATTCCGTAGCGTGAGTTATGGAAAATGTTGTTAATCCAGTTGTCTTGACTATCAGCACTTACCTTAATAAAGGTGGAAGAATGACCACCAAGAGTGCTTTGATCAATGTGGAGATAAGGGAATGACATTGTGGTTTCAGTGATAATCAATGGTGAACAGTAAGATCAAACAAAAACGATAGAATCCTTGCCTTCTCGAATACGAATCGAACCATTGTTCTCATATACAGTATAATCTACACCATACACAGTTTCATTTACAACAGTCCAAGAATCGTTGTCGATCTTGACAATAACATAACCATATACGCTCTCATCAGATAGAACATTCTCGCCACTGCGATAGGCACTTGCAAGAGTCGGATTGATGCAGGATTCTACACTGAACTCATCGAGAGAGTTGTTCCAAAGAACGAAGGTTTTGTAGAAGGACATTTTGATCATTTTGTTGGTTTCAGTGGAAGTGCTCATACTACTAGGACACTTTGGAGGTGAGTAACTTTAATTCAGTTGCTCAGTTAGATTCACCTAAAGTGTCAAGATAAGCATCTAACTCATCTGCTTGTTCTTGAGTGATAGGTGTACCGAAGAACGTTTCTACATACTCTTCATTGTGAAGAATGTCCAGCATTTGTTGGTGATAGTGATCTGCATCACGGACAACATTTGCTGCCTCAGTTACATCATCAATCTCATACTTTGTCATCTCCAGAGAGTGAATCACATTAGAGAGAAGATCAGTCAGTGCTTCGATCTTTTGTTCGTTGGTCATCACTTAAGCACCATACCTTCAGTGAAAGGAACTGTTTGACCGTTATCAATCACAAACCATTCAAAGTCTTTTTGAAAGATACGGGCATCATTTCCGTGCTCTTTCAGGATAGCATTGAGACGTGATTTTGTGGTGTTAGTTTTATATCCACAAGTGTAAAGTTCAAGGAAGGTATCACCAATCGTTGCAATATGATTGCCGTGCAGATAAACATATGAAGCATCACGTTCGGGCGAATAGAGTACCTCAGTGTTGTCATTTTTCCAGTCAGTGCAATCAATGATTGCTTTATTCATTTGCTTTTCAATCACTCTCATGGTAGGAGATTCAGTGGTTATACTATTAGGACACTTTGGAGGTGAGTAACTTTAATCAGGCAGCGATTGCAGATTCCATTTCAACCTCACGGGTGTCCAGGATAGCATAATCATAACCCTCAACTTCTTCTAGGTGCTTTTGATAAGCAACAGCAGAAGAGAAGCAATCAAACAAGCGGAGAGATTTGAAGTTTTCACCATCATAATCAATACCACCGATTACAGCGTAGACTTTAGACATTTGGGACATTTGGGAAGTGCTCATACTACTAGGACGCTTTGGAGGTGAGTAACTTTAATCGACAGTGATGTATGGTCCTTCGATCTCACACCACTCCAGAAGAAAGTGATCAAGAGTAATACCTAACTCATTTGCAAACTGTAGATTTTCTTCGTATTGTTCTTGGGAAAGAATATAGAATTCAGTCTCAATCATGAGGTGCAATGATGTCTGCTACGGTGTGCAATGTGTTGGCAGTAATGTTACGAACTCCAGGTGATAGAATACTCGCAACAATGAAGATTAGGAGAAAAGTCTTCACTTTACAAGGTGATTTGAATGTTAATCTTTTTGTTGCCATCAATCAAAGCGGGAAGATACATCAGGACCAGGATTCTCAAGATGTGCAACACTATCTGCAACACCTTCAGATGTTAATGCAAACTGAACTTTTTTACCGTTGTAGTAAATGTCAAAGACAGATTGCACATAAGGTGTCAAGTTGCCTTCAGAATCCCAGGCATTGCGTGTATGTGAAGTCTCGACGATTTCGTAGACTTTAGAGGTGAGAGGTGAAGTGTAGGTCATCATACTACTAGGACACTTTGGAGGTGAGTAACTTTAATTGGTGGTGATGTTCCAGTCAACATCTGCAGTAAGATTGACCCAAAAGTGATTCTTACCGTTTGCAGAGGTTAGAAACACTTTGTCTCCGCAATGTTGCTCCACAATACATTCATTATTGCGGTTCATTAAGTTACAGAAACGATTCTGTGCTTTCTTGCTTTTGGGTGTTACGAATGCAGTCATTGAGTTAGTTATAGAAACGATTGGCAATCTCATTGCGGAGACGATCCAGAGTCTCCCAGTTTGAAATATATCCAACCTCAGGAGAGATGTTATCATCGAAGGTTGCATATCCAAGGACATTAACAATATCGCTCAGGTACAGTTTACCGTGAGATTGGAGTTCTTCATCATCAAACTGGTCGAAGTAACGAACCAGAAAGTTGAGTGCTTCAGTGTAAAGTTCTTGAGTCATTTCAGTGTCAAATAGTGGTAAAACAGTTAGTGTGAATCAGTTGCCAAGGAAGGCATCAAACTCGTCTGCAATCTGATCAATCAGATCATCAGTTGCATCGAGATCGAATACATTGCAGACAAAATCTACACAGTCATTCAGATCAGTGAATGGTACAGTATTGAGCATAAACTCACACAGTGCGGGTGAGATGTCGGTTTGGAAGTCGATTGAAGTGTTGTTCATACTACTAGGACACTTTGGAGGTGAGTAACTTTAATTGTCTGAGAGTTTCAGTTACGCATCAGGGCAAGTGCATCATCCTCAGAGATGCTACCCTCGGGCAGTTGGATATTGCGAGCACAAGCAACTGCATCAGCAAAGTTATCAAACTGTGCAAAGGTTTTCTGATTACCACACCAGCAACCTTTGTACTCATAAATCATTGCTTCGACAGAGAATACATCGTTTTTGTAGTTACGATCTACACCGTGCTTGATGTAAACTTTTCCGTCATTTCGGGTGTACTTATCAAAAGTGGAGCACTTGAAAGTACGCTTGAAATCAGTCACAAACTCAGCAGCGAGATCAACATTCTGAGCGAACAGGTTAGCGTAGTGAACAGACATTTGGGAGGTTTCAGTGGTGGTCATACTACTAGGACACTTTGGAGGTGAGTAACTTTAATTCCCTAGAAGATCGTTGGCAACTTCATCATCATAGACCTCACGGATCTCTTCAATCAACTCATCTACAGTTTCAAACTGTTTGGTAAGGTTATCTATGAGAGTATCAAGAGCAAACTGTTCAAGTGATTTGTAATCCATTCCGTCCAGAATCATCTGGGCATAGATCTCAACAACAGTGCTAAAATCGGGAGTCATTTCAGTCATTTTGTTTGTAGGATTGGGAAGGGAAATCATTGAATAACAGTGTTAATATCAGGATTGAAAGTAACTTCGACAATCACATCAAAATCCTCAGTCATCTTGACATAATCCCAGAGAGTGTCAGTTTCATCATCCACATTTTCCTGATAAAGGTGAATGAAACCGTCATCATCTTGTTTTACATATGCACAGTCATAATCCAAATCATTGTAGACATAACCAGAAGCAACGAGAGCATCAATAAAAGTCATAATCAGTCAACAACAGAGTAACAAGCAACCCAGGAAGGAATCCCAGAGAGTGATAACGAACCATTGCGAGCGTCGCAATAGTCTTGGGCGTCATCTTCAGAGTAGAAAGGTCCAATGTACTCTGGAGAATCCAGGGCATCGGATACGAAACGGACGGTGAAAGTGTTGTTCATACTACTAGGACACTTTGGAGGTGAGTAACTTTAATTACTTGAAAGTCGCATTGATTCCGATCACCTTTGCTGTAGGATTTCGTGCTTGTGCAGTCTCACGGGCACCTTTTGGGTCGTTAGCATATACTTCTTCCTTGAAGACTTTGCCACCGACATAGAGTTGAACTTCGTACTTCATAGTGTTTGAAACGGTTGTGCTTCTTTAATGTTAGAATCGAAAAACTTTTGAAAGATAGAATCAATCACAGGATACCACTCTTCGTTTGCACTTGGGTATCCACATTCTCGTGCTTGATTGAGAAACTTAAGGATGCAAGTCTCTTCGTTAGCAGTGAACTCAACTCGATTGAAAGTGTAACCGTCAGTCATAATCAGTTCACCGATTCTTGATAGATTGACATACCCTTACGCATACGGATGTAATCATCAATCATTTCACCAATCTGCTCATAAATGTAGGATGAACCACCTACATCACAGAGCACATCTTCAGTGAGAACTTTAGAGAAACGCACCTCTTTGTCGTTACTATCAAACTCAAAGACATCCTCTCCAGTATATACAAACGCAGCGCATCCTGCGTCTTCACCTTGTTGCTCAATCAGTTGGTTGATTGAGTCACGAAGTTCAGAAAGTGTGCGGAACATAATCAAACAGGGGTAACTTCAACAGAACGGATAAGATTTGTGCGATCTTGTGCTAGGTAATCATCAGCGATTTTACCACAAGATGAACGAGACTTAATGAACCTTTCTTCATAGTAAGTCTCTGCACTGTTAGGAACTTTATACTCAATCAGAAGGCGATAGTTCTTCATCATCAATCAGGCAGGAAGGATACAGAAAGTGCCACACCAGTTGCGAACCCATTGTAGAGTTTCGTAGTAAGATGTGCGGGGGTTGCTCATCTCCATTGTGGAACCATTGCGAGGATTGTGTGCAACAGCGACATAAAGATTGTCACACTCTTTATCAGTGATTTGCTCAATCCACATTTGATTGACTTTACCTTCCTTCCAGTTTGTGTGGTAGGAGTAGACTTCGGAAACGATTGTGTTGCTCATACTACTAGGACACTTTGGAGGTGAGTAACTTTTATTGCCTGTTACCAAGTTCCTCTTTGGACGTGGATCTTGCGAATCTCTGTATAAATGAACTGACGAAGTTTAGGGTCGGTAGTGTTATCAAAAGCATAATAAAGACGATTCAAATACTCATCTTGTGTGGCACATTTGACGACTTGAGCATCAGTCACACCAAGTTCGTTGAGTGTAGAACCTGCCTTAACTTTGCTTTTGCCAAAATTACCTGTGATGTTGCCAGATGTCCTCAGTTTAGGACGAATCTTTGAGAGATTAGAGTAAGTCATCGTGCTACAATGTCAAGAGTTTCCAACAGCATCATCGAAAGTTCCATCTGGGTCTCATCATCAACCACAGGAATGTTTGCCTCCACAAACTCAGTAATCAGTTGAGCAAAG
>JACCDX011022522.1_pt1 | contig 16979 bp, 14 predicted proteins | sample 7449681 | NCBI WGS metagenome assembly JACCDX01 (sample SAMN15323450, study PRJNA562643) | freshwater metagenome | isolation source: river surface water | place: USA:Blue River Watershed | collected 2017-08-18 | reverse complement strand
TGCGCAGGCTGTTCAGTTTTATTTGGAGCAAATAAAAAATCAACAAGATCTAAATGCATATTTAGAAATTTTTGCTGACGAGGCATTGGTAAGAGCGAATGCCTTAGACGCTGAAAGACTTGCAGGTGTTCCAATGGGTCCATTGCATGGTGTTGTTGTTGGGATTAAAGATGTCATCTCTTACAAAGGGCATGCAGTTTCTGCTGCTTCTAAAATACTTGAAAATTATAAAGCAGTTTATTCTGCTACTGCGATCGAACAATTACTTGCAGCAGGTGCGATCATTATTGGTCGTCAAAACTGTGACGAATTTGCGATGGGAAGTAGCAATGAAAATTCTGCATTTGGTGCGGTAAAGAACGCAGCAGATAAAGACCGAGTGCCTGGTGGTTCATCCGGTGGATCTGCAGTGGCAGTGCAAGCTGGTTTATGTATGGTAAGTTTGGGCTCAGATACAGGAGGATCAGTTCGTCAACCTGCAGATTTCTGTGGTGTGGTTGGATTGAAGCCAAGTTATGGTCGGATTTCAAGATATGGTTTAATTGCCTACGCTTCTTCCTTTGATCAGATAGGTATTTTTAGTAAGAATGTAGCGGATGCTGCTTTAGTGTTAGAAGTCATTGCAGGAGCAGATGATTTTGATAGTACTGTTTCGGCATTGCCTGTGCCTTCATATAGTCATGCAATTCAAGAAGCACAGCCCGCCAGGAAAATTGCTTATTTCAAAGAAACCTTAACGCATCCTGGTTTGGATCCGGAAATAAAAACTCAAATCGAAAATCAAATTACCGCATTGCGTGCTGCAGGACATACTGTGGAAGCAGTGGATTTTGATTTATTGAATTTTATAGTACCTACTTATTATGTCATCACGACTGCGGAAGCATCCAGTAATTTATCTCGCTTTGATGGTATAAGATTTGGGCATAGGACAAAAGAAGCAGTTGAGGACCTTGCAGATATGTATAAATTATCTAGAACAGAAGGTTTTGGTGCAGAAGTGCAACGAAGAATTCTGTTAGGTACATTTGTTTTAAGTGCAGGATATTTTGATGCTTATTTTACCAAGGCGCAACAAGTACGTCAAAAGCTAGTCGATTTTACCAAGCAGGTATTTGAGCAGTACGATTTTATCATTTCTCCAACCGTTCCAACTACTGCCTTTAAATTAGGTACCAAGCATCAATCGGCAACTGAGATTTTCTTGGCAGATATCTATACGGTATATGCCAACCTGGTTGGAATACCTGGCATTTCTTTGCCATTGTATACGCATTCAAATGGAATGCCATTTGGACTTCAAGTGATGAGTGCTACAATGGAGGAGTCGGCCTTACTTAGTTTCTCAAATTCCTTGATGGAAGCATAGCCCTTTCCTATGAGACCTATACTATTTATTTATTGTTCTTTATTTTGTTTTGGCAGACTTACTGCACAGGACAGCCTTACGTTGAATAGAATTGGATTCAACAGTTTATTTACGGTGCAGCAAGTTGCAGATAAAGACAAATCATTTGTTATTGAAATGCATCCTAAAGCAATCAGTTTTGTACAATCTTATATAGAAAAAGAAGCGGCTGGATTGCGTAAGATGAAAACCTGGGCGAAGCCTTATTTTAATTTATACGATCAAATTTTAATTGCGAATGGGATCCCTGTGGAATTAAAATACCTAAGCGTGATTGAGAGTCATTTAAGTGCACAGGTAGTGTCTTGGGCAGGGGCGGCTGGTCCTTGGCAAATTATGCCTGCAGAAGCTACAAGATTGGGTTTGAAATTACTACCCAATGACGAGCGCATGGATTACCAAAAAAGCACACAAGCTGCAGCGACCATACTAAGAGAATTGTACCAACAATTTGGCGATTGGTTATTGGTAGTAGCCGCCTATAATGGTGGTGCAGGAAGATTGAGTAAAGTCATTGAAAAAAAGAAAACAAAAGATTTTTGGGCTTTGCAATATGAGCTTCCCTTAGAAACAAGAAACCATGTTAAAAAATTCATTGCTACACATGCGATATTCGAGGGTGTGTTGATGCCAGATGGAAACAAAGCCATCCCTGTGGCGCAAAACACGACTCTAGCTCCAGGAATGGAGCTGATACTCATTTCAGGAAGGTTTAATGCAAAAACAATGGCAAGCTGGTTGAAGATGCCGCTGCCCTATTTAAAGGAATTGAATCCGAATTTGGATGAGCAATTGTCAACTGGGAAGTCTTATACACTCGTGTTACCCACAAAAGAGGCTAAAATATTTGAGGCCTATAAAAATCAAATTTTACAGGCCTCAATACAATCTTTATATCTTGATATCGATTAATGAATTTTAGAAATCATCATCGAACTCGTCCTTGTCGTCAAACAAGTCGTCGTCATCTAAGTTTAAATCTAAATCTAAATCTTCTTCTTCCTCGCCTTTCTTTGCTTTACCAGCTTTTTTGGTTGGTTTAGGTAAATCGAATTCAGCAAAATCAGGATCCCAGCTGTCGTCTTCGTCTTCTGCTTTACCCCAATCATCTACGTCATCGGATGCGTTCGCATCCTCTTCTTCAACATCTAAGTCTTCATCCTCCTCATCCTCATCCACTTTTTTCTTAGAAGATTTAGATTTTTCAGCTTTTACTACGCCATTTTTTGGGGTCGCTGTCTTTTTCTCTTTTGTAGATTTTACTGCCATAACTCGGTCTGAAATATTTATGTAAATTTCAAATGAAAATTTTATTTAGCAAAAATAATGCGACTTTTTTTATTGCTTTTTTTTGTTTATAAATGTACAATTTGATCTCTACCCGGACCATTGGATACATACTTCACAGGTACCCCTAGATATTCATTAATAAATTCAATATATGTTTTCATGGTTGCAGGTAATTCTGCATCTTTTTTCATTTGAGTCGTATCGACTTCCCATCCAGCCATTTTCTTCCAGATAGGTGTAACAGGAGTGCCTACTAATTGAAAAGGCACATAGTCAATCTGTTTGCCTTCCATCTCGTAAGCAATTCCCAATTCTAGTTCTTTGAAAGCATCTAGAATATCTGCCTTGGTCATGATAATCTGCGTTACGCCATTGATCATACAAGTGTATTTTAAAGCAACTAAGTCAATCCAGCCGCATCTGCGAGGACGACCTGTTGTCGCGCCAAATTCACTACCAATTTTTCTTAATTCTTCTCCTTTAGCATCATGCAATTCAGTTGGGAAAGGACCGCTACCTACACGCGTACAATAGGCTTTAGAAATACCAAATACTTCTCCAATTTGTTTAGGAGAAACACCTAGACCTGTACATACTCCAGCAGAGATCGTATTGCTTGAAGTAACAAAAGGGAAAGTACCAAAGTCAATATCCAACATGGAGCCTTGTGCACCTTCTGCTAATACTTTTTTGCCCTTGCTAATTTGATCGTTGATAAAGTACTCGCAATTAATGATATTCATGGTCTTTAAAAACTCAATCGCTTCAAAGAATTCAGTTTCCATTTCAGAAATGTCTTCATTGAAATTATAGCTATCCAAAATCTTTTGGTGCTTCATTCTTAAAGCAATGTACTTGCTGATGAACTTCTTGTCCAATAAATCACCCACTCTTAAAGCGTTTCTGCCTGTCTTGTCCATGTATGCAGGGCCGATTCCTTTTAAAGTAGATCCAATCTTAGATTCGCCTTTAGACAACTCAGATGCTTTGTCTAAAGCTCTATGACTTGGGATAATAATATTTGTACGCTCAGAAATAAATAAATTCTTTTTTACGTCAATGCCCATGCTAGCCACTGCGTCACATTCTTTTTTCAAGGTCACTGGATCCAACACAACACCATTTCCAATGATATTGATTTTATCTTGATGGAAGATACCTGATGGAATTTGGTGTAAGACCATTTTAGTGCCATTCACATACAAAGTATGACCTGCATTTGGGCCACCTTGGAAACGAGCAATTACATCGTAGTTGGGTGCAAAATAATCCACGATTTTACCTTTACCTTCATCGCCCCATTGAAGTCCTAAAATTACGTCTACCATAAGTTTGAATTTGAGTAGCAAAAATAAGTCTAGAAAAGCTGATTACCTATTTAAGCTTAAAATAATAGGAATTGTTTTCACACATATTTTTCCCAACCTGTTGATTACTTGGTATTAGACCGTCTCTGTATCAAAACGAGTCACTTTCTGGATGCCATTGAGCGACTGAATACGCGCAACTAATTCCTCCAATTCATCTTTGTCATGTACAAAAACCTTGATAGTGCCTTCAAACATGCCATCTTTTGATTCAATGGTCAAGGCTGCAATATTGATCTTAAGATCTCCACTAATAATAGTGGTAATTTTATTGACCACGCCTACGTCATCTAAACCAATAATACTAAGGCCTGTTAGGAAAGAAATTTCTTTATTCTTAGCCCACTTGGTTTTGACAACACGGTGTCCGTAATTGGCTAACAATTGCGTGGCATTGGGGCAGTTGGTTCTGTGTATAATCAACCCTTTGCCAGTACTCACAAATCCAAATACATCGTCTCCTGGAATAGGGTTGCAACATTTTGCAAGATTGTATTTGATCTTATCACTGGATTCACCAAAAATGATCAATTCTGAATCGCCTTTTTTGGGTAAAGGTTTGTAGGTATTGATTTCTGCATTGGGATCTGGTGCTGCCACCACAGGCTTGGGTGCTTCTATTTTATCCCCAATGACTTGGAATGTTTTGAGCTCTTTTAAGTCAATCGATTTGGTGGCAATTTTATACAATAAGTCCAATTGACTATGCAACTTATAAAAGTTCACTAATTGATCTAGGTTATAAGGATTGTAAGCTGCGCCAATGCCCTCTAACTTTCTTTGAGCGGTGTATTTTCCTTCCTCTGAAATGATTTTCTTTTCTTCTCTTAAAGCATCTTTGATGCTATTTTTTGCCTTGGCAGTCACCACATTGTTCAACCAGTCCTCTGTAGGCTTTTGTTTGTTACTTGTGATGATTTCTATCTGATCTCCACTTCTTAATTTGTGGCTAATTGGAACCAATTTATGGTTGACTTTGGCGCCAATACATTTAGAGCCAATTGCTGTGTGTATATAAAATGCAAAGTCTAGTGCGGAACTATTCACTGGCAACATTTTCACCTCCCCTTTAGGTGTATACACATAAATTTCCTCTGCTAAAAAAGAGGTCTTAAAATCTTGTAGAAAATCAATACTCTCTTCTTCTTGATTGCCCAACGCTTCTCTTATTTGTATAAACCATTTGTCAAATCGGTCTTCACTCTGTGTGCCTTCTTTGTATTTAAAATGCGCCGCTAAACCTTTCTCTGCAATTTCATTCATTCTTTTGCTTCGAATTTGTACTTCTACCCATTTACCTTGAGGCCCCATCACCGTGGTATGCAAGGCTTCGTATCCATTGCTCTTTGGGTTGCTTAACCAATCTCTTAATCTTTCTGGAGAGGGAAGGTATTCGTCCGTGACCATAGAATAGACTTTCCAGCATTCTTCTTTTTCTTTTTCATGCGGCACGTCCAAAATAATACGGATAGCAAAAAGATCATACACTTCCTCAAGGCTTACCCCCTTCTTTTTTATTTTATTCCAAATAGAGTGTATGCTTTTTGGTCTACCAAAAATATCAAATTGTAATCCAGTATTGCTTAGCTTTTCCTTTAATGGTTTTATGAACTCATTAATATATTTTGTTCGCTCTCTTTTTGTCTCAGTTAATTTTCTTGCGATCTCTCGGTACTTATCTGGCTCCAAATATTTCATGGACAGATCTTCTAATTCGGTCTTGATATTGTACAAGCCCATACGATGCGCCAATGGGGCATAGACCCAGATGGTTTCAGAGGCAATTTTTAATTGCTTCTCTTGTTTCATCGAATCCATGGTACGCATATTGTGCAACCTGTCTGCAAGCTTGATCAGGATCACCCTTGGGTCGTCTGTTAAAGTGAGTAAGATTTTTTTAAAATTCTCTGCTTGCTGACTGCTATTGGTATCCATCACCGAAGCGATTTTTGTCAATCCATCCACAATCTTAGCAATCTCATTTCCAAATTCTCTTTTAATATCTTCTAAAGTGATGTCCGTATCTTCTACTGTATCATGTAATAGGGCACAAATGGTACTTCGAACACCTAAGCCAATCTCGTCTGCTGCAATCATTGCTACAGCAATTGGATGTAAGATATAAGGCTCGCCACTTTTACGACGCATGGTCTTATGTGCATCGGTCGCCATTTCAAATGCGGTTCTTAATAATTCCCTATCGCCTTTTTTTAGTTTTGTCCTTAAAGTTCTGAGCAGGGCACGGTAATGTCGAACAATTTCTTTTTTCTCTTGTTCGTCGTTCAAGTTGTAAGGGGTTACAACTGCATTAAATAATTCATGATCGGTACTTTCCATGCTTTCACGAAAATACGTAAAAGCGGTGTAACTTTGACCCGCTATGTCAACTACCCAGCCTAAACCTATTTTCAAATCCTCTATTTTAAGAAGGGTATTTTCTTTTGTAGGACCCTATCGATTCATTTTCTGGATCAATGTGTTGTTAGGCATTTTTTTGGCATTCTCTACTCCTGTAAGACCTTATTTGATTCAAGCAACGGTGAATTTGGCAATTGGGAAATCGGTGCAGCTTCCAAATTGGGTGCATTGGGTTTTGCCTTCTGAAGCATTTAGTTCAGTATTGCAGCTCATCTTGGCCATCTCTTTATTTCAAGTTGCGTTTATTATCATTGAAACCTTATTTCGTTTCTTTTTCACTTTTGGCATGTCTTGGTTGGGGCAGCAGGTGATAAGAGACTTGAGAAATAAAGTCTACCAGAAAATCATGTATTGGGAAATGCGTCAATTCGACAAAACACCCATTGGCACATTGACTACCAGAACCATCAATGATATTGAAAGCATCAATGATATTTTTTCAGATGGATTGATTCCCATCATCGCAGATTTTTTAACCATAGTGGTGACTTTAACGACGATGTTTTTTATCAATTGGCAGTTGACCTTGATTTGTTTAATTCCTTTTCCAATCATGCTCATTGCGACCTATTTTTTTAAAGAAAGTGTCAAGAAAAGTTTTGTTCAAGTGCGCAATGCAGTCGCTGCTTTGAATGCATTTGTGCAAGAGCATATCTCGGGTATGCAAGTGGTGCAGGCTTTTGCAGCAGAGGAAAAAGAATTGAAAAAATTTGACACCATCAATACAAAGCATAAGAAAGCAAATATCAATGCCATATTTGCTTATTCCGTATTTTTCCCAGTGGTCGAAGTGGTTTTAGCACTCAGTATTGGTTTGATTGTTTGGTGGGTAGCAGGTCAAACATTGGATGCAGGATTACTCGTTGCATTTATATTATTCCTGAACCAGATCTTTAGGCCATTGCGCATGATTGCAGATAAATTCAATGTATTGCAAATGGGGATGGTGGCTGCTGAGCGTGTGTTTAAGATTTTAGACAACGAAGATATCACGGAGGATCAAGGTCAATATGCGCCCACTAAAATTCAAGGAGCGATTGAATTTCAAAATGTACAATTTGCGTATCAGGAACCCAATTGGATTTTAAATGAACTCAACTTTTCTGTTGCTGCAGGTGAAACAGTGGCATTGGTAGGGCCAACAGGAAGTGGAAAGACATCGATCATTAGTATTTTGAATCGCCTATATCCTTATCAATCTGGTCAGATATTGTTAGACGGGGTGGCAATTGAAAATTACGCACTCGACCGGTTAAGGGCTTCTATTGGCGTGGTATTGCAAGATGTATTTTTATTTTCCGGATCTATTTATGACAATATCACACTACGCAATCCAGCTATCCTTCCGGCACAAGTAGAGGAAGCTGCAAAAATGATTGGCATGCATGAGTTCATTATGCAATTACCAGGGGGGTACCAATATCAAGTGATGGAAAGAGGAGCCACTTTAAGTTTGGGCCAAAGACAATTATTGAGTTTTATTCGTGCTTTATTGTACAATCCAAGCATTTTAATATTGGATGAAGCTACTTCTTCTATTGATACGGAGAGCGAGCAGTTGATTGAAAAAGCCATCGCAACTTTGATCCAAGGAAGAACTTCTATTGTCATTGCACATCGATTGTCAACCATTCGAAAGGCCGATCAGATCCTGGTTTTAGAGCGCGGAAAAATCATTGAAAAAGGATCCCACCAGTCTTTAATGGAGCAAGGCGGATTTTATAAGGCCTTGAACGAAATGCAATTTGACCCCAAAAAGAGCAGCTAATTTTCTAAGTTATTGTAAATCAATAAATTAAGAGAATGTGACAGAATTTCTATTGACCCATATTTCTGCTAAATATTCTAATATTTCAGCAGGTTTATTCCTATCTTTGCCGCAAATTTTGAGATCCCTATGGCATCTAGACGTATTAAATCTTTACTGGTATTGTGTTTGAGCTTATTTACATTGGCTTATTCTGGCAATGCATTTGCAAACGAAAAAGTAGTGCATGCGGACACCAATGCAACTGCACATGATACAACGCACCAAGCTGCAGATACAAATTCAGTTGCGGCGCATGAGACAAGTCCAGCTGGGCATGAAGCAAAAGAATTTAATGTTACTGAGACCATTTTAGAGCACATCAAAGATGATCATAGCTGGCATTTATGGGGACATACTTCTGTTGCTTTGCCTGTGATTTTATACACACCAAAAGGATTGGAAGTATTTTCTTCCGCAAAATTCATGGACGAGCACCATGAACCAATCATGTACAAAGGGAATTTTGATTATAAAATAATTGAAGGCAAAGTGAAGATTGTAGATGCAGCAGGCGCGATAGACGAAGCAGCTACTAAAATAGTATGGGATTTTTCTATCACGAAGAACGTAGCCTCATTGTTGGTGTCTGTGTTCATTATTTTGGTGGTGATATTATCTGCAGCATCAGCTTACAAAAAGACAGGCGTTACTTCTGCACCTAAAGGAGTTCAATCTTTCATGGAGCCGATCGTGTTGTTTGTAAGAGATGAATTGGCTATCCCGAATATTGGTAAAAAGAAGTATGCGAAATTCATGCCCTTTTTATTGACCGTATTTTTCTTGATTTTAGTGAACAACTTTTTAGGGTTGATTCCTTTCTTCCCAGGTGGTGCCAATGTGAGTGGTAATATTGCCTTTACAATGACTTTAGCAGTTTGCGTTTTCATTGTGGTAAATTTAAGTGCGAATAAAAATTATTGGGAACACATTTTCTGGATGCCTGGTATGCATTGGAGCATGAAATTGTTCTTAGCACCCATTGAATTAATTGGGGTGTTCACTAAGCCTATTTCTTTAATGATTCGTTTGTTTGCGAACATTACTGCAGGCCACATTTTAGTATTGAGTTTGATTTGTATCATATTTATTTTCAAGACAGTGTATGCTTCTGCGATCGCAGTTCCATTTGCAGTGTTCATTGGCATGATTGAATTATTGGTTGCATTTTTGCAAGCCTATATCTTCACCATGTTAACGGCAATGTATATTGGTATGGCGAACGAAGAGCACCACCACGATCATAAAGACGAAGCACATCACTAAAAAATATTTAACTTTTTTTCAATAACAATTAAAACGTAAAAAAATGGTAGGAAGTATTGCTGCAATTGGCGCTGGATTAGCTGCTATCGGTGCTGGATTAGGTATCGGTATGATTGGTAAAGGTGCTGTTGAAGGTATTGCTCGTCAGCCAGAAGCTGCGAACGAAATCCGTTCAAGCATGATTGTTGCTGCTGCATTCGTTGAGGCCGTTGCCTTGTTTGCTGTGGTAGTTGCCCTTTTGGGTAACGGATAATCTGCTAAGGATTTCCTTAAAAGAAATAAATAGGCCCTAGCACAGGGCGAAAGGCCTATTTTTAAATTGAATCATTAATTAAGATAAACGAATAGTATGTTCTTATTAGAAGTAAATCCACTTGTGTTGCCAGATATCGGTTTGGTATTTTGGAACACCATTGCGTTTGTAGTGCTTTTGGTTGTTTTGGGCAAGTTTGCTTGGAAGCCAATGTTGAAAGCCATTGCTGAGCGTGAAAACGGCATCGAAGAAGCACTTTTACGTGCCGATAAGATGAAGGCTGACATTGCAGCGATGCAAAATGAAAATGAAGCATTGTTAGCAAAAGCACGTGAGGAAAGAGCTGGATTGTTAAAAGATGCAAAAGAGACTGCAGATAAAATGGTGTCAGACGCAAAAGATAAAGCGAAGCATGAATATGAGCGCATTATCAGCGATGCACAATTGGCAATTACACAACAAAAAAATGCTGCATTGACTGAAGTGAAGAACCAAGTTGGCACATTGGTAGTGGAAGTAGCTGAAAAAGTTTTAAGAAAAGAATTGTCTAATAAAGCAGATCAAGAAAGCTATATTAAGCAAGTCGCTGAAGGAGTTAAGTTAAATTAAAAAGTAAGAAATGCCCAACGTACGTTTAGCAGGAAGATACGCAAAGAGCTTACTCGACTTAGCCATTGAGCAAAATCAATTGGATGCGGTATATGCTGATATGAAATATTTTCAAGCAGTTTGTGCACAGAGCCATGAGTTTGTGAATGTGTTAAGAAGCCCAATTATTAAAGCAGATCAAAAGAATGCAATTATTCATGCTGTCATTAAAGACGCAGTGAATGTATTGTCTTTGTCTTTTATTGTTTTATTGGTTAAAAAAAGCAGAGAAAGTGCCTTGCCAGAAATTGCAACTGCATTCATTGAACAATACAATGCATTAAAAGGAATTCATCAGGTGAGTTTGACCACTGCGGTAGCCATCAGTGATGATTTAAAGCAAGCTATTGAACAAAAAATTAAAAACGAAACGCAATTTAAAACAGTTGAATTGACAACACATACCAATGAAGATTTAATTGGTGGATTTGTTTTGTCATTTGACAATAACTTAATTGACGCAAGTATAAAAAGAGACTTATTAGATATCAAGAAACAATTTTTATCTAACGATTTTATAGCAAAATTATAATAACATAACAATCATACATTAAATAAGTATTTATGGTGGACATTAAACCTGATGAAATATCCGCAATTCTTAGACAGCAATTAAGCAACTTTAATGCTTCAGCTGATTTAGAAGAAGTAGGAACTGTATTACAAGTTGGTGATGGTATCGCCCGCGTATATGGTTTGAATGGTGTTAGTAGTGGTGAGTTGGTTGAATTTGAAAACGGCACCAAAGCTATTGCATTGAACCTAGAGGAAGACAATGTAGGTGTGGTAATGATGGGTGATAGCAAGCAAATCAAAGAAGGAGATAAAGTAAAAAGAACAGGCCAGATCGCTTCTATTAAAGTAGGAGATGGTTTAGTGGGTCGTGTGATTAATATGTTGGGTGAGCCGATTGATGGCAAGGGTCCAATCAAAGGTGAATTGTATGAAATGCCTTTGGAGCGTAAGGCACCAGGGGTGATCTTCCGTGAGCCGGTTAAAGAACCATTACAAACAGGTATCAAAGCGATTGACGCGATGATTCCTATTGGACGTGGACAACGTGAATTGGTCATTGGTGACCGTCAAACAGGTAAGACTGCAATTTGCGTGGATACCATTATCAACCAAAAAGAATTCTACGATGCTGGTCAACCAGTATATTGTATCTATGTTGCAATTGGACAAAAAGCATCTACTATCGCTGGAGTAATGAAGACATTAGAAGAGCATGGTGCGATGGCTTATACAACAATTGTAGCTGCTTCTGCAGCGGATCCAGCTCCACAACAATTCTACGCTCCATTTGCGGGTGCAGCTGTTGGTGAGTTCTTCCGTGATTGTGGTAAACCAGCGTTGATTGTATTTGATGACTTATCTAAGCAAGCGGTAGCTTACCGTGAAGTATCTTTATTATTACGTCGTCCGCCAGGTCGTGAGGCTTATCCAGGTGACGTATTCTACTTGCATAGCCGTTTGTTAGAGCGTGCTGCGAAAGTAATTGCAAATGATGAGATCGCTAAAAACATGAACGACTTGCCTGCTTCTATCAAACATTTGGTGAAAGGTGGTGGTTCATTGACTGCATTGCCAATTATCGAAACTCAAGCAGGTGACGTATCTGCTTATATCCCTACTAACGTAATCTCTATTACTGACGGTCAGATCTTCTTGGAAGGTAACTTGTTCAACGCAGGTATCCGTCCAGCGATCAACGTAGGTATCTCTGTAAGTCGTGTGGGTGGTAATGCGCAGATTAAGTCAATGAAAAAAGTATCTGGTACCTTAAAATTAGACCAAGCTTTATACCGTGAGTTAGAAGCCTTCTCTAAATTTGGTGGTGACTTAGATCCAGCAACTAAAAACGTAATTGACAAAGGTGCAAGAAACGTGGAAATCTTGAAGCAAGCTCAGTACACTCCGTTTACGGTAGAAAAACAAGTAGCAATTATCTACTTGGGTACACAAGGTTTGTTGAAAGAAGTAGCTGTGAAAAACGTGAAAGACTTTGAAGCACATTTCATGTTAGAGATGAGCAATAAGTTGCCAAATGTTTTAGCTGAATTCAAGAAGGGTAATTTACCTGAAGATGGCTTAAAGCAAATGGTTGAATTAGCAAATAGCTTGATTCCTCAATATAAATAAGGCAATACTTACCGATATAAAACCCCGATTCATTCGGGGTTTTTTTGTGAATAGGGGTTTGAATTGCAACAAATAATTCAATTGATTGTTATAGTTATATGTCAGTAATTAAAGTACAAGCAGTAAGTAAAAGCTTCGGCGCCTTAAAGGCAGTGGATCAGCTTTCCTTTGAAGTGGAAGCTGGACAGGTCTATGGATTTTTAGGCCAAAATGGGTCAGGTAAAAGCACCACGATAAGAATGCTGCTTTCATTGATTCATCCAACTGAGGGGCAAATTGAAATCTTTGGAAAATCTTTAACAGACAATCGATCTGCTATTTTAGAACAGGTAGGAGCTGTCATAGAGCGTCCAGACTTATATCCTTATTTGACAGCGAAAGAGCATTTGACTTTGTTTGCAAAATTGCGCAAACAACCAGTGACTGCTGCAAAAATAGAAGCGACATTGGAACAGGTTGGGCTATTAGCAAGGGCCAATGATAAAGTACAGACCTATTCATTGGGAATGAAGCAAAGGCTGGGTATTGGTATCGCTTTGTTGCACGATCCTGCTTTGATTATATTAGACGAACCAACCAATGGTTTAGATCCACAGGGCATTGCGGACATTCGAAAATTGATCAAAACACTTTCTAAAGAGCAAGGAAAAACAATCTTGGTTTCCTCTCATTTGCTTTCTGAAATCGAACAGATTGCAACCCATATCTTGATCATTCATCAAGGTAAAAAAATGGCAGAAGGGCCCACTTCAACACTGTTGGATCCCAATAAAACGATTGTGCAAATTAAGACTTTGGATGACCAAGCTGCCAAACAAAAATTAATGGATTCGGTTTATCGATCCAATGTATTGGATCGTAGCGAGGGAATTTATTTATCCATTCCTAAATTAGAGATACCTGCATTGAATGCATTTTTAGTTTCGTCTAATATTGCACTTCTGTCTTTAGAAGCTAAAAATTCTTTAGAAGATTATTTTTTACAACTTACTTCAACTTATTAATATGTGGCCCATCATTCAAATTGAATTATTCAAAATTTACAAAAGGCCTAGAACTTATATCGCTTTTGGTGCTATAGCTGCATTGATTCTTGTGATTCAAATGGGCTTAAAGATAGATGGGGAAGCCTATGCGGCGTTTTTAATGAAGGATATCAACGATACATTAACCGTAGACGGAAAAGTGTTAAATGGGTATTTGATTTGTTATATTTTATTGCAATTATTGTTGGTACATGTGCCCTTATTAGTGGCATTGATTGCAGCAGACATGCTTTCGGGAGAAGCGAATTTGGGTACTTTAAGGTTGTTGTTTACTACGCCTTATAGTAGAACACAGTGGGTGTTAGCTAAATTTGTTGCTGCAAGTTTGTACACCATTTTGTTATTGATATGGCTTGCATTTTTAGCCTTGTTTTTAAGCATGTGGATTTTCGGTACAGATGATTTATTCTTAATGAAGTCTAATTATGTGGTATTGATACAAGAGCAGGATGTGTTTTGGAGGTATTTAGGGGCGTTTGTATTCGCTAGTTTTTCTTTGTTAACAGTAGCTGCGCTGGGTTTCTTAATGTCTAGCTTGGCGAATAATTCTATCGGACCAATCGTAGCAACCATCAGTGCCATTGTTTTCTTTACCATTTTAAGCACTTTGAATATTCCTTTGTTCAACGTGGTGAAGCCTTATTTGTTTACCACCCATATGAACAACTGGAAAGAGTTTTTTGACCTCCAAGTAAATGAAAGCAATGATGCCATCACAGGCAGTATTTTGAATGTAGCTAAGATCAAAAATTCTATCCTCATACTAACCATACATATTGCTTTATTTGTAGGTGCTTCTGTATGGATCATGAAAAAGAAAGATATTTTAAGTTAATCTGTTTGTAGCGTAAAACGCATAATTTTTAGATATGAAAAAAACGATTTTAATCCTATTTTGGATGGTCTTGGTTCAATATTCAGTGGGCGCACAGTCCAATGCTTTGATTGAGAAAGTGAGTGCCAAATTGAATATTGTAAATGACTATGTAGCAACAGGGGTGATGAAAACAGATGTGGCTTTTATAAAAGCCTCACTAGGTAAGGTGAAAGTGTTTTACAAAAAACCGAATCTTTTAAAAGTGAAGAAAGAAGGGGGCATTTCTTTGTTGCCTAAAGGGGGCGTCTCTGTAACGATTAATTCTTTATTGAATAACAAACAATATATCGCGATTGAATCAGGGGTACAAATGTTTAAAGGCAAGCAATTGCAAGCCATTAAACTCATCCCTACAGACGATAAATTGGATTGGGTGATTTCGACATTATGGATTGACCCCGTGGACGCATTGGTATATAAAACCTTTACTACCACTAAGGAAAATGGCACATATGAAATTACCATGGAATATGGCCAATACGCGAATTTCGGCCTGCCTAGTAAAATTATTTTCGGTTTCAATACCAAAGACTACAAATTGCCGAATGGCATTACTTTAGAGTTTGGTGACGAAGATCCAGCAGCCAAGCAAAAAGCATTAAAGCAAAAAAAAGGCACCATTGAAATTACCTATGCCAGTTATATAATAAATAAAGGTGTTTCCAATTCGATGTTTTAAATTGCATCTATGCAATATGTAGTTGTCTTATTTATGTTAGTCCTGCAGATGCCTGTCAATGCACAGGTGAGCAATCAAACTAAGTCTTTGGATGCTGCTGTAATGCAGTTCAATCAACTAGGCAAAACAGACGCTTATCCAGAAGTGTATAAGCAATTTGAACAACTCTACGCTGTAGACAAAACCAATTGGTTGATTCCTTATTATGCATCCATTTTAAATGCAAGAATGTGTTTGTTGAAATTGGGTGATAGAGATGCCTTAGCCAATGCTTCTTTGCTTTGGGTGGCGCGTGCAAAAATGATAGAAATCAATGATGAAATATATTGTGCCGAAAGTATGGCCAACACGGCAAAAATGTCGGTGAATCCAGCCATGAGGTGGTTGATGTATGAAGATAAAATTAAAAAGCCTTTGCAGTTGGCAAAAAAGATAAATCCAACGAATCCAAGGGTGTATTTATTAGAGGCGAATATTCAACGAAAATTACCTGTCCTATTTGGAGGTGGCTGTAAGGCTGCCATACCCATTGCAAAAAAAGCAGAACAATATTTAAACAATCAAATTAATCCAAATAAGCTATTGCCAGGATGGGGTAGACAGTCTTTAGTGGAGTTCAAGACTGCTTGTCCTTTTTAATCAATTCTCATCTAATCTTTCATCTACCGCATTCGCAAACATCTTATGGCTTACTTTTTTCAATGGATTTAAACGCATATCGCGGTAACCTTGTCTTGCATGAATGATACGAATACATTCAAAAATACTTGCCGTAAATGAGCTTGCATCTGCCTTGTCTTTTCCTGCAATATCAAATGCAGTGCCATGGTCTGGGCTGGTTCTAACAATAGGCAAACCTGCAGTGAAATTCACGCCTTCGCCAAATGCCAATGATTTAAATGGAATTAATCCTTGGTCATGGTACATCGCCAACACAGCATCAAATTTTTCATGTTGTCCTCTTGCAAAAAATGCATCTGCAGAATAAGGTCCATAGACCAACATTTGTTGTTTGGCATCTTTAATGGCAGGTCGTATGATTTCAATTTCTTCCTTACCAATTAACCCATCGTCACCGGCATGCGGATTTAACGCCAATACTGCTATACGTGGTTTATCTACGCCAAAATCTTTTTGTAAACTTCTGTGAAGGATTTGTAATTTTTGTTTGATCTTCTCCTTGGTGATATGCTGAGCAATATCTTGAATGGTAAGGTGTTCTGTTACTAAAGCCATTCTTAAATTGTCTGCAACCAATAACATCAAATTCTCCACATTCCCAAAAGCATGTTGTAAATAAGGGGTATGACCACTAAAATTAAAGTTAGGAGATTGGATATTTTTTTTATGAATTGGGGCAGTCACTAAGCCATCTATCTTATTGTTTTTTAGCGCAGCAACGGCTTGCTCTAGAGAGATCAATGCATATTTGCCTCCAATCTCTGTTAATTCTCCAGGTTGAATCGCCGCTTCTTCCTCCCAGCATTGAATCAAGTTCACTTGCTTTGGATTCAATTTATCAAGGTCTGGTGCAGTCGAAAAACTCAATTGAAAATCGGGCAATCCTTTTTTATAAAAATTGATTGCTTTATTGTTGGCGAAAATCACCGGTACCATAAAATCCAGTAATCTGCTATCAGACAATGATTTGATGATTAATTCAAGTCCAATGCCGTTTAAATCTCCGCAAGTAAAGCCTATAATTGGTTTTCTGATGTCTTGGTTCATATCCAGTTGATTAGGGTGTAAAAGTACGCACAAAAACCTAACTTTGCTTC
>JACCDX010243909.1_pt1 | contig 16985 bp, 16 predicted proteins | sample 7449681 | NCBI WGS metagenome assembly JACCDX01 (sample SAMN15323450, study PRJNA562643) | freshwater metagenome | isolation source: river surface water | place: USA:Blue River Watershed | collected 2017-08-18 | reverse complement strand
GAGCAGATTTGCCACGCAGATACGACGTGAAATCTTTGCCGTCAATTCCAGCCGGCTGAGCGATACCGCAAAGTCCCAGAATCGTGGGCATAAGGTCCGGGGTATTGATGGGGACATCAATCAGCCTTCCGCTGCGACCGAACAGTCGCGGATAGTGGATGAGCAATGGCACGTGGACCGACTCTTCCCAAGGCCGCTGCTTGCGCCGCTGGCCATGCGAATGAAGCATGTCGCCGTGGTCCGACCAAAAGATAAATACGGTGTCGTCTGCTATGTTTAAGCGCTCGGTTTCGGCAAACAGGCGCCCGAGCGCGTCGTCCAGCGCAAGAATGTGCGCATAGTAACCCGCAAGTTCCTTGCGAGCCAATGCCTGCCGCTCCGCGGGCACATTAGGTCGTAATTTGAGGGCGTTGGCATCGACCATGGCCTTGAATCGCTCGGGCGCCGTGTCGTAGGGATCATGCGGAGGACCCCACGACAAAACCAAGCAGAATGGATCCGGAGAATTCGCTCGGGCCTGAATGAATCCAATCGCCTCCTCAGTCTGTGCGAAGGCATCATATCCCGGCCAGCGTTTCATCCGGGAGTCGCTGCCCTCGTAGTAGTCGGAGGCGTTGTAATCGTGGGTGCATTCGAGAGCTTTCCAGAATTCGAAGCCATGCCGCGACTCCGGCGGCACGGGTTCCTTCCGGCCCCGCCCATTGAGGTGCCACTTGCCGATGTAACCCGTGCGGTATCCCGCCGCTGAGAAAGTGCGCCCCAGCGACGGAATATCATCATCCAGATGAACATCGTTCAATAACACGCCATGGTTGTGCGGATAGCGTCCGGTCATAAGTGACGCCCTCGCCGGGCAGCACACTGGCATGCCGGAAATCGCAGCCGTGAAGTTCAAGCTCCTACTCGCGAGTTGATCGAGCATCGGCGTCCGGATGTTTTCGTCGCCACCGAAGCCAGTTGCGCACCGGCGCAATTGGTCCGCGAAAACGAACACGACATTAGGCTTTCTAAGATGCATTGGGGGACTCGAATGCGTCCGGGAGACCCGCCTTAGAAGCGAGCGACAAGGTTCAGATACACAACGCGGCCATCGAGACGGAGGTTCTGGCCAACGGTAACTTGCTCATCTAAGATGTTGTTCACCTTGAGGCTGGCCTTGTATCGACCCTTCTTCCACGAACACTCGACACCAGCATCAAGCTGCCATTGGTCCTTCGGATACGGATTATTGATGTTGTTACCCATGTTCCACCCGGACCAGTAGACTTTCGCCCCCCCAAGCACCGACCACTTGATGCCGCCACTTTCGGAAATCCGATACTTCAGGTAAGCCGACGCGCTGTCCGCAATCTCAGGCGGATCAATCAGCGCGTTCGCCGCCGGTCCAATTCTTGAATCACCAGAGACCACGCCCGCATTCGCCATGTAAGTCAGGCGCTCCGAAACAACGCCGAAGGCCTCCACCTCCCATCCGTGGAGGTCATCTCCGCTCAGGTAGCGCGTTTCGACTGGGAACGAGGATCCATTGATCGTTTCGTTGAATACAACTGAGCTGAACGCTCCGGTTCTTTTCAGGTCGAATAATGCCACGCTCACCGTGTGCTTGCCGTCGAAGAGGGAAGCGCGCGCACCGAATTCACGCAGCACGGTTTCCGGCAAGACGGTGAGCGTCTGGCTGAGACGCGGATCTCCTGGGGGCAGATTGGCGAAAGCGGCCACAGAGCTGCCAGGATCAGAGTGCTTGGTCCAAAGCGCATAAAAGGAAATCCAGTCGCGTGGACGTAGGCTCAGCGCTAGTCGAGGAACAATGTCCGTGTTGTCCTTGATCGCCGTCTTGACCCCAGACACCCGGTTTAGCGAGGTGTAATCGAAGAACTGTTTTCGACCGGCGAACGTAAGCTCAGCCTTGTTGGAGAAGAGATTTGCCTGAACTTGCGAATATACACCCCAGTTCACTCCATCATTGACGATACCGGCATTCGTGATTGGCGGAAAGACCGATGCGGGTGTAGCTCGGTTGAATGCGAGTAGAGGCTGGCGCGGGGCGCCCACCGACTGACGCGCGTCCACCTCCATCATGTCCGAATAGTCGCCACCAAAGAGCAGCGTTATCTTGGTTGCCGAACCCGCCTCCCACTGACGAAGGAAGTCCGCTTGGTAGGACCAGCCATTGGTCTGAATCTGATCACGAAGCCACGGAATCGAGACCGTAAGGACACCCTGAGAATCACGGGCCACACTGCCGATATTTCCGGCGCCAAAGCTACCGAACTTATCAATGTCCGTGTAGCGCAACGCCTGTCTGGTCCGGAACCCACCGAACAATTCGTAGTCCAGAGTCACAGTCCCCGAGAAATGTTTTTGAGAGAACCCATCACTTTCGTATCCGAAAGTGTAGTCCTTATCGAGGACTGGCACGCCCTGCGTGGTGTTGTTGGCACGCCGCAGATACTCGTCCCGCTGGTAAGGATCATTGAACCCGGGGTTTCCGACCGATGCGGGGGTATTCTCGCGGCTCCACAGGAAGGAGGCATTAAGCGCGCCTCGCCCGCCAAGGCGGCGAGCGAAGCTGAACATCCCGCCGTTCTTGTCGAACTCACTCATGCTGCGCGTGCCCGCACCAGTGTGGTGCAGCGCCAACAGGCGGTAGGCGAACTGCCCATCGCTGCCGGTGCCATTGTGGTCGATGGTCGCGCGGTAATTATTCTGATCATCATTACCGCTGCCGATCATCGCACCGATCTCAGTGACATTTTTGAAAAGCGGCTGCTTGCTGATAAAGTTCACCATGCCTGCCGGATCGCCGCGGCCAAAGGACGCGGAGCTCGGACCTTTCACGATCTCAATTCGATCGGCAAAGAAAGTGTCGAAGTTGATTTTCTGGCCACCGTAGAAGCCATCAAAGTAGTTTCTCGTGGAGTAGAGTCCTCGAATGAGGTACTCTGGTTGATGGGCCGCGGATTTCGACTGAACGTTGTTCACGAACTTCATCGCATCGATCGCGCTGTACAGATTCGCGTCTGCGATGAAGTCGCTTGTGACAACGCTCGTCACCTGAGGCATATCGATGTAGCGTTGATTGAGCCGGCCGCTTGAACCGGCCGATGCGGCACCGTAGCCGGTGTTTTGCGTCGATTCGACCACGAACGGGCTTAGTTTCACGGCTTTGTCCGACTGGTCCGCTGTCTGTGCCGCGAGTGGAGCTGTATTGGCGAACGCAAACGCGCCGCCGAGAAGCGTGGCGCGGAGATTTCGGGTAAGTTTGCTTTTCATGGGGTAAGTGTGTGCCTCGCGTTTTCCGAAGGCGTCCGCACGGTGCACATCAGCCTATCGAACCCAATCTGCTGCCTCTAGGACTGTCCTATTATCCGTGCGCAAGAGGGTTGAGGACTCCCCAGTTTCAACAGACAACAGTCACCGGTATGCGCAACAAGGCTCCGATTTTTTCGATCTTCGATGCCACGTGACCCAAACCCACCGCGCAGTGGTGCGCCGGACCGTTCGCATTCCATCTCCGGACGAATTCTCGAGCGCCGCAGGGAAACCGGTATCTGCTGTTGGTGTTACCGATTTGGAGAATTGGACCGGTCAGGGACTCAGCCTGAGCGCAAAGAAGCCCAAGCCCCCCTTCCCGTTCCACCACTGATAGCAGTGTGACTGGGCCCTCTCTCACGCTCATTTCTACAGAGACTCCGCTACCGACCTTCCCGTGGTATACCTTCAGTGGTCGGACTTTCGTCTTACCCTGTGCGATAGCGAGGTGGCCCGGGCCGTCATGGCCCATGAGCACGACGTCGCTGTCGAAATCAATCGCGTAGTATTCCGTGAAGGAGCCTCCACAACCGAGTAGGTCCATGATCTTCATCGCCTGCGCGTTTTTGACCTCATACTCGCCCGCAACCGGGACACCCCTAGCAGTAAGCATCGACGTGCCTAAGATGATACTTGCCATCGTTTGCTCGTTTTCGCTCACACCGGACCCTTTGTAGTAGTAAGCGAGAGATCCCAAGCGGTAGCGCTCCACCAAGCGATCAAGCGCGACGGAAGTCGTGGCGGCCGAAAGAAGGTCTTCGCGCGAGCAGTCCTCATCGATTTCAAATTCGTTCTGCATCTCCGCGAGACGCGCTCGCGCTTCTTTGGGGCGAACGGCGCATCGAAGCTCGGAGAGTTCGTCCACCTCTAAATGCTCGAGATGGGTTCCGAAGGTGACAGACTGAAGTGTCAGGTCCGTTTGAATATCAAGCATCCCACTGTAGTAGTGCCCCATTAGCCCTAAGCGGTTGCCGAACATGCCCGCCACGACCTGAGCGGCGGCCAGCCAATCGCTAACGGTATTCCAACATACGTTGTCTTCGCCGAGTATGCCTGTGATCTCATGGAAGGGGATTCCTGCACGCCGACAGACATTCGCAATTTCCGGCACCGGACACGCTGCGCAGTAGGCCAACCATTCGCCGGTCATCTTTGTTCTGTCGCGAAGCGAGTTTATGGCAGCGTAATCGATCGCGGCGGACGGTTGAAGATTGAGAACCAGAACCGGAACCTTCGCCCGCAGTAGCACTGGCAGCACCGTGGAGGAAAGCGCGTAAGTGGTGACATGCAGAACAAGTAAATCCACGTCTGCGGTCCTAAACGCGCGACCTGCGGCGTAACCGCGATCCGGGGAGTCAACCAACCCCACGCTATGCACCTCGACGCCACACTGCGCGATCCGGTGTTCTACTGCACTGAGGTATCCTTCGAGCCTCTTCTTGAGCCCCGGAAACTGCGGCCAGTAGGCCTCGAGGCCGATGCCAAACAATCCCACTTTGAGCGGAGCACGACGAGCGGAGCGGTTGGATCTCATAAGGTGATTCTTTCTGCGATGATTGGCGGAGATACGGAGATAACGCGCACTGCCCTGCCCGACCGTCCGGCGATGGCCCACCTCGCTCTGATAGGACAGTCCTAAAGGCTCACGTTCGCCCGGTCGGGCCAATCCGCCTTCTTGGGACTAGAGCAACCTCCAACGACCACGCCCATGGGTACCATTAACTTCTTTGCCCCAGACACCGATGCCTTCGTCGCCTCCGTCATCCGGCACGTTCCCGAGTTCGAGGCCCAATCCGGAGAGCGCGTCTCGCTCACGATTATCCCAAGCGACGAGTACTTCTCGAATCAGATTCATCGCTACCTAGATGGGGAAAATCGAGCCGACGTGTTCATGTCTGGCCCGGTGCTGCTCTGGGAGCATATTCCTGGCGGCTATGTCGAGCCACTCGACCGCTATGTGTCCAAAACCTCCACCGACTACGGATTCGACGACTTCCTCCCCTTGCTGCTGAAAGCCAACCGATGGACTGGCCGCTTTGGTGACCGTTTGGGAGATGGTCCTCTTCTGGCGATTCCAGTTAACTGCGAATCGTACAATTTGGCGTATGTGCCACATCTCTTGGATAAAGCTGGAGTTACCGTCCCACGCACGTGGGAGGACTACTTCTCGGCCGCACAGAAAATCGCGCATCGCTGCGGTCCAGACACTCTAGGCTTCGGTCAGCGAGGCATCCACGTGTGGCACACGATGTACACGGGATTCGCCACGCAGTTTTGGTCTCACGGTGCTGTCGATTTTGATGTCACCGGAAAGTGTGCGATCGCGTCCCCAGAGGGCATCCGGGCCACTGAGTCATTTGTTGCCGCTCTGAGAAATGCCGGACCTCGCGACTGGATTAACCAGCGGTGGTATGAACTCGCGCTCGACTTCGCAAACGGTCGCTACGGCCTGCTCGTCGACTCAGATCACTACGTGGCGTTCTTCGAGGACCCGAAGCTTTCTTCACTTGTTGGTAAGATCGCGTATGCGCCGCCACCCGTCGGCCCCGGGGGACTCCGCAAGCCCAACCTCTGGACCTGGTCCATGGTCATGAATGCACGTTCTCGGAACAAAGACAGTGCTTGGCGCTTCATGGAATGGGCCACGAGCCGTGATTTCCTGCTCCGGTCCGTCTTCGAGGGAAACATGAACCCCACGCGCACAAGCGTCTGGGATCACGAGAAATTCGTCGCTCACACTGCGAGTTGGAACGGGTTTTACCAGACGTCTCGCGACCTTGTTACCAACACCGGACAAGTTTTGGTGACCCCCGCGACCAACTACCGCGAAATGGCATCTCGCTGGTCGGCAGCATTGCTGGACTGTTACCGAGGGAACGACTCGGTCACGAACATTCTCCGCAGAGCGGCGATCGAAATCGATACCATGACTTCAAATCGCGGCGCAGAAACTCGAGTCCTATGAACAGTTTCCCGCTCCAAAGCTCGGCACCGCAGACTCCCCGAAAAAAGTCCTTCCTGATGCAGCTCCGGCCCGGTTCGGAGAACGAATACGAGCTCAGACACAATCCCATCCCCGAGGAATTGGCTGATGCGCTTCGTGCTCATGGCGTGAGGAGCTACTCCATTTTCTTGGACAGAAGCCGTCTGCTTCTTTTTGCCTACTTGGAATACAACTCCGACGCGCAGCTGGCGCAGCTCCCCGAAAGCGCAGTCTGCCAGAGATGGTGGGCCCACATGGCGCCGCTGATGGACGTCAATCCTGACTTGAGTCCAGTGCGCACCGACCTTCGCAAAGTCTTCGATCTCACGGAACAGACTGAACGTCGGCATACAAAGTGAAATTCATGCCACCGTCCTCGCCGCCCCGCGATTCGACGGCGCTCGAGCGAGGAGCTATCCAACCCCCACGCGCATACCGTCATCGCAGCTGGGCGTTTGAAACAGCGAAAGGACTAAGATTTTGAACTGGCTGCACGGCAATCTTCGCAGCGGAATCAACGTCGCGACGAGCAAGCTACAGGAAGCATCAGGCCGCTTCGTTCCGGCGGTTTGGCAGTCCCGTCAGCACTATTCCCGCAAGAAACTCCGTGGCGATCTGCTCGCGGGGCTCACTGCCGGCGCCCTCGCGCTTCCCCAAGCAATCGGGTTTGCCCTAATCGCTGGCCTGCCCACACACATGGTCCTGACGTCGGTTGTGGTGGCGGGTTTGGCGGGAGCGTGGTTCACTTCATCGAACCACGCATCAATTGGACCGACAAACACCACCAGCCTGTTCATTGGTGCTACAGCGGCGAGCACCACCGTCCTAGGTTTTACCGCCCCGCAGGTGGCGGTGTTTCTTGCACTGGCGGTCGGTCTGATTCAGCTCGCCGCGGGCTTTGCCAGATTGGGAAACCTCACGCAGTTCATCTCCAGATCTGTAATCTTGGGTTACACCTGTGGAGCGGCCGCACTCATCGGCTTCGGCCAGATACCAAATGCGTTGGGGATCGCAGGGGTGCGAGGCGCCAATCTTCTCGAGACCGCGCGGCTCTTTGGAGTCCGAGTAGTTGACCAAGGTATCCACTGGCCGTCGTTAGCACTCAGCGCAGCCACGATTTTCTTTATGTTAGCGTGCAAGAAGCTCCTCGCTCGCTGGCCCGCCGGACTCATTGCTCTTGCGGTCGGCACCATCGTTAGCGCCGCGCTTGGAGCGCATGATCGAGGCGTGCGGACAGTGGCGGACATCGGCGGTCTGGAAGGCAGACTTCCTGTTTTTTCCGGGCTGCCCGAGAGTTGGCTGACTTCGCTGCCTATGCTGCTCAACGCGGCATTCGCATTCGCGGTGATGGGTATGCTCGAAGCGGTTTCCATTACCAAGAACCTAGCGCTAAAAACCAATGAGCGCATCGATTCGAATCAGGAGCTTCTGGCCTTGGGTGCAGGCAACACCACGGCCGCGTTATTCGGAGCAATGCCTGCGAGTGGCTCTTTCTTACGCAGTGCTGTTCTCCTTGAAAGTGGCGGCGCCACGCAGATCGCGTCGATTATCGCATCCCTTGGCCTCGGGGCAGGTTTGCTGATTTTTTCACCGCTTGCCGGGCTGATTCCGATTCCGGCAGTCGCCTCCATGCTCGTTCTCGTTTCGCTCCAGATGGTGAACCTTGCGACGGTCCGCACGGTCGTCCGGGCCACCAAAGCCGACTCCATCGTATTTGTGACCACATTCGTGGGCACCTTGATCCTCAACCTAGACACCGCAATCTACGTTGGAATCGGCGTATCGCTTGCGCTATTCCTACAAAAGGCGGCGAGCCCTTCACTGGTGGAATACACGTTCAACGATTCTGGACATCTCACTCAGGTGGCTGCCCCCGAAGCGCGAATTCACCCCAGGATTTCGATCATTCATGTCGAAGGCGATCTGTTCTTCGGCGCCGCGGACCTCTTCCAAGACGAAATTCGGCGACTCTCAGACGACCCAAATCTACGCGTCTTCGTTTTGCGCATGAAGAACGCGCGCCATTTGGACGGATCAACAGTTTTGGCGCTCCAACAGCTTTCCGAACACTTGCGTCGCCAGAATCGCTTTCTGCTTGTTTCAGGGATCCACGGTGACGTGGCTGAGGTGTTCAAGCGTTCCGGGCTGGCGGAGCTTGTCGGGGCGGAGAACATTTTTCCCGCAGAAGAGAACCCCAACTTGGCTACGAAGAAGGCACTCCAACGAGCGCAAGTCTTGCTCGGGAAGGAGAGCGACGTTCGTCTTTTCTACACCCAATCGGCGGCAAACCACCATCAGGTGAATCAGGGTCCCGGCTTGCACGTCACACTTCCACTGCGGTGAAATCGGCATCGTTGAAGACTCCTTCAGAACAGACTCAGGCGGGACGCCCGTTCCACCTGATGACGAAGCCGATGGGCTCGAAATGCAACTTGGACTGCACTTACTGTTTCTATCTTGAGAAGGAGCGCCTCTATCCCGAGACGACCAGCTTCAAGATGGGCCCGGATGTGCTTGAGGCCTACATCCGGGACTACATTGAGGCCCAGCCCGGCGAAGTGGTAAGCTTCGCATGGCAAGGCGGCGAACCGACGCTCGCCGGTTTGGATTTCTTCCACCACGCGATGGAATTGCAGCGGCGCTACTCGACCGGAAAAAAGATCGAGAATGCCATACAAACCAACGGCACATTGCTTGACGACAAGTGGTGCTCCTTTCTCGCGGAGAATAAATTTCTCGTCGGCATAAGTATCGACGGGCCGGCTCATCTGCACGATGCCTATCGGGTCGATCGGGGGAAGAAGCCTACGTTTGAGCGGGTCATCGCGGGCATCGAGCTGCTTAAAAAGCACTGCGTAGACTTCAATACGCTCACGACGGTTCATCGCCGCAACTCCCGCAGTCCTCTCGAAGTTTACCGCTTTCTCCGCAACATCGGTTCCGGCTTCATTCAGTTCATTCCCATCGTTGAACGCAACGCAGTCGCCGCCATAAAGGACGGCCTCTGGCTCGCTCCGCCCCCCAACCCTGAAGAGTCAGCTCTGATGGACTCTCAAGTTACTGAATGGAGCGTGCGACCGGCCGATTACGGGGCCTTCCTATGCACGATCTTCGATGAATGGGTGCAACGCGACGTGGGCCGCGTGTTTGTGCAGCAGTTCGACTCAGCACTGGCGAACTGGGTCGGAGAACCGGCCGGCGTTTGCATCTTCAACGAGAAGTGTGGCCGGGCGCTGGCGATTGAACACAACGGCGACGTCTTCAGCTGCGACCACTACGTGTATCCCCGTTACAAGCTCGGCAACCTGCTGAACGATTCGCTGGGGGCCATGGTGGGCTCGACCCAACAACGCGCCTTTGGCGATGCCAAATCATCCACCTTGCCCCGCTACTGCCGGGAGTGTCCGGTTAGATTCGCTTGCCACGGCGAATGCCCGAAGCACCGATTCCTGCGCACGCCGGACGGTGAGACTGGACTCAACTACCTTTGCTCCGGCTACAAAAAGTTCTTCACCCACATCGACGCACCCATGCGGACCATGGGGGCCCTTTTCGCAATGGGTCGGGCACCCGCGGAAATCATGCAGCTGTCGCGCTTGCAGTGGCTACCTACCGGGCTGAAGCGGTAAGAAGCAGCGCCCGTAGCGTTGGCTCCCATCGGCGAGCACATGCCGCAACAATGTCCGGTCAGCTTCTTTCAGAGTGCGACGCGTATTGCTGCACGCGCGGCGATACAGGCCCGCCAGCGAATTCCAGTTCCGCATTCAGCATGTTAGGCCGAACTGGCACGGGCGACGCGACCGCCCCCTGCCCCGCCATCCCTCGCAGCTCCTCACCCGCATAGTCCACGCTTACCGGCGTTCGCACAGTCTCACGCATCATGCGCCACCTTGTTTAGGAATTCTCCGCCACCTCGTATGCAGCAGAGCTCCATTGCACGCTTTCGTCGATCGCCTCCTGAACGGTCGTGCTCTTCATTTTATTGCGGTGTTCGCTGAAACCAGACCAGAAGAAACAGTCGTGCCATTTCACGGGATTCCTTGCTTCAAACCTGCGCTTGATTTCCCGGTGTGCCGTATAGCAGGCGCTTTGGCCCTGTAGGAGAGTTTCGAAGGTTTCCTTTAATTCCGGGTAGCGGGCGCCAATCACTTGCTCGGTGGCCATCTGCGCTACAATTTCCTTGATGGCCGTGCTCGCCGTCGAGAACGACGTCCATGTGTCATCATTGTCAAACCCCCCTTGGTGCGAGGCTAGATGGGCGATTTCGTGAATCGCGACCACTTTCGCCAGTTTGATCGGGTCGAAGCGCTGCCGAGGCAGGGCATGAGCGAATATCTTACCCCAGCATACTGCGACCGTGGCTCCGATCACATCGGCTTCGGCAACGTAGTAGCCCAAGATGTCAAAAAGGTGCTCATCTTCCGCTCCGTCGACTGGCAACTGACGATAGAAATCTTCTCTGGTAACTTTTACTGCGGTGCGCTTGGGAAGGGACACTTCGTTCGAGCGGCAAATTGGCAGGCGGAACTCATAGCGATCCTTGGCGTTTTCCAACGCAAGCAACCCAGTCCCTTCTTCTAACCAATCGAATACGTCTTGCCGCCAAGCACAGTTACATACGCCTTCGATGACGGCGCGGTCTTTCTCAAGATCGTAAATCATGCTCACGATGCTAGTTGTCCTTGGTTTCGTTGGTGGGATTCTTGAGCAGCTTTTCAAGTTCTAGTTCCCGACGCTTCCAAGGGTCCGTTGGGTCAGCCTGCTCTTCTGCGGACTGCGCGCGAACATGCACGGTATCCCATTTAATGCGCCGCTCCACCGGTGGCGGTAGGCCTTGGTCGATGCGCCGCCCGAGACAATGCATCTGTCCGTTAACGTCGCGCCCCGTGCTCCCTACCGTAACGAACCCAATCAGTTGGTGTTCGTCGGTGAAAATCGGGCTGCCATCCCCTCCGCGCTCCATCCCCTCCGAATAGAAGTCGATCTCGTGCGAGTTGCGGAAAATCCTGAAAATAGCCGGTTGGGGCGTTTTGCCATCTGCCGCGAAATAGTAGCCGCGGATCTTTGTGCTGTCGCAGCCGGAGGGAAATTCGAGCCGCGCCGGGCAAATTTCATTCCCCCATTTATCCGCAAAATCAATGTGCAAGCCCACGCCGCTCTCGGTTCCGCCGCCATCGGACATCTCAATGGTGAAACTGTCCGGCGAAAGAACGAGGTAATCCAGTGACGACGCATAAAGCGCCTGAAACGTTCCAATTGGGATATCCGGCTCATTCATGCACCAAGCCTCGAACAGATTGGGCTCGGTGGGCAGCATGCCATAGCTGTCTTGGATGTGGGCGCAGGAAAAAATAAACCCGCTCGCCAGCACGCCGAGGCATTCGGGCTGACGGGGTTTCGAGTCAGGGGTCGGCACGGTCCAGAGTGACGTGCTGTGCTTTACGGGGCCGCCGAGTGCAACGATGCCGACGATAGATGCCCGGGCGTGCTCAAAAGTAGATTGGGGATTACTCATCGTGAGAATCAAGCGCTCGTAAGCACCGAGTGTCTGGGGTTTGAGCGTCATCCACTCTCTTGGATAACTCGCGAGGAGTCCGGTGGCAACAATTCCCGCCCACGCCGTCGTCAATTTCCAGTGGCGAACGCCGAAGTGGGGTTGCGCATGTATGCTCGGCTCAAAATTTACTCACGGTAACCGCACCCGCACTGCCGGCAGAGTGCTCAGTGATGCGTGCTAGGATTGAGGGTGAATCCTCCACCCTCTGAACCGAACGAAAACCAGCCGGCCGCGCCCAATGCATGGCCTCGACTCCGAAAGATCACACCCTGGGGAGAGGCATACACGACCCAGCACACTGCGAACTCTAAGCAGGCGCGCTGGGTTGTTCGACTTAAGCCCGGCGTCATCAAATACGAGCACATCCTGGTGTGGGAAGCTGCACATGGCCCCCTTCCCCGGGGGTGGGTGATTCACCACCGGGACGGCAATCCGCTGAACAACGCGCTCGAAAACTTGGAGGCCATGGAGAAGGGCGCGCACACTCGCATGCACCGCCGCGAACAAATGCTCAGCCACAGCACCGTGGACGGGGTCGAAGGGAAAGTCTGTCGCGCCTGCAAAACCTGGAAGCCCCTGTCGGAATTTCCCCGCAACGGTCACTCGCGGGTTGGCACCGTCGTCTATCGCCCCAGCTGCTCGGCTTGCTACGCACGTCAGCAGCGACTCGAGCGTGAATAAGTCTCCGACAAGAATCGCCGCCGCCCGGAATTCGCGACGACTCTATGAGAAGCTCAGACAGAGCGGACTCAGGAAAGTGAGTCTTTGGGTCTGCCCGGAAAATGAGCCTCTCATCCGCCGCCTGCGTGCGCTTGATCTGCGCCGGCCGACCACATCCGAGGCAATGCGCCGCGCGCTGAGCGGCAAACGGTCCGGAAAAGCGCCGCTCCCAGAAGCCGAGCAGACGGTGCTGGAATTCGGCGCTGGAGGATGAGCGAGAACGCTAAGGCAGAGGTGCAGGGGAATTCCAGCAACGTCACCCCCCCCCCAGGAAGAGACCACGTGGGTTCGTGCTATCAAAGGACATGGGACTGCACATCCAGCCGATCCACGTTGCGCAACGAATCGATTACCTCCGTCGGGCACTCGAGCCATCTCGCTACAACCCGGAAGAGACCAAGCACATCGCGAACCCAAGGTGCGGTGGCGAGCTGTGGGGCTACCTGGGGTTGGGGTCGGTAGGGATGCCGGAACTGCGCAAACTCGCCGCGGGCATCCATCCCACGACCGGTGAGAGTCTCACTGCTCGAAGACACGATCGGGGCGGGACTCAGGTTCGGACTGCATTCACGAGCATCCTCTTCACCGCGCCCAAGAGCGTTTCCGTGCTCAGTGAGATCGGCGGCGATCTGCGTCTGCGGGATTGTTTGCGCGAAGCCGCGGAAGAAATGCTGGTTCGGATGGAGAAAGACTACGCGGGCTTCCGGGTGAGAAAGCTCGCCGCACCCGACCGAAATCGACCAAGGAAAACAGGCGTGGCGGGCTGGATAACTCGGCTTGAGAACGACAGCCGCCACGCGGATCCACACCTGCATGTCCATTCTGAGCTTCTGAACGCCACGGTCGACCTGAGCGATGATCGAGCCCCCTTCAAGGCACTCGACGTCTACCCACTTCTGCGTGACCAGCGGGCGCTTCGTGAGTCGTTCGATGGAGACTTGGCCCAGCGGGTGAATGCGCTGGGTTATCCGATCGCATTCGCCGCTGATCGAACGTTTGAAATCGAGGGCATCAATCCAGAGATACTTCATCGATTTAGCACAGGGCGACAGCGGGCGATCGAGCAGGCACAACAGGCGACGGGCGTTCCGCACCCATCGTCGCCGGCCATCGCGGTTGCCGCCGAACAACTGCGGCCGCGCAAGCGCGCGAGGACTCAACCGGAGCTGCGGCTTCACTGGCGCTACCGGGTCAGCGCCGCTGAACTCGCCCAGCTCACCCGCATTCGACAGCGGGCGTTGGGCATTGAGCCGCCGATGGAGCGCCAACCGATGCGCCTTGATCCAGACCACCCAGCGAGCGATTCAGCTCAAGAGATGCGACCATGATGAGGCGGCGTGGGCGGGCGCCAAGAAGCGGGTGCTAAGATGGACTCACGTCCAACCGCCTCACGATCCCCTCCCCTAGCCAACATGAACGATCTCGATGAACTTTCCTCCACCGCAGCCCTCTGCGACACGGACGCCATCCTCTCGCGTGCGCTCGAGGAACTAAGCCAAGAGACGATGCGGCTTCTCGATGAGCTGCGCCGCTCGCCGTGTGCTTCCACGCGACACGAAATCTTGCTGCACCTCGAAACCCAAGGTCGGCAGATGGCGCACCTCGCGCACCTCGGGGTGCTAATCCACGCGCTACCGCTGCGCACTCCCGAGTGGGACGAGTGCCGGCAGGGTCCCCTCGGCAAAGCGGCGCAGGCGGTCGCCCAGCTCGAGCGCGAACTGGACCACTAACGGGCCGCACTTTCTTCAGTTTGGCCGGGGTCCGCAGATGACGGCCATCTGTCGGTCGATCTCCCTGTCCGCCGCCTTCAGTTCACGGATCGACATCTGTGAACGGTAGATCTCGCTCCAGATCATCGCCTCAATCGAGGCTTCCTCGTCGGGTGTTACGATCGCCATTAGCGCGACCTGGATGTAGGCGTCTCTCGTTGTCGTTGGAGGGTTCATGCCGAGGTGGGGGAAGAGGCGTCGAGGGGAATAATCTCGCGCAGCAAGGGCGCCACGATGCCGTGCACGACCTTCAATGCCGCTTGGTGCGCGTCCGAGCCGAACCACGCCTCGGGGTGAGAGCCTGGCTGAGCGAGCCAGCGCACGCGCTCGCGACTCATCGCCTCGGCGATGAAGCGGCGGACCAAGGCCCCGAGGACGAAGGTGGGCACCCCGAGGCGCAGAAGCTCCCGCTGCGAAATGGTTCCGATTTCGTTCGTCGGGTCTTGGACGATCTGGAAGCAGCCGTCGGGAGCAGGTTGCGTGACTCGCCATGTCTGAACAGGCACCCCCTTCGCGCCGAGCTCACGCCGCATGTGGGCGGCACCCGCTTTGTTGAGCCAAATGTAGATTCCCGGACGGTATTCATTCCCAAGGGGAATCATCGCGACGTAGAGGGCGGTGTTGCGTAGAGCGAAACGCGAGGCGGGCGGAGGGGTGGGTAGCGAATCCATGTTGGATTCTAGCACGACAGTTTGCGTGGGTATCCCAGAGTTACGCAGGCAACCCTCAACCGCTCCCACTGAACAACCAGACGACGAAGACGTAGGGCCAGGTGAAGAGGACCATCAGCAGGGGAAGCACCCAGCAGATCAATGCGGCCAGCGCACCGGCGGCTACTCCCAACCCAAGTGGGAGGACGATGGAACGCGCCGCGTAGCGGAGCACCAAGACCATCTGCACGAGCCCGAGCAGCAACGGCAGTCCGACGTCGTTGAGATTAGGATAGGACGTAAGCGCGAGAGGAAACTGCGCGAGCAGAATGCCCGCACCCCACAGCCAATAGCCGAACGCCAAGATCCATGTCCCGATTAGCATGATCATGGGGATCACGATCATGCTCAGCACCCCGAACCCGAGGTCCACGGGGTCTGGGGCGTTCGCGATCGCTCCGCTGAAGATCCACGTGAATGGCCAGTAGCCCTCGGCGGCCAACGCGTGCGCCCGGACGGCCGTCTCATGGAAGAGCAACCCGACCGCCATGAGAGGCACGAAGAGCAAGGCGAGTAGGACTAATCCACCCTGCGTGAACACGCCCGGAATCAAAGTGGCCCAACTTTCGTTCTCATTCTTGTTCATGCGACTTCCTCGATTTGGTGTTTCGGTTGTGAGCGGGAGGCGCGCCGTTGCAGGCGCAGTTGAATCGCGTGCTGCGTGAGCGCGTCCTCGATCGCCCTAAAGTTTCTGCCGGTGGCGGCGGCGTGCGCAGGATTGAAGATCCCCGGCCCGATTTTCAGCTGGTGCGCGACTCGCCGATGGTCGTCCTCGTTCATCGGCTCGAGCACGAGCCAGGGACTCGCGAGACGATTCAGGAGCTCTTCCGGCAAGAGATGAGCGCGCTTGATGAGCTCCGTGATATTCGCCCGAGAGGAGTCCCCTCCCCCGGCGAAGCCGACCTGCCGAACCTCCAGTTGTCGCCACAGCGGCTGCCAGGTGCCCGCAGCGATCACGAACACACCCTCCCGCAACCGGCGCGAATGATGCTCGTTCCACTCCCCGCGAATGCCGCCGTGCCCCAGGGTGCGGTCGAGGAGAGCCATGATTCCCGCCAGTCGACTCCCCGACCAATCGGAGTTCTGATCGATCTTCTCCTTCCCGCCGCCGCCGGCGAGCGCGTCCAGTTCATCGAGAAAGACGATGGCGCGTTCGTGTTCGTCGAGGGTGCGAGCGATTACTTGGTGCGTGTTCTCCGACTTCGCGCCGGCCACAATCCAATTGCCGACCGTGAATGTGAGCACCGGCAGTCCGCCCAGCCGGCGGGCGAGCAGGCGGACGAGGTGAGTCTTACCGACGCCCGAGGGCCCGATGAGAAGCGGATTCAGGCGCAGCTGCACCGGCGAGTGGCGCGGATCCAGTGCATCTTCGAAAAAGGCCTCTGCCATCGCCGTGAGCAGTTCGAGCGCCTTCTCCTGGGAAGGGGTCAGCACCGAGGTGCTGAGCGTCACCCCGTCGAATTTGTCCCCGAATCCCGCGCGCTCCGCGAGGTCGCGCACGTGCGCCCGCGCTTTGTCCGAGGTCTGAATCGCCTCCGCCGCGCGGAACAGTCGCGCGACGAGCACGGGCTCCTGCGCGGGCAAATCCGGGTGCAACGCGATTGCTTCCAGAAGCCGGAGGTCGCGCCCGGCAAGTTGCGTCAGCACGCTGCGCAACGATTCCTCATCGTGCGCGGCAATGGTCGAGAAGACGCTCGCCGCAGCGCGGGCGACCGGGGCGACTCCGAGCTGGCGGATCAGATTAGCGAGAGAGCTCATGGTGTTTTCGGAAGTGGGAATGACGGGAGAGTTACCGCCAGCGGTGCCGTGGTGGGTTCCCCCAACTTAAGGCAAAGCGCGAAGAGCTGTTCGCGGCGGGGTTGCACATAGGCCGCCGTCGTGTTGAAATGACGATGCCCCAAGAGCCCTTGCACTGCGGTCAAATCGCCCGATAG
>JACCDX011501867.1_pt1 | contig 16991 bp, 15 predicted proteins | sample 7449681 | NCBI WGS metagenome assembly JACCDX01 (sample SAMN15323450, study PRJNA562643) | freshwater metagenome | isolation source: river surface water | place: USA:Blue River Watershed | collected 2017-08-18 | reverse complement strand
GTTAAAATATCTTGTATTGTGTCTATAGAAATCGGTAAATTACCATTATGACCACCAGCAGTAATCGACCTAAAATAATTTACATCTGAATTTGTAATAGCCACTCTAAAACGAGTTGGATCAGTAAGGCCAACAAAAATAACGTCCTCTTCTTTGTTAAATTTTTTTATCTGATAAAATAAGGTCTCAAAAATTGTATAATTATCAGATCCACCCATCCCGTGGTTTTCCAAATCTAAATTTAATTTTTCTGCCAGTACTTGGCTAAAATGTTTTGGTTCATATCCTAAGTAATCTATATAAGGTTTCACCCAATGTTGTAATTTCATTGTGGTATCTGTATATAACGCCGAATTAGAATCCCCAAAAACCCACAATTTCCCCATTACTTATAGATTAAAAAGTTTTCTATTATTAAGATATCTAAGTCGGTATTATAGAAAGTATCTAAAGCATCTTTGGGTGTTAATACCATTGTTTTATCCTTTATATTAAAAGATGTGTTCAATAATATTGGATACCCACTTAGCTTTTCAAACTCTCTTAACAACTTGTATATGTTAGTATTTTTATGAACTGATTGTACTCTGGCTGTGCCATCAACATGTGTGACAGCTTTAAGTATATCCTTGTATTCTGATTTAACTTGAACAATTTGATTCATGTATGGTATTTCATTCTCCATAATAAAATACTTACTTTGATCATCCACTGTCACCATTGGCGCAAATGGTCTAAAGTTCTCTCTTTTCTTAATTAACTTGTTGATCCTATCTTTCATCCCTTCTTTGGTTGGGTCCGCTAGTATTGAACGATTGCCTAACGCTCTCGCACCAAACTCACAGTGACCTTCAAACCAACCAACAACTTTACCTTCGTGTATTTTTTTTGCTACATATGCTCTTAATTTGTTTTCTGACCTGAACATATGGTATTTTTTATTTTTTAATACTCTAACAATTTCTTTATAAAAATATATTGGGCCAAGGAAAGGATTTTGTGTAACTCGCTCCTCTAATTCTTTATTCTTAACTAGATAATGTATACAAGCACCAATAGCAGAACCAGCATCTGATGGTGCAACCGGTATCCATAAACGTCTAAATGATGTGTTATCTAAGATCTTACCATTAGCTGACCCGTTATATGCGCAACCACCACTTAAACAAATGTTACCAGTATCATCGATATATGATATGGCTTTTAATAGGTCAAAGAAAACCTCTTCGTACACTTTTTGGATTGACGCGGCTAGGTTCTCATGAACCGCTTTAATCGGCTCTTCTGGTAATCTAGGTTCTATACCTAAATGTTCAACCAACTCAGCATTAAACATGATTTTACTTGACTTATTCCAGGTAAAATATTTTAAGTTACATTTAACACCGCCATTTTTATATCTGATTAAATCTCTAACCTTATCAAGATAAACACTAGGATCACCATATGATGCTAACCCCATAACTTTATATTCACCTTCGTTAGGCTTAAATCCTAAAAAAGATGTCATGGCAGAATAAAATAACCCTATTGAATGTGGATATTCTGATACTGTTATTGTATCAATTTCCTGACCATTGGTAAAACCAACAGAAGCTGTTTCATATTCACCAACACCATCTACTGACAGACAGGTGGCTCTTTTAAAATCAGATGTGAAGAATGAATAATATTGATGGGACAGGTGGTGCTTAGAGTAAAAAACATTATCAGAAACTCTACTAAGATTTTTTTTAAGATCCTTTATGTTTCTTATTATTTTAAAATATGATTCAATAGAATGTATTGGTGAGTTAAGAAAGTTTTCTTTTATATTTTGTTTAACCCTTTTTAACTTTAACTCTGGGTCTTCATAATAACATACAACACTTATATCTTCTTTTTTAAGTTTATATGTTTTAAAGATATGATCAATGGTGTTATTTGGGAATGATGAATCATGTTTAACACCTGTGAATTTTTCTTCTTCACATGCGAACAATAATTTACCATCTTTAAATAAACACGCAGATGAGTCATGGTAGTAAGCAGATATTCCAATTACATATTTCATTAGGTTCTTTTGTATATGTTTTCAATTTCTTGGTTTATTATTTTAAAAAATATTTCATGCCCTCTTAGATCCCAATGACAATCTTTAACCTGATTACCTGTTGAATAATATATTGAGTTTTTGTAAGAACAAAAATCATAACCATCCGGATCCCACATTATAGCATCAGTATCGTGTTGATTCCAAAGACCTTCTTCACCATAATGTAAATTAATAAAACCAATTGTTTCATTTAATCTATCATATACATGAAGTTTTTCATACAATGGTTCAATTTCTTTGTTGTATCCGAATTGAAAAGGATTCCAGAACCAGTGGATTGGTTTAATACTTTTTTCTTCTAATAGTTTGTTGATTATATCAATCCAGTTAATTAATTCGTGTGCAGAGTTTGGGTGAGTTTCTTTATATAACAACCATTCGTTAAAAAATAACGCGTTGTCTTTTATTCTTTCAGCAATAAATTTATCATTCTCAAAACCCATTAATACAGATAGGTATAATTCCTCACCAGTAACAAAGTTTGTTGTTTTCTCATATGATCTAACCCTATCCAATGTTGTCCAACCAAATATTGCAATATCGTTTTCTTTTAGTTCTGGTATTCTACGTAGAACACTTTCAAATATTGTCAAGTTATCCGAACCAGGAATTGAATATACAGAAACTTCTTTTCCCGTTTCTTTAAGTAATTCTATCCAATCTTTTGGTACATCGCCATTTTCCAAACATATCTTTAAATAATCCGTACAGAATCTTAGATCCAAGTTGTAGTTAAAATGAAATGGTGTTGAAAATGAGTCTCCGAATATTCTGATTGACATATTATAATTCTACAAATAAAAATGGGTTATTAACTAAGAAAGGGTTAGCGTTTTCTTCAATATTTTGTAATATTGAATTAGCAACAGCGAAGTGTGATTCTTTAGAAAAGTGAAAGCTTTTGATTTCACCGTTCGTTACATCACCAACGTTCTCAAATTTAAGTGCGTCTTTGTGTAAGAAGAAAACATTAGATAACGTGTTCATATGTTCCACAAATTGTCTTGGAGGTACATTAGCATCTGCAGCTATCTTTAATATATCACTCTCAGAGAAGAAAATATAAATTAAATGTGTGTAGTTTTTTGATGCAACATATGACTTAATTGATAACAGATCTTTTATAAATCCTTCATAATGACTTTTATATGATGTTGTCATAAAGAAGTGATCTTTGATTGTATCAATTAGCTTTTTATCATCCTGTAGCTCTTTGTATTTTATACTATTCTCATCAAACATCATGTTAGGATGAATAACATAATACTTATCATTGTAACGAATTGGATATCTATGGCTATAACTTAATTGAGTTATAATTAACGGGTGTTTGTATGCTGAAAATTCATCCACACCAGCAACTTTAATTTTATCTTGTTGAATAAAATAACGTTCTTTTGGAAATAAATTAACATGGTACTCAAATGTGGCGTCTTCAAATAAATCCATATATCTTCTCAATATGAATTCATTACAGCTACCTGCTTGTGATATGTTAAGAACAGGTAAATTAGCTTTTTCACCCATGTGTGAGCCCCAGTTATTAACATAATCAAAAAGGGATGCGAATTCAATTTCTTTAGGTGTTAGCTCAGAAAAATCCTTAACAATTCTACCTTTTTTATACTGATTTTCAATGAATTGACCATCCCCAAATGAGAATGAATCACCATTAATCACAATCAAATCAAAATCTCTAATATTCATAATATTTCTTTACGTTTTTTGCGAAGTCTGGGTTTGGGTAGTGGTGGTCTACATCCGATCCATCAATTATTGAATTTGTTTTTTCTGCTAAGTCAACCAATTCAAATAGAGACTGTTTAAGCTTTGTTTTACCCCATTTAACTAGGCCGGCCTCTGTATTATAACTATTACTAAAATATATATAATTTTGTCCCCAGGTTAATAATTTTTCCAGTTTATCAATATCCAGGACCAAATCGATTAAATGATATTCATGTTCTAGTTTTCTATAATTTTCCCAGAAACCTAACCACTGTTCTAATCCACCAAACTCCTCAATAACTTTCTCATGACATTCCTGATATGTTAGGTGAAATGGTTTATTCCAATTCATAGGTTTACCAATCTCCTCCTCAAATTTAGTTACAGCATCAAACACATCAACACCATCCCAATTATCAACCAACCACTTCTTAAAATGTAAACTAATTTCACTATAATCTATAAACTTAACCTTAGTTGCTGGTGTATATATCGATCTGTTTAAGATCAAGTATGGTCTAAAGGCCGCACAGACGCTAACTAAGTTATCAATAATAACTTTAGGTGGATCAAAGTCTAATGTGTCTGTGTTGAATAGGAAAATGCTTGTTTTGGCACTATTGTAATCAATAGATGTAAAGTATTGTTTCTGTAACGGCTGTTCCAGTTCATTAACTGTGACCTTAGAATCAAAGTATTCCATTAATACTTCGTGGTTTTCTGGATACAAATGATGTTTAAGCTCTCTTATGTCTTTTGTGAAATTAACAACAGTTTTACCGTTGTTTAACCAGCATTTAATTAAACCGGTTCCCCAATCTATTTGTTGTGTATTTTTGGTTGTACCTTCAACTGGTTCGATATAAAATGGTGTGTAGTCATCATGAAAATTAAACTCACTTCTGTTGAAATTTGGGAAAGTGTCATCCTTAGATATAGACCAAGATGGATGACCATATTCTCTATATTTTTTTAAATCGACACACCAAAATTCTTTATAAAAATATGGTATCTTGTCTGTATATGAGATGATATGACCAACTAAACCATCACTATCTTTACATAGGTTAATAGAATCTACAATAACATGTTTACCACCGTTTTTAGCTGGTCTTAATAAATGACCAATCCAATTACCAATAGCATAATCATAGTCATCAATCGACGCTATATCAAGAAATTCTTGTTCTGATTTAAAATACAAAACATCCATGTGGATGTTGTGTGATCTTAAGTCAAGTTTAGCATTGAATAACCAAAAGTCAGTTAAATTTAATAATTTCTCAATATATAAATCACCAACCTTTTCTTTATCTAAATCGTTTATTACTCCTAATACTACTCTCATTTAAAATATAAGTTTATAATTTTACCTTGTCTTAATCCAAAAAAATACACCAAATCATCAATATCTCCCACAGGTTTCGCTAACGGTATTCTACCTGGATTATAAATCGGTTTGGTATAATCATAACCATATTTCATAACATCGTTCTCTCTACACCAATTATAGTAATTTGCTTTAATACCTCTCTCGTATGTTGGATCAATTTCATCCATACCATCTAACTCAATGTGAATCTCATTAGATAAACCTTGACTTTGTCTAACCAATTCTTTTTCAACAACTGGCATATCATCATCACAAAAACAATGGAACAAATTCTTACCTGGTGTTGCATAACCTACATAGATCCAACCAGCTAACATACTACATTTAAAATGTTCATAATCCTCTTCTTCATATGGTACTTGCATATGTGGTGTAGCTGTTGCTATGATTCTTTTATCAGGTCTGATCTGGTGTCTATTCTTTTCTGCAATTTCAGTTAAGTGAACTAGATCATTTAATCGATGACATAGTTCTTCTGTTTCTCTTACTTTTGGATTGGGGCTATCCTTCTCACACGTTTCAACATACTTGTGAAACTCCTCATGAATTCTGTTTAACTCTTCTCTCGTAATATCATCATGAATATCAGCGCTACCAACGTAGTGTTCACCCAATGAATCAATAATCTCAACCAATTGTTTAATTTCTTTAATATAGTTAGAGAAATCTTCGTTTGTTGATGATATAAACCATTTATCTTTAAATTCTGGTACACCTAGTTTCCACTGGTCTTTCCAGTTTAACATTAGTTCCTTCCAGGCTATAGCATATCTGGTATCAACTAATTCCCAATCAAAAGACTTTTCTTCGCCCTTATAGTTTTCAAATACAATTGTTAAAATCATTGTTTATTTTTTTAAAAATTATTTCAGATAACCAAATATGCCCCTCTTCAGATAAATGGTAATCCTTTATTTGTTTATTCGTTTGTTTATATATCGATTTATCTGATTGATCAATCCTTTCTATCCAACCTATCTTTGGATCATCTAGCCAGATATTACCAGTATAATCTTTAGTGTTATATGATCGATCAATGTCATCATTATACTCGGAAAGTACATCTCCACCAATTGAACATATATTCCATAATATAACATTTTTTGTTAAATTTTTGTATATAAAATGGGATATTTTTGTAATCAGATCAATATCATTTCTATATGTAAATCCTAATGAGTGAAAGTTAATGAAATAATCTTCAATGGTTTTCCATTCATCAATATTCCAAGTATAACCTTTGTTATTTTTTATCTCGTCATTGTATACACCCATGTCAGAAGCGTAAACTGTTCTAGATTCATTTTCAGAAACTGGAACATCCATTCTACCTGGCCCAGATATTTGTATAATGATGTAATCATTTTTGTTTATATTTTCTAATTCGTTTATTATGGTTTTTAAAATAAAACTATTTGAACAACCAACTAACCCTTTATTAATCAATTCAACACCCAACTTATCAGACAATAGTTTTGTCCAATTTAATGTATCTCTATTTGGATAAAAATCAGTAAAGCTATCACCAAACGTGTAGATCATTTATATAAATTTAGGTGTCGCTTTATAATTTCTAGTAACCATCTCTGCCCATTTTTTACCGGCTGGTTCATGGTATTGTGCGTTTCTCCAGTGAACTATTAAGTGTATTCTATCTTCTTTAGAATCATTCCAAACAGCATGTCTGTTAGATAAGTCTAATAAAAATCCTTTACCTTCTTTAAATGGTACAATCCCTTGGTTTTCCATAATAAAATTACAACCTTCAGGATTATTTAAAGCAATGTTAATTGGGAATAATAATTTATGATCTCTATCTCTATGTGGTAAAACATAACCACCGGCTTTAAGTAACATGAATCTAACTCTTGTATATGACTCATGTGGAAATACATCTTTAAAATACTCAATTGTTTTAGGTATTCTATCTGATATCTCTGTCCAATCATATGGAACAAGTTTTTCATCACCTAATGATTTATATTCTTCATAGCTATCCCAGTTCATTGTATGTTGTGATGATATACCATGTATAGTTAAACTAGCCCAACCACTATGTGAAGCACCCATTTGACTAGGGTCATTTGCTCTATGATCAACAAACAAAGATTTTAGTTCTTGAGCTTCGTTAAACATTTCTTTATATGGTAACCCATCCAATGGTATTTCCCAGTATGGTACACCACTTTCATTTTGTAACCACTGATACTTGTTGAACTCCGTTTGAAAATTAGGGAACTCAATGTGTTTTGGCTTTAATACACTGTTCTTCTCATAAAATTCAATTAATTTATCTTCTACCATTTTATAAATGTTTTGTTAATTCTGGTGGGAACACCATTATTGATTTATTTCTTCTAACATCATATTGTAAATAGAATGTTTTAAAGTCGTTCCAAAGTTTAACTGGATCTTGATCAGCATTTTGATGCGGTCTTTCAACATCAGTTAAGTAATCAACCAATCTTTCAATATCTGTTTGTTCAAATAAATGTAACTTCTCTTTGTTTTTGATGTACCATTCTTCCAAATGATCTCTTCTTTGTTTTCTAACTTCTTTAGGTAAGCTAAGTGATGATTGGAAAGCCGGGAAACGCAATATGTTAAGACTTAGATACGGATAACCACCGAATCTCTCTTTTAACTTAATCATATCATCCATGAAATCTGTAATAGTAAATAAACATAACGCATTGATTGTCATCATGATATATGTTTTAGACCAGTTACCTTCTTCCATAAATCTGGTTAAATTATTTAGCCAAGTTTTGTATACCACACCATCTCTAATATAATCAGCTTGCTCACCAGTTGCTTCCATACTAGTGTATAGATGAAAGTCTTTTAATCCTTTTGACTTTTCAATGATCTTGTCAATTATCTCTGGCTTACCCATTAGGTTTGAGTTAATTGCAAATCTCATATCTAAGTTCTCTTCAATAAGATAGTCAATAATCTTCCAAGTCTGTGGGCTCATTGTTGGTTCACCACCGGTAATTCTAAGTTCTTCCAAAGAATCTTTTAATCCGTTGTTCCACCATTCCCAGAAAGCTTTAATATAGGGGTTATTTTCCTCGCTATCATATAGATCTTCCTTACTACCGTCTGAGCCAAAGATCGTCGCTCCATAGGTCTGCAAATCACGATACGGACCATTCCTTATAATATCTTTGGCCCAAGTTGTACTATAGTCAGCGTTACAATAAGAACATGCCAAGTTACAAGCTCTACTAAAACTTATCTCTAGTGTTCTTAGATTAACGTTCTCACTAGTTGGCGCTGTTGATATTCTATCAATATCTTCTTGCTTGTATATGATTGATTTATGTACTCTATCACTAACATGATCTTTGCCCATGTCCTCGATTTTCCAGCAATACTCGCATTCAGGTGGTCGAACACCGTTTAACATCATCTCACGCATTTTCTTCTTGTGTGATGTGTTATGTATAGCTGTAAAATCATTAGCTAATTCATCTAATGGTATTGTTTGCTTCGGTGGATGGTGACAAGATGTTGTACCACCACTGTTAAGCCATATACTAGCGTTTAACCATTTAGCTGCGCAAAATGATGGGCTAATAACATCCAATACCGATTTTCTATATTTTAAATGTTCGTTCATCTAATTAAAATTATGTACAACGTTTTTATATTTTTTTAGTTTCTCAACTTCAACTTTGAAATCAGAATTTAACTCATGGGTTTCATCCCAAACTTTAATTTCATTATACTTTTGTTCTGAGAATGTTCCCCAGTTTGCTACTTTATAGAAGAAGATCAAAACCTTTTTATTCTTAAAGATATTATTAACCATGTCACAGAAGATATCCATCTCTTTATAGTTTTCCTTTTGAGCAACAAAAGATAATATCACCTGTTCAACTGTTGGTATTGTATTAACGAAATTTAGATTCTCAATTAACGTTTCCCACTTACCTCCAAGTCTAACTTTTTCATACGTTTCTTTTGTGGCAGCATCAATACTAATCTCACAACTCTTCACATATGGATGAATGTTACTCATCATATTCCATACTTTTGGTGTCCAAAGAATACCGTTAGTGTGAATAATAATATTTTTTAGTTTAGGGTATTTCTCCGAATTAATATTCATCAAATACTCACGCATTGGGATACTATAGAATGGATCGCCAGTACCACTAGTAAAAATCTCCTCCAGTTCATCACTATAAGCTTCTTCAATCTTTTGGAATATTAATCTACTCTTCTTTGTTCGTTCTTCAGTGTTCGGAACAATATCTACTCTACAGCTTGGGCATCTTAAGTTACATGCAACATCAAAACATAACTTAATTCGTTTTGGTTTATTGTAAATTTGATTCTTAAATTCAACAATAGGTTTGATTGGCCCGGTTACAGCACCTGTTTTAACTAACGTGTTTAACGATGGGCAAAATTCTGTGCTGCAGTTTTTAAATGAACCATCTAACATGGATTCTCTAATTTCAACAGCCGGTTCGCCAAACCAGTTGTCTAAAAAGTTTTCACTGATTTGAATGTTGGTTGTGTTCCAATATGGACAACACAGAGTTTGTTTATCTGTGTGTAATTCTGTGTAGGTGAAAGGTAACTCACAGTAATAATTTTTTAAATCAATCATTATGATAAATTTTCGTTTACGTGTTCAATACCTTTTATTTTTTCTATCTCATCTAAGAATAAATTATATTCTGGATGTGTTGGTTCGTAGATGCATTGTTCATCCCAATACTCTTTGGTGTGGAAAGGAAACTTGATAATCTTGAACAATTGTATTCTAGCTTTATCACCAAAATATCCTTTAATCATTTTAACAAAATCTACCATCTCCTTATAGTTGTCTTTTTGAACAACCATTGAACAGATAATAAACTCAAAATTTGGTACCACTTCTTTTGAAAGATATTCCAAGTTTGATAACAAAACATCCCACTTACCATTCAATCTAACCTTCTCATATGTTTCTTTTGTTGCAGCATCTATTGATATGTGTGCGCTCTTAACATATTGATGAACGTTTGGCATTCTTTCCCACATGTCTTTGTTCCAAAGTGTACCGTTGGTATGTAAGTGGATCTTTTTAAGATTTGGATATTTCTCAGGTTTAAAGTTAATCAAATAGTCTCTATATGATTTTGAATAGAATGGATCACCAGTACTGGTAATATGTAACTCCTCAACTTCATCACTGTAAGCCTCCTCGATCTTTAATACCTTATCATCTATCTCTAATATCTTTGTTGGATCGGCATTAATTAATGATGGTCGACATGATGGACATTTAAGATTGCAACTAAAATCAAAGCAGAAATTAATCCACTTTGGTTTGTTCCATTCTCTACTCATGAAATCTTCCCTTGTTAATATGTTGTGGTTTGGCTTATCATCTCTGATAACACTATGTAAGTGTGAACATTGTTCTTTATCACAGTATTTGTAAGAACCATCAAGGATAGACTCCCTAACCATCTTAGCTTTATCCCCAAACCAATCCTTTTCAAAATCCCCAGTTTCGTGGACGTTAACACCCATTAAGTTAGGACAGCAAAGATATTGTCTATCGTTGTCATAAACTTCTGTGTACATGAATGGCCAGGTACAAACATATTTCTTTAAATCAACTTCTTTATTCATAATATTTTGATATTTCTGGTATCATCACAGAAATGTTTTGATTTCTTTTTATATCCAAAGCGTTAGTGAATTTTTTAAATAAAACTATTTGATATTCATTTCTCTCTAACGATAATTGGTTCTTTATTGCTATTAATCTCTCTATTACCCAATCAACTTGGAACTCGTCCGGATACCCTTTGCTTTCAATATTACCCAATGTCTCATCAATCTTAACTATGAGATCATTCTTCAAATTATCTGGCATGTTCCTGATGTTAAGATAAGATGGATTTTGCAATATGTGTAGTATTGGTAAAATTGATTTTGAAAGGAAGAAATCAATTAGATCAAACATACAGAACACATTGTATATTTGAACGGTGAAATTGGCATTCATCTTTATGTTATCATGATCGGCCATGAACTTATATGCCATGTCAATCTTATTTTTGGTTATATCCCATACCATCGGGTATCTGATATATTCATAAACAGGGCCTAATCCATCAATTGAGAAGTCTATGGTTACACGTTTAAACTTACTTAACTTTTCTAAGGTTTCTTCTTTCATCTTTGTTAGATTAGTATTCAATCTAAACTCAATGTTCTTAGCATAATCACCTTCAATCAAATAATCCAATAACTCATAGAAAGATTTGTTAATCAATGGCTCACCACCTGAGAATCTGATGATTTTAATTGTGCTCGCATTGTCTCTGATTCCCTGTATGTAACTTGTTAGATCGTCGGTGATTTCAAAGTCAACTATTGGTAATATTTCACCCAAAGTGCTATCTAACGAAATTAATTCCTTATACTCTTTGTTAATGAGATCAGAATCCTGTGGCTGACACATTCTACATTTCAGATTACAAAGATTACCAACACGTAGTTCAATTGCGGTTGGGAATTTATCTAATTGTCCATCATTTTCTTGAGCTATCTTAACACTATCCAAATAATCTTCATTCTCTTCGTATATTTCAACTAGATCTTTTCTTAATGATGTGCCACCATTTCTTTCAGATCGATAACACTCTTCACAACCTTTAATTTCCTCACCGTTAATAGCTTTAATTCTGGATTGTTTCATATAATCACTATTCCAGAACGTATCTAAGCTTTCATTAACAGCAACACCCACAACTTTATTGTCTTTGATTGGGACATGTAAACAACAAGTCTTATAAACCCCAAAAGAGTCATTCATGACGTTGTTAAAAAAGTTAGGACAAATCGTTTTGTTATCCATTACAGTAATTTTTTAATAAAATTGTTACCATCTTCCCATCTTTCTTTTTCCGGGAACAATTCACAAAGTTTCTCGTAATAATAATTCCCTAAACCATTGAGATACAGTTTTTTCTGTGATTCTAAAATCTCGGTTTCAGTATTACCATATTTTATTTTTTCAACCAACACATTTAAATGGTCATGACCGTTATGTTGTATGGTGTGTATGTCTTTCATTCTATCTAACATGATGTTGTTTATATAATCATCTATTTTATGCTCCGCTAAATGCAGATACCCACATAAATTATGATACCTTAAATCTTTAAGGTCAACATCAATACTTAAAACATCTTTAGGTGGGTTTCTAAACCTACCTATCTCCATTATTTTCTCAACATCAGAGTGTACTGTGAATTTCTTATCGTCACCCGGCTTTGGTATGATAGATAACGATGGGTAATCGCTAAATAAAAACGTATGAGCCTCAAACATTGTCCAATTCTTCAAATATCCCTCTGTTATTTTATTGTAGATTGGGAAGAATAATAATTGCTCCACAATCTGGGGAGATCTAAATGTATCCGTATCTAATAGCTCACGATTGGTAAAATAAAAATCAACCAGATAGTCATAAGTCTTTTTAATATTCTCTAAATCATATCCACCAAAAATAGACATATTAGGAATAAAATCCATTGGCATTGTTTTAAAGAAATCCAACTCAAAACAATCCTTTAACTTTATAAACAGCTCATAATAATATTCGTAAAAAGAAATAAACCTTGCGTTCTCAATTCTATGTTCAAACCTAGGGTATAACATCACATCTGGAAAAGCAAAGATCAACTTTTTGTTCTCTGGGATCTGAACCCTCTCAAAAAGAAAGGTATCTGTGTCGATGTGTAAGAACGGTGTATTTTGATGTCTATATACCTCCATTTTAGGTATAGCAAAGTTTGGACCATCATAATTTAGTTTGTCTAATAAGTCCGTATTAATTCTATTGTATGGAAGATCTAATGGTTTTATGATCTCATAAATCTCACTTGTGGTATATAAATGAACGTTATCATATAATCTTTTTGCACATAGCAGTGACATGATCATATGGAAGATCGTTCTTTTGTTAGTATAGTCTGGTTTTGAACTAACGTTAGCCCATGTGTGAATTATGTTCATAAATAAAATCTGTTCAGTAGGTTGAAATGCGGTGACCTATCCCAAACTTTTTGTTCTGTTTTCCTGTTGAAATCATAACAACCAAGTATATTAATATCTATTTCATTTTCGCTTTCCAACGCTCTTATTTCATCAATATAACACATTTTTTTCGCAATAACTAATCCAGTTAAATCATACTCAATGTTATCAGCATGACCACCACCAAAATTATATGTACTGGTAGGTAAAAATATCATATTACCCATAAAACTATGTACTAGTGAATCATTTATGTATATGAAATTTTCATTATCTCTCCCACTTATTAAAATCTCAAAGGAGGTTTCATCTTTCATTTCAGCATAAAACTTAAGCACGCCCTTTTGTTTATCATTTTGATCATCAACGTGTCTAAAGGTAAACTGTAATTGATTATCACATATTTGTATACCCAACTCATCATTACCCTTCCATACAATATTGGATACAGAATCCTGAGGCCCACCGATTAAATCAAATTTAATGTAGAATGTGTACTCATTAGAGTTGTCAAATGCCAATATGTTACCACTATTCATACCATATGATATGATATCCGGATTTAAACACCAGGGTTCCTTATATTTTATTATCATATTAAATGCGTTTTATAAAAGTCTTCTAATTCTGGAAAAGTTTTGACAAAATCGGTTCCTCTTCTTTGATCGATTTGTTTAATGTAATGTGAAAATGTTTTTCTTTGTTTGAATAACTCATTATCATCTATTGGTGATATGGACCAATCATACGTTCGTTTAAGTTTCTGAATTTCCATATCAGAACATCCCATATGTGTGTGATCATACATGAGAGTGGCATTAAATAACGCTAATTTAGATTGTTCTAAAATGTTATGTTTCATTTGATGTGGTAGTATCTGAATGCTCATGAAATTAGGGTAACGCAAATATGATGTATCAAATATCGCTGGTTGTATCCAACATCTTTGTTCATTCTGATGTATTCTTTTCAACTCCAGAACATCTAAAATAAATTTATCAAATGAGAAAACACTTAAAGCATTGTATGTAACCATGAAATCAATAGTCACTTGTGGTAACTCTGTTAATATTTTATTAACGTTATTCATGAACCTATTATAGTCCATACCATTTCTAAGATATTCAGCTTGTTTACCGTGAGCATCACATGATGTGAATATTACTAGTTCTCTAATTCTACCTTCACCCAATATGCGCTTACACTTCTCTATTAGATTATCAATTAGTTTATCGGGTACACCTAAGTTAGTATTGATGGCTAGATTTAAATTTCTATTAGGTTCTTTTTGTTCTAATATGTAATCTAAAACACCCCAAGTATCTTTTGATAATAAAGGTTCACCACCGGTAATTCTGAATGTGTGTAAATCTCTATATAGTTCCGGCCACCATTCCCAAAATGCCTCAACATATGGATTGTATTCTGAATTTAAATAAGGTGTGGTTTCTTCGTTAAAATGGTTAAAGCCATTTTCATATGGTCCATATTTTTTAAGCTCCTCAACCCATGAACTTGAGAATTGTGGGCCACAGTACATACATTTAAAGTTACACGTATTGCTAAATGCTACTTCAACATATTTTGGATTAAAATCCGCTCTCCAATTTAAGTCTTTAATTTCATTATAATGTTCCCAAGACCATGGTTCGGATGATTTAAAAACCCTATCAGAATATCTATCCGAATTGTCTTCTATTTTCCAACAATATTCACATTCTGATGGTCTACCACCATTTAACATTTCACGTCTTTTCTCTTTTTTAAATCTCGTGTTATGTAATGCCGATGGATTGTTTTTAATTTCAATCTCAGGTATCTTATGAAGACTTGGGTGGTGACATGAGTGGTTGTGCCCAGTATGTAACTGTAGTGTTACCTGTGTCCATTTAGCTAGACACATACCCTTACCAATCCCATCAAGAGATTCGCTTACATTTTTATAGTGTTTATTAATGTCTATACTCATATTGATTTTATTTCGTTTTCAATCCATGGACTAACACTTCTAAAGTCACTATTTCTTAATACATCCAATTTCTTAACGAAATCTAATGTGTTGTGTTCCGTTCTTGTTGGTTCGAAAACATTTAAATAATTAATAAACCCGTTTAGATCGTCCTTTATTTTTTGTGTTAAAGTAGTGTCTTTTGCTATGTTATCTGTGATAAAACTTCTAACCTTATCTTTAAATTCCTCACTAGTATTTCCTACAGACAAGTGATATGGATATGTTACCCATTGTGTCATAACATTATCAAAAAACAAGTCTTCTTGTTTGATATAATCTATGAAGTCAAAAAAGTGAAACACATTAAAGATAGAAATGGTAAAGTTAAACGAGAAGCTAATTGAATGGTATTTCGTTTTACTTAAATCCCTTAGCTTCTTTACATTAGCAAAGAACTTCTCATGTGAGAATCCTGTTCTAATATATTCGCCCATCTCGCCATATCCGTCACAAGAAACAACCATGTGACAGTTCTTAAAGTTTGATAACAACTCTAATATATCTGTTTTCTTATACATAAGATTTGATAGATTAGTATTGATAACGATCTCACACTCTTTAGCATTTGGAAGCAACTGATTTAGATATTGGAATGTCTCATCCATAATCAATGGTTCACCACCAGCCAAATACACCCAGTTTAAATTGTTTGTATGTTTATCTAGCTTCTGCACAAAATTATCACCAATCTTTATTGATTTGTTATCCATATTCACAACATGATTAGGATAAACTATTTTAGCATCCTCGTACCAGTTTGTTGAATAGATTGGTGCGCACATTCTACATGAGAAGTTACACAAGTTAGAGAATCTTAAATCGGTTGATTTTAATTTAGAGATGTTATAATTTTCATCCACCAATTCTTGAGATAACTCAACATAGTTTTTACCTGTAATTCTTTCCCATAGATTGTTAAAATCATTTCTCATTCCGTGACCATTCTTAAAACAGATGTCACATACCTTTGGCTTCTCGCCGTTTAGCATTTGCTTACGTAATTCTAGGAATTTTGGGTGGTTGATAACATCATCAATGTCACCCTCATTAACAGAAATATCCCAACCATCTGATATACAGCAGGGAGCAACTAAACCATCTGTTCTAACAAATAAATGTAGAAAAGGAAGAATACATATTGATTCTTTTAAAACATCATCTCTATCCATGGACATATATTTTTGTAACTTGTGTTTCTCATTAGATCTAATTTTTGAAAATAAACTTTCAAATCATTTCTATGGAAATCTCCTTTAATTATTTTTGAGTCGATTCTAACATAATCTTTAACCGTTTGCATGATATCATAAATGTTAGAAGCGTACTGTTTTTTTGCTAAGTTCTCGTCAATATAGTTAATCACCTTTTCTTTAAATTCATCTGGCGCGGCACCAACAGCAAAATAGTATGGTGTTGTAGCCCAGTGAAAATGCATCTTCTCTTGTGGTAAATAACCATTACCAGAAACATAGTCAATAAAGTCAAAGATATGAAATATATTCATCAATGTTATTGTATATTCAATTTCAGCATAAACATTTTTGTGCGTCTTATTGAACTCAACGATTTTGCTTAAATTATTAAAGAACTTTTCTGAAACAAATCCGGTTCTCTGAAATTCACCAACCTCACCATAACCATCACAAGAACAGCCAATAATAACGTTGTTAAACTTTTTAAGCTCATTTAAAACATCCCTATCTTTATAC
>JACCDX010095075.1_pt1 | contig 17000 bp, 9 predicted proteins | sample 7449681 | NCBI WGS metagenome assembly JACCDX01 (sample SAMN15323450, study PRJNA562643) | freshwater metagenome | isolation source: river surface water | place: USA:Blue River Watershed | collected 2017-08-18 | reverse complement strand
GGTCTTCTCTCAGGTATTGACCAACCCGCTGGGTTAAACTTTGCTCAACCTATCGTAGGGGCTGTCACACAACAAGACAGAGCCTTTGAGACCTTTGTAGAACATGGTGTCTTTACCGATACTGCATACCCAAGCGATAGCATGGGTTCTAGTGCAGGTACTGTTGGTTTACTCTCAAGAGGAGAGACAGCAAGCAAGGCGTTTCACGCCCCTGCTACTAGTGGGGTTGCGGGGTTGAGAATTAGTGGTGATGCTCAAGTATGGGTAACCAATCCTCGTTATTTGAGTTCTAACCAAGTGAAGAATGCCTTCTTTGAGTATTCTGACATTATTCCTACAGATGCTTCAGCAACCTATACAGGAAATTACCCCTTAGATATTAACAGAACAGGGACAGATACTGAGTATTTCCCCAAGACTTATGCTAATTCCAATAGACAAAGTGGATTGGGTGGAGCTCACAGACCTTCAGGTATGGGTGCAGTTGGGCCAGATAGCTTAATGGTGCAATCAGCCATCGTGAATTTGGGTTTAACGATTGCAGACTTGAAAGGTTTAAGTTTAGCAATAGGTAGGGAGATTGGTGAAGTGGATACCAATCGTTTGATGTTTGAGGGAGAAGACCAAACCTCATTAGGGTTGGCATTATATACAATAGGTCAATCTTCAATGTTATTGAAGACTTCTTTGCCATTCTTAAGAGGGGCATACTTGAAGTTGGATACCTTAGCTACTGAAGACATTAACTCAGTGACCCTATGGAAGATTATTGATAGTCCTGTTTTGTGTCCCGTGGATGCAGATAAGGAAGAAGTAAGAGATGTGGGCTCAAAGAGCAGTTTACACAACTATGGTTACAATTCTGTAGTTAAGACAGCCCAACCATTAAGTGCAGTAGTGGCAACTTTGAGAGTAAGAGTAGAGAGATTTGCAAATTACCCAACCTCAACAAGTTATTTAGGTACGGGTTTGACTGGAAGCAGTAGCTTCCATGTAAATGAGACCCCCGCTATCGGTGATGGTATCACTAAGAAGTACAGCTGGTCTATACACATGCACGATGCAAGTGTGGGGACAGCAAATACAAGCACCTTTAACCCTGTTGTGTTAATGGATGTAGTTTCTCATGGGGGTCATCCATCTAGTTCTGCTTCAGACTTGCATGGTTTAGAAATTAACCCTAGAGCTCTTGGTAAGAGTGCATTGCCTGCCTCTATTGTGCCAATTACAACAGATTGGCCTGCAAACCCCTCTACATGGGATGATGCAGATGGTGCAGTTAAGCTTTTAGGTATCCATCGTTTAATGAACTCTAAGGGACAAACTCCTTCTGTGGCATTTGTATCAATTAAGGATGATGATTTAAGTCTATTCAGTACTGCCTCCATGAGAGCCCAAGCTAGATTGGTTATCCATTCTTCAGATAGAGGAGACCGTTTAGATGAATTGGTGGGATTAACAACCAATGGTGCTTTTGATGACAGAACCTCAGGTCGTATTTTGGCTGCGGGTCATCCAAAGAGATTGGGTTTAGGGATTGTGATGGATGGTGGTCTAGGCGTAGTTTCTGCCAATGCACTAAGAGTGCATGGCTTAAAGGGGCCAGAGGACAAGTTAGGGGCATTAAGTGTGTTTGGGTATCCATTTGGTAATCCATTAGATGAGAGCCTAGATGGGGATAGTGTAGTAGTAAGTTCAAGATTGAACCGAACAGAGTTTTATGGTGATATAGTGGTGGCGGGGCATAACAGCAGTTTAGTGGTGGATGATAGTAGAAGTGCCTTTGGTTTAGGTGCGAGATTATTTGAGGCAACTTTAGCGGGGTCAACCCCATTAAATACACAGAGCTTAACAACTAAGTGGTTGAATGGTGACTTTGATGGTGGCAGTCTGACAACTATTTTAGTGGGTTCTCCTACTTTATCTACTAGCTATGGTTTTAATAACCTTTGGGATTACTTACCAACCCCTCCATCTGGGACAGATACTATTTTCCCATGGACAAAAGCTAGTATGAAGATTAAGGGTAATGGGGGTATTGTATATGAGAGAGGATTTAGACCTCAAGATGGGACAGGTAGTGAATTACTAGCAAGTATTTCTAAGGGTGTGAAGTCTGATAAGGGTATTAAGGGCTTAGAGATACCAGCAATAGGGGAATGTTTATTACTACCAAAGGGGCCAGTTACTTTATCGGGTAAGAAGGTAGCAGTAAATCCTGTTGCTCCAAATATGAATGGTCGTTCTTCTATTAGGTTAGGTTCAACTCCAACTGATTTGCCTATTTACGAGTTCTTTAATGGTAACACAGCGATGGCAATGGCAGGGTTGCATTCTATCAATGTTGGGAATGTGTTACAAGAACATGGCTATGTCGTGGACGACATAGCATCGTTTGACTATACTGATGTGAGAGAAGGGCAACAATTCCCCTTTGCTTATCAATACAACAACTCTGATTTGCTGAAAGAGTTTAACACCTACCCATTTGCGATGTTAAATGCCCCTGAGACAATTCCGGGGATTTTAAGTCATGGTTATCACCATTCAAAGGTGACAGACCATGCAGATTGGAATAATTTCCAAGTGCGTTTGATGGATGGGATGGTAATTGAGGATACAACCACAGGGACATTCTATACTGTGGGTGATATTGGTCGTGGTAGAGGTTGGGGTACAGATACCTATCAAAAGCCTTTAAGCATGATTAACGAAATGGCACATGCAACTAGTGGGTTACAACAAGATGCTACAGGGACATTGGACTTTTCTTTCAATGTAACTCCCGCCTATGAGACCCTTTTAACAGATAAGTGGAATGATTTCTTTGAGCGTTTCCCGTTGAGACCATTTAGTGTTGGTTCTGTTATTGGTGTGAATGGGAATAGCAATTCAGCAGAAATCATGTATGATTTAACCCCGCATTTTAGTTTTGGGGATAGTTCTTACAATGGTGGTAAATTGCTCTTACAAACAGAGGACTTTGTAGCAACCACAGGGTTCGGAGACCGTGTGGATAACACCCGTGTTCGTCGTCCTACTGTTGGGCATAAGATGCGTATTGTTCCGAATGTGGAATTTGTGCCTGTTTTGGGGCATAGAAGTGTAACGGGTGGTATTGCAGTTCCTTATGACAAGGCAAGCAATTACACTACTTATATTGCAGAAGCAGATGCGATTTTGTATGACTTTAACTATGACTTTACAAGAGAAGACATAGGTAGATGTGTTTACTTATGTGGGACAAGAGAGTATCAACTAGTGGGGTGGTACTTGGTGACAGATGTAGTTGAGGATTATGTACTTGACCCCAATTATTATGCTTATTACATGGCAGACCCTGAGACTCGATATGCGATTAAGGTGGAGTTTGGGGTTGCAGTGGTTCGTAAGATTAAGCATAATGGGGAGTTTGTGAGAGCAACTAGCACTGAAAGTGCAGATGCTATTTTGCCCTTGAGACCCTTGTATCCTGAATTGCATGCTTCATTAGACTATGAGACCAATGGTACAAGAGTAACAAGAGTGATAGATGGTTCTGGTAACCTTGAACCTACTATTCTTGATATGCACACACCAGATGTGTTCTTCCCCCATTTTAATAAAGACAGTGCTAATTATTATGACCCAAGTCCTCAATTGGATATTAACGGAGAGCCCTCGGTTGTGGGGGAGAGTTTACTTTCGGGTTTAGTAATGGCAATAACTTCCTCTGATGGTTCTACTCTTACTTATGAGTTAAGCAAGGCTCAATTAGATGCAAATCTAGTAGTGGCTTTAGGTTCTGATAGAAGGCTTTGGAATACTGAGGGGTTATGTAGTTATCTTAATGATAATGAATTTACCTCGGGTAAATACATAGCTTCCTTCTTACAATCGGAAGGGGGTCTTGGGTGGGATGATTATGATGTATTAACCGATGGTGCGATTATTGAGTGGATACCAAAATATTATTGGAGTTCTAGTCTTACTGCTACAAATAGCAATCAAGGTATTAGTGAGCAATGGGATGGTGGTTTAAGTTCATTAGATAATGACTACAAACTTTCTAATAAGACCTTACCTAATTTCCCAATCCCTACTGCTGATAGTTCAAAGCCTTTTGTTTGTGGTTTAGTTTGTCGTTTTAAGAAGAGTGTTATTGAGAAGTTTAATCCCGCTGTTCTTATTGGTAGAGGTTGTCAATTCTCCGTATCTCTAACCTTTGACCCACAACTAAATGGTTTTGGGGGTACAACGGATGATGACTATTGGAGAAGCTTGACCTCTTCTGTTGTTAATAGTACAGCACCTGCAGTACTAGACGCAAGCACCTCTCTCTTATATCAATATACAAGCTTATCCGCTGGCCCATTAACGAGTCATGCGTTATTCCATTACAACCTAAGAGGTTTCTATTCTCTACAAGGGCATGCTTCTGAGTTGTGTTTGTCCGATAGAGACCATAACAGCAGTTATTATAACCCCGTGTTTAACCATCCAACCGTTGGGGCAACCACAACCATAGAGGGTGGGACTCTTTATTTTGCTACTTACACTAACAGCGTGAACAACAACTGTTTTAGAACTTCCTCAGATTCCGTAAGTGGTTATCCCTCTTTTGCCAATTCCGCCGCTTCTGGTCTTCGTTGGGTATTCTCTGCTCCATTACTTGAAGAGAATGTAGGGTCTTACTTGCATTTAACCAAGCAAAGACCATATCGCTTTAATGCTTTAACCCACACTCAATTTGGGACACTTTATACTAGTGGTCACACCATTCCTTCATACACATGGACAAGTGGTTGGCAAAGAGCTGAAGACATTGTTTCTTCGGGTTCTTATACTGCTCATCTTGATGTTGCTACGGATATCTTCAGAATTAACCGTTGTTTAACCACAGGGGATATTCTTGTCGGGGGTGATTGTGAAACCTATGCAGTAGAAGACATCTTCTTGTATACCCAAGGCGGTTTAACTCGTAGAGGGACAGAGATTTCCTACTCCCCACTAGGTATTGCGGGAAATTGGCCAGATACTGTTACTCAAACTCTTCCCGGCATTGCAACAGGGTCTATTGACTACCCCGTTATGTATGCCTTACAACCTATTGCAAGAGAGAGAATAGTAACCGTTAACCCCGCTATGGCAAACTCAAATACCCTCTTTACTTCAAGCAGTGGTTTTGGTTATGCGGGTTTGGTCTTAAAAGATGGTAGTAACTACTACAATGTATCTAAACTTTGGTATCCAATGGGTAAAGAAGATGCCTCTACTTTAACAGGGCTTACTGCTTCCACTAGTGGATTAGGAGCTTATGAGTCTATTTACTCATGGACACCCGCAGGTGAATGGTGGCAATTAGCTTCTCCCGAATTTACTTCCGTTATCAGTAGAGATAAAACACCCCCTACCTTAAAAATAGACCTAACCGAAGCCTTCACCCAAGCCGTAGGCTTAGGTTCTGGCATTAACACCCCGTATGCAGGTCGTGCACCTCGTGGTGCGAGACTCAATAGACTATGGGTTAACTTTGGGTTGATTGGGGAAGGGCCAGAGTCAATCATTCCGGGGTCTATTTTCACACAAGACACCTTTGATAACTTTAATGGTTCAGCAACAAGTGCAATAGACTTACCTGTAAATCAATCATCCATGACCTTTAATCTAGTGGTAGAAATTCCGGGTAGTATTGCAACCAACAGCCCCGTCCTTATGACAAATGAGACAGGGGCTTATGGGCCTAGCACCTATCCAACAGCATTCTTGAATGATAGTTATCTCTATGACTACACCGAATTAAAGAATGATATCCTCAAGGATAATACAAGTAGCATTTTTGACTTCCCAAGTGCTCAAACCTCTAATGGTTCTTTCATGGGCGGTAGATTACCTACAGGTGCTACTAACCATTCAGCAAATGGTTCAACTTTGTTATATAGCGATAACACCTACTCCTCAAACGCACCTAAATACAAGGGCGGTACAGTAGTAGTGCCCTTGTATGTAAACCGTGAAGCTGGGGATATGATGCCAAATGTTATGGAGAAGTTTGTAAACCATGGGGCATTAAAGGCGGGTTCATATACAGCATGGACAGCGGGTAAAGTTGCTGATGACCCAACCCTATCCTTCCCTAACTTCTCAACAACACCCGATTGGGATATGGGGGATGGTTTTAGAGGTTTAGGTGCGATACCAAATATGGCTCAATCTATGTTCAGACCTTTCTGTTTATTCACAGACAGTGCTGCTACCAACCCCGGGCCTAACCTTTATGACTTCTTGGTAGATTTTGACACTCAAAGATGGGTAGAACACCCCTATCAACCCCTTACTGTGAATGACATCATTTCTGGGTGGGTTGATACTTACCCCGAATCGTTGCAATTAAACAATCAGTCGGGTGCTACTCCTCTTACTTTGTCCTCTGTGCCTCTAAATATCAACTCCTACTCACCTGTGGTATGGGGTGGACAACACTTTGCATATAGAGATGAATTTTTGACCAATATTGCAGATGGTGTACCCGATCTTTGGAAATTCTACAGCCCCAAGGATGCTATTGCTCTAGGTTCTTCTATCCCTCGTTCATCAAGACTTGGTGGTGGTGTTTTATCTTCTTTCACAAGCAATTTAATCTCTACCTCTACCGTATTTGATGTGGATTACCCTGTTGCAATCCATCCCGCTGCGATGACTGGTATTACTGTGAGTCATTCCTCAAGAGATTTGCATAACCGCAATACTCTCCTCTCTTCTAGTCAAGCTTTCACCATGGCATTAACCCCAATCGGTGATGCCTTTGAAGCTCCCCAAAGTGTTGTCTTCGGGTCTAATGGGTTAATCAATGACCAAAATATCGTTATTGCTCCTTATTATGAAGATAGCTCAACCTCAAAGAAGAGACATCCCGATTTGATGAGATACGGTCGTACCCTAACCAATCCCGATAATGCTGGTGATAGAAGATTCAAGGTAGGTAATTGGCTTGATGAAATCATCAAAGCCTACGGTATCCCTGCCCAATCTGGTAGCATGTTACCACCCGGAGCGAGAGTTTACCTAGAAGTAACAACCCCATGGACTAAGAACACTAGTGGTAACTTTACCTCAGCAAGCGGTTCTTGGATTTCCTCAGTAAAGTGTTCTTTTGAAGTGGAAACAGCAGATGGAACTGCATGGACTTTAGATGTTAATAAACTTGGAGATGATTAATGATTATTGCTCATTATAGAGATGACAAACTCATTCAGACCGATATCAGTGGTAGAGACCCCATTTGCGTAAATGGGGCTTTCCTCATTGATGTCCCTGAAATGATTACCCTTACACTTGATGATTCCTCAAATGTCACAACCCTCACGGGAACAACCATCCCTGATGCCTTGTTAGCAGCTTACCCTGCTTATAGCACCCTCATTTGGAATCCTCTTCTCACTGCCCTAGCTCAAACTCAAATAGACTCTAGTGCTGTTTTCCCCGACCCCGTTGGTGGCAATTACCCCTCCCGCCTCCAAAAGGGCTCTCTCCCCAACTCCCTAGCTATCCTTGAGAAAAACTCTGCCATGTCAAGACCCGGCGTGGTTATCACTCAAGAATACACCCTCCCCACACCTGCCCAAACTTTTGTAGTTTACTACAGAGTGGGGGCTGTGTCTTGGTCGGCAGATACCGTCCCTACGGGACTTGACCCGATTGCGAACTCAGGGGGGAAAAAGTACCTTAATGTAGCAGACCAAACACCTGCTGATTTTAAGGTGTATATCTCAGCTGATAATGGGAGTTCCTATCAAGAAGCAGAAAGATTGGTGCCAGTTTCCTTTGGGGCGGCTACTTCTTCTATTAGGTTAGCCTTTGTAAACAATAGCGATACCAAGCTCAATTTGTTATCATACGGCATCTTATATTAAGGAGAAAACCATGACTATCAATCTAGGAAGCGGTGTCAGTCGCAATGTAGATACTACTAATAAGAGCTACTCTCAAGTCATCTGGCGTGAGGGTAAACCCCCATTAGACTCAGAACTGAATTTAGTAGGTCAAATTGCCTCAGATACCACTCTTGCAACCACTGCACTTCAAAGTGGTGTTCTTATTGACCCAACTAAAGCAGAACTTGACTTCTCTTTTGACCACCTCTACTCAAACCAATTTGGCATCAAGCCCTTTAAGGCTGTTGTTAATGGTTGGATACTAGATGTGGCTGGGGTTAATGCAGATACTGTAGATACCAACCTCGTTGCTCTTGATGCCCCTCCTTCTTCCGAGGGTCGCACTGACCTTGTTTTCCTAGAGGTATGGCAAGTCGTTATCCCCGCAGGTCTCAGTGACTACAAACCCGCCACCGATAAGGTCTGGCTCTACGGCAATACCCAATATCTAGGCACAGATAACCCCAATGACGAAATCCTCGACGCAGAACTCGGTTTCGAGACCACTCGCAGAGTTCAAACTCAATACCGCCTTCGTGTCGTTAATTCCGCCTCCGATGTCAACCTCTTCGAGTTCCCCGAAGGCTTAGGTTCTTCCGTTGTCCTTGCACAAGGTGCAAACACATCCACCATCAATGTCACCTTCCAACACCACCCAACCGATGCAGGTTTATGGTATGCAGAAGACCCCGACTTAAATACTGTTGATGGTAAATCCTATGCCATTCCCCTTTGTGCTGTATTCCGTCGTAACTCAGCCCCCTTTACAGCAGTAGTAACCGGTGGTGTGCCAAACCAAAACGGTGCGGCTTACCGAACCCCCGGACTTACCAATGCCACCTTAACCCAAGTTACCCTAGCCCAAGACATCTCACAAACTACCACAGGTGTTGTTGATGTAGATGCCACAGGGTTATCAAGCTCTGCCTTCCAAAACTTGATTGATGATGCCTCCCCTCAATATATGCTTATTGGGGATGAGGTTATCACCCTTTCTGCTGTGGATTATGTTGGGGCAACCATAACGATAGCAAGTAGAGGCGTTGCTGGTAGCAGTGCCTCCTATCATGCTTCGGGGTCTATTGTGAGTTTATACAACACAAGACCTGATGGGCTTTATGCAGATGAGGTGGATGCGAATGACATTATTGATTTAAGACATGCAGTGAATTTCGGGGACTGGGACTTTACCCGTCTATTGAAATCTAGTGTGGGGGATTTGTTGTATGGTCGTTTGCATACCACCTTTAAACAAGCCTCAGCGGGTTCAGCCTCCAAAGGCACACGAGTTCAAGAAGTCACCCTCATGAATGCAGATAGAACTCATGCTATTCGAGTAGATGGTTGTGATGGGCATAGAACCATTTGGTCAGATGCGGCAGTCACCCAAAGTGACCTCACCGTCCTTTTGGACAGTGAAACCACAGAGGTGGATGCTGTGACAGGGTTTACGACACAGGTGTTAAATGTAAATACAGCAGACTATTGGACATTTGGTGCAGACTACCAACCCAAGGGTTTCTTTGGGGGATTGGCAAGCACTGAGAGATGGCAAGCAAATAGCATGGTGTTTTTACACCTTGGTGGCTTAGATGGGCAACAAGGGTTGAGAGGTGGCTTTATTAACACCCCAAGACCTGATGCAGTCCGTTTTATTGCTCCCAATGAGTATCAAGGTAAAGTCATCGGTAAAAAAGCCCCCATTACTTTAAAGTTCATTAGTGAAGAAAACCAAAGACCTAATGCAGATGCAGAAACAGCCTACTCTTTAGAGTTAGCTCCTTTAGAGAGCGAAAACTATGAGAGACCCTTTATTTGTCTCGGGGGTCTATTGGATAGTAGCTTGAAATTCACTGGCATCCTTGCAGATTTGGTAGAAGACTCAGGTGCTTTAACCACAGCAGTATTAACCAACCATCCCGATATTTCTGGTGTATTCCTTATGAACATCGGGACAACCATATCCGAAACCTTGTCCGTAGGACATGGTTCTACAACGATTGCGGATTTACTGACAGCAAATGGGACAGACCTTACAGGGTCTAGTTCTAGTTTGTATGCAATCGTATATGGTGATACAGCCCAACACATGAATAATGGGGCATTTAGAGTAGTTGGTTTGCCATTAGATGATGAGGCTTTAAGTGGGTTACCCGATGGTATACCCGGAGCGAGAGAGTGGGTATCCTTAGTTCCATTAAATCCTGACTTTGGGGCAAATTGGGTTCAATCCGATGCGGGTATGAGCCTAACCATTGAGTTTAGAACTCAAAAGATGGACTCAAGAGATGGGATGACAGGGTATACAGGTAATGATGATGATATGTGTATCGTCCTTACTGACTTAAGCTCTCTTAATGTGGGTAAAAAGACCAACTCTCAAGTAGTAGTAAATACCACAGTGCTTTGGCACTCAGGTCACAGTGCTTTGGCTCATTTGCCCGTAGAAATCCATGGGGTTTCTATTCGTAATAATGAGACAGGTTACTTGAGAAACAACAAGCTCACCCTAGATGGGACAGCAAGTTCTATTATTCCCGATGAGATTATCTACCCAGCCTCAACCTCAACACAATTATGGAATAGACTAAGCAGTCTTGGATACAACACCAATGACACTAGCCTCCCAAGTGCTGTGTCATTCGGTGGGAATATCATTGGGGGTGCTGATATTGATAGGGAATGTGAAGTCTTCTCTGACCTTGGTTCTAAGACACTCTTGATTAGACCTTTCAAGAGCAAATTTATCACCATGCAAGGTTGGGATTTAGATGGGACAAATGTATTTGGTCTCCTTAATTGGGATGGTGGTGCTATGAGTGGCAACACCGTAAACCCAGCAGACCTTTTTGCTTCTCCCTTTGGCTTAACCTTTGCTTTACCCGCAGAGGTGATGCCTCGTTTTGGTCGTCAAGATATTCCATTCCATAAGAATACAAGCACTGTTTCTGACCTTATTTTAACGGGGTTAAATCACTTGTTCTTGGATAGTTTGGATGAAACAGACCCTGTATTTAACATTATTGGTGGTGATGACAATCAGACTAGTGGTAATCAAGTATATGGCATGATGCTCTCAACGAATGTGAGTTATGGCAATTACAACTCTGTAGGTAATGTTCAAGGCGGGATGGCTTTGGGTGTGAGAAAGCAAGAATATACAGATGTGCCAACCTCTGACTTTGGGTCTATTTTAAGAGGGCTTGAATTACCCCCATTCTACGGTTTAGTTCGTGTATATGGTGTGTTTGAGCTTAATGACTTTATTGCTAAGACAGATGTGGCTTTAACCAAGGGTGCATTTAACTCAGACCGTCTTACCCTAATTGGTAATCCCCCCACCAACTTGTTAAGAACCGATGCTGACAAATACACCATGTATATTCGTCAAGGCGGGGGTTCTGATATTACAGGTGGGGATGTTGATGCTCATACATATATGCTAACCGAACATGCACTAGACATTGGTCGTATCCCAACTTATGCAGATGGGGACACCTTTGCTGATTTTGACTATGTAGTGGAATGCAGTGTGTTTGGCTTTGGGACAGGTTTTATTAACAAGAACTCTTTGGTAGTGGCAAGAACCCATAATGGTGAGGGAACATTGATAGATAGCACCTTTATCACAACCCCCGCAACAGGGTTGCTAAAGGGTGTGGGTGTTGTTGTTCCTTCTGCATTGTCTAATGGGGATGAAGTTTACATCCATTACTCAAGAGATGTGTATCAAGGAGACCCCTACCATACTCGTAGTTCTACCTTAAACACCTATGAGCCCGGAGATGCCCCATATCGTTATGGTTCATTAACCCCTGAGAAGTTTACCTCAACAACAAGAGGGCAAGTGGATGGTAGCGGTAATCCTGCTTATGACTTAGCAAATATCCGTCCTTTAAATATCCTTGCCTCTATGGACTTTTATCTCACCCTAGGCACTGGTTGCATTGGTGGGGATATGTTTGAGTCCACCTTTACTGATGTGGGTAGATTAGTTGGGGATAGCGAAGCCTCCACTCAAACAGATGAGAAGAGACATGGCTTAGGTGTCTTTACAGACCCACCTGAGGGTGTGGAAGCCTGTGCGACCTTAATCTTCAGTCCTCAAGCCCTACTTCAATATGCAAGTTCAGAAGACTTATTTACAGATGCTGTGACAGGGTTTAAACTGACCTTTACTTTGGATGGGGTAGATTACACCTTTACTAATGCAGTAATTGTAGGTACTTCCTTCTCTGATTGGTTGTTTGGGTTAGTAGAAGCAGTTAATGCCTCAACAAGCTCAACCTCACCATTCAAAGCCACCACCAATGGTAGCAATACATTATATTTGTATAGCTCCATTAAAGGTGCTTTTGGTAACCAAGTTAAGTTATCCTACACCTTGCTAGATACTATCCAAGTCTTCGAGTATCCCGCTTATGTTTATTTGGCATCTGGGGTTGTATTGGCATCACCAAGTTTCCCAACCATCACAGGTTTCCTCTCCTACAAGAATGCTAAAACTAGCGTTCTTCTTACAGGTGGTGTAGATGAACCCGTTAATGCTGGGAATGGTTCTACTCCAAATGCCTTGATGGGTATGACAACTAGATTGCCATTGGGTCTTTATGTATCTGACTGGGACTTCTTAGGTGAAGACATTCTCAACGATGAGTCGTCATACCTTCAAGGGTTTGACGGGTCATTGAGAACAAGCAAGATAGATTTGCCTTTATCGGATTTGGGTGTTCCATACACCTTAAATAACGGGTTGCCCGGAGAAATCCTTTTGATGTGTGATGGTGCAGAGGGTGCATTTGAGCCATACAATGCGATTACAGCCCCCGGTGGGACACAAAGATACCGAATTGCAAGAGGGGGTGGTGTTGTATATAACGGTCAAGCAGGGGCTAATGATTTGGGTGGTGCACCAATTAGTTGGTTAACCACAGCATATCCATCTCAGTTTAAGCCTGTGTTAAAAGGTGGGGCATTAGCGTGTAAGGCACTTTTAGTGCAGAACTTCTATGAGGAAGCCTTTACAACACCAAACACAATCGTCCGTTCTTACGGGGATGAGATTCAGTTGGTGGTTATCACTAACATGGTAACGAAGAATGGGGAAAACCTTATCATTAATGGGTTAATTTCTCCATCGGGGTATGGGGAAGGGTATGCGGCAGCAGACCGTTATAGGATTAAGGGTCGTCCTTTATTACAGAGTAGAGTGCCTGTTCCATCTACTGATATAGTGCCTACACCATTATTTAGTTAATATATGCTCCTATTTGTAGAGTAGGCTTACAAATAGGAGATGATAACATGGAAGAGATGCCATTTTTGGGTCAACAAGACCAACCATTAGAGATATTGATACTGATTATGTTTGTGGGCTTTATTATTAAGTCCTTTTGGGCATATTTGGATAAGAAGTTAAAGTATGCTCATGTCTTAGAAGTAGAACGAATTAAACGGGGTAAATTAAACGATGCTTCATGGCAATCGTTGGATAGTTCTTTGGGGCATCTAAAGACAACCACAGAGGATAAATTAGAGCAAATTCATTCAGAGCTTGATGATATTAAAAAGAGGCTTGAGAGGATAGAGTCTATTGTAGATAGGATTAAGTTAGTCAAACATACCGACCCGAAGGCATAGAGGGCCAGAACCCACTACATATCCATTGAATGCCCATTCAGAGTATTTATCTTCATCTGTGCGAATAGCTAAGAGGGTATCTTTATCCAATAGACGAACACCTTTGGGGTTATTCATCATAATAGAGCCATCATCAAACACAAGGTATGTTGGGGCAAGTTCATAAATCTCATTGAGGCGAAGACAAAAGGTGATGGCTTCAATATAGCTCAAATTGATTACGGGGTCTTCTAAAACAGGAGACACCTCATCTAAAGGGATAGACCATTCACCCATGACTGCTCTATAAAGAGCTTGGGTGATGGGTTCAGTATGAGTGAGCTTAAGCTCAGGGATGGTTTTAGTGTCTATTTTCATTTATGCCTCTGGGATGCCCTTGCCATTAAACATGAACAAAGTCTTGAGTAAGTTGTCTTCCATATATGCTCGGATATTATCGTGTTGTTTCACTTCGGGTTCTTCGGGTAAGGGTTTAGATACATCAGTATATACAAGAATAGGGAGTTCCTTCTTCTTGAACTCAAAGAGGTTGTTCTTAAGCCCCTCGACAAAGAACTCATGAGCATGCTCATAAGTGATGGTCTCCCCTTCTTCACGACTATCCTCAATGTAGTATTGGATTAGGAGGTGTAAGTCTAAAATGGGACGACCTTCTTTGTTATAACCAAGTAGAGCATCTTTGTACTGCTTTTTGTCTTTCTTCTTATACTTAAACATATCGTATCCTTTACCAAAATTTGAAGCTAAGTCCCACAAGGAAGGACTGGTTGCCTTGTTTGTTCCAAACTATACCAAAAGTCGGGGCTACATTAAGTGGCTTCCCCCACAGAAATGGATAATATTGAACACTCAACCCCAAACCCACCTGTTTGTTGTAGTTTGCCAAGAACCCTAGCTTTAAATTGCCCTCTTGCAAGATATTCACAAGGTTAATGCCACCAAATGCTCCAATAGAAGTATCCTTTGGGTTTAGTGAAACTCCCCCAAAGTAAGAAGCCTCAATGAATCTCACAGTGGGTCTTGCGATAATCTGACAAGTCGGGGCAAGGATAAACTTGGGGTCAAGCCCTTTTTCCCCCTTCATGAGCTTATCTTGAGCCAATACAACAAACTTCCCATCCTTGTCAAAATACCCTGCTTTAATATAGACCCCTTGGTTACCCATAGCACCGGTGTTGCAGTCCTCACCAAAGGTGAATACTTCTACATTGTATGCAAGATTGAGGTCGTAGTTAAAGCCATCAGTCCAAAGATTGGGAGTGTTAAAACTAAGGATGCTTTTATCCCCTACTTTATGTTCGGAATCCCAAGAGATGGGGAGAGGTTCACAAGAAGATGGGTCGGATAGGCATTTAGAGTAGAAAGAGGGTTTATCGTTGTTGAGAGGGATGGTGGCTTTTTTACCCATCTCTTTGACTTGCACGGAGATGCTGGTCAAACGGGAGGAGTAGGATTTGAGTTCGGAGTTGGTTTGAGCCATAAATTCTTTGAGGTCTTTATGTTCTTTGAGGAGGTCATCGGAGAGTCTATTGAGTTGGTTTTGGGAGACGAGTTGGGCATTACCAAGTTTGAGCTCTTCATTCATGGTAGCGATTTGTCTAGCGGTCTCGGAGAGTTTGCCTTCAAGTTGTTCGAGGACAGTTTGTTGGGCAAGGTAGGCGGTGTTATCTTTAAACAAGTTGGTATAAAAGTAGTGGGTAAAGATAAGGGATGCCATGATGAGGATGGCATAGTTTTTCATCTCAGTCTCCTGAGGGAGTCTTTATGGACGAATAGAAATTCTCGTCTTAGGTAGTGTAAGTCAGAGCCTTGGATGATGCTGATGATATATACGATAAAGAGTAGGGGATGTAGGACGAATAGTAGGATATTGGTTAGAGCCCATTGGTAGCAAATATCCCATAGGGGGAACTCTTTTTGGGCATAGAGGTCGATGAGGAGGGTGGTGTTGTAGAGGACTGCGAAGAGCCAGAAGAATAGGTATATCTGATATAACATGATAAATCCTTTGGAGTGTATATTTTACTAAAGGATACCATATAAAAGAAAAAGGGCTGTTTTTTAGACAGCCCTCTTAACTCAACAACTAACACACACAAACTCATCTCAAGGTTCTTTTACAAACCCCGAAAGGAATAAGGATTTATTTACCTTTTACAGCTTTAGCCTTTGTAGCTGGTGCTGGTTTTACTTCTTCTTTTACAGAAGCTTTGCTGTCAGCTAGGATTTCGTTACGGAGTTCTTTAGCAACTTTCATAACATCTAAAAGACCTTTACGAACACGAACACCAGCAGCTTTTACGCCTTTGTCATTCTTTTGTGCATCTTCGAGAAGAGTGCTGAGGTTTGCTTGCAATTGGGCAATTTTTTCTGACTTTGATTCACTCATTTTGAGTCTCCATTTTTTGAGGGTTTTCCGGTGGGATTATCTCTTCCACACCTTCTAGTACGAAAATCATACCGAGGCTTTTAAAGAAAGGAGATAAATAATAGATTTTATCTCGCATTTTTTTTCTTTTTTTTACATCGGCTCTGTCTTCGGGATACAACAAGTCTACTGCATACTCAAGGGCTATAGGTGTGGGATACCGAGTTACTAACTTATATCGAACCTCCCCTTCAGCTGTCAAGACCCATTTATCTAACTTTCCTAAGAAATTTAGCCTCTGAGCTCTCAGCAAAAGGTATCCATACTTGTTGAGCCATTCTAAAGCCTCTTGGTCTTTCTGCTCATTACCCTTGCCAATCTCTCTTATTAAATCAGGGGGCAATACAACCCGAGGCTCTATTCTCCAATAACTCTCAGTAAAAACTTTTCCAGAGGTTTCTTTCGACATCACTTGCCTCATGCCATTCAAAGAAGACTTTTTCCCCCCGTAAACCCTTCTTTTCTAGTTCTACGGGATTTGAGACCACTCGGTCTCTCACTTCAGTCGCTACTTGTAGCTTTACTCGTACTGCTTGTGGCACTACTATCACTTTGCCTTGTTGGGCACAATTTAACATCGCTAATTCACTAAGCATGATTATCCTTTCATCTTAAATGTTGACCCAACCTTTACAGGTACTTCCCATGGGTCTTGGGTTGATTGTGGCAATATTATCCTACTCTCTTCCTTCGGCTTATCTCCACCTATCCATATATCCACCCCTTGTGGCTCAGTATTCAACACCCTTGCCCTGCCCCCCGCAAGGGGCATCGGTGTTGTTACCATAGGAACTACATCTATTGGAGGTTGCTCTATGATGGGGGTAGGGATAATAAGCGGTTCTAGGGTAGGGGGTGTTGGTAATTGACCAATGTTCTCAGTAGGTGGGGTAACAACTTGGATGGCTGGCCCCCATGTATCATAACCTTTGAAGTCTTGTCTCAAGGTATCGAAATCGGGCAGCGGCTCCCATTGTGTTCCCTTTAAATCTAAGACCAGATTAGGATTGGTTATCAAT
>JACCDX010781511.1_pt1 | contig 17003 bp, 15 predicted proteins | sample 7449681 | NCBI WGS metagenome assembly JACCDX01 (sample SAMN15323450, study PRJNA562643) | freshwater metagenome | isolation source: river surface water | place: USA:Blue River Watershed | collected 2017-08-18 | reverse complement strand
TGATCGCTCGATTCATGGCCCTGGTGACTTTATTCATACCAATGTGCTTGGCACATTTAATCTGCTTGAAGCTGTTCGCGCTTACTGGGCGGAGCTATCTGATTTAGCTAAAGCTGAGTTCCGTTTCTTACATGTTTCTACGGACGAAGTGTATGGTTCTTTGTCTCCAACAGATTCTGCTTTTACTGAGGCTAATACGTATAAGCCAAACAGTCCTTATTCGGCATCTAAAGCGGCATCTGATCATTTGGTACGTGCTTGGCACCATACTTATGGTCTCCCAGTATTGACCACCAATTGCTCTAATAATTATGGACCATATCATTTCCCAGAAAAGTTAATACCGTTGGTAATTTTGAATGCCCTTGCTTGCAAACCTTTACCGATTTATGGTGATGGTCAACAAATCCGCGATTGGCTCTACGTGAAAGACCATTGCTCAGCAATTCGACGTGTATTAGAAGCTGGAAAGTTTGGTGAAACCTATAACATTGGTGGTTGGAATGAGAAGCCTAACCTTGATGTGGTCAATACTATTTGTAGCATCTTGGATGATGTGCGACCCAAATCAGATGGTAGCCTTTACGCATCACAAATTACTTATGTCAAAGATCGCCCAGGTCATGACCGTCGGTATGCCATTGATGCTACTAAATTAGAACGTGAGTTAGGTTGGAAGCCTGCTGAAACTTTTGATACAGGTATTCGTAAAACAGTACAGTGGTACTTAGATAACCAAGAGTGGACCGATGGCGTTTTAAGTGGGTCCTATCGTGATTGGCTTAAGAAGCAATATAACTAATTTAATTAGGTTTTTCAGGTTAACTAAAAGCAATTTTTAAGTAAAAGCTCATATGCCATACTCTTCATTCGAACTTCTAGACCATAGCAAGCCCATTGTGGTGTTTGGCCGTGATGGCCAAGTGGGCCGTGCTCTACAAGTTTGTTTGCAAGATTTAAAGGTGCCTGTTGTTTTCTTGGGTCGCTCTGATTGTGATTTATCTAATGGGCTCTCAATCATAGAGGTCTTGAATCGTTATCAACCTCAAGTGATTATTAATGCAGCTGCTTATACAGCAGTTGATAAAGCAGAAAGTGCGGATCAGCGAGAGCTCGCTTTTGCTATTAATGCCATGGCCCCAAGGATCATGGCTCAGTATGCTGCTGGTGTGGCCCATGGCATTTTGGTGCACTATTCAACAGATTATGTGTTTGCAGATACCAAGACAAATCCTTACCTTGAAACAGATAAAGTGGGGCCAGTTGATCAATTGTGTGCCTATGGCCAAAGTAAATTAGTGGGTGAACAAGCCATTGAAGAAGCTTTTAATTTGGGACATGAATCTGTACATGAGACTTACGCAGATAGATTTTCCAGATATTTTATTTTGCGAACATCGTGGGTGTATGGCGATGGTGGTAATTTTATTAGGACGATGTTGCGCTTGGCGGCTGAGCGCGATCAATTAAAGATAGTGGCGGATCAAGTGGGTGTGCCTAGTTCTGCAAAGTGGTTAGCTGAAGTGGGTGTTCAAATGGCAGGATCTCGTGTTGAATCTGGCATTTATCATGCGGTGCCTGATGGTGAGGTTTCTTGGCACGGCTTGGCTGTTTTTGCCATTGAAACTGCCCTCAGTTATGGTGAAGGTGTTGAGCTTAAATCAGAAAATATCTTACCTATCCCTGCAACTGATTACCCATTACCTGCTGCACGTCCTTATAACTCGAGATTAAGTAATCTAAAGCTTAAAAAAGCCTTGTCAGAGATGGCTTTTACAGGACAATACCCGCATTGGCGCGAACAAGTTGAAAAATACGTAAAGCAAGTGGTTGAAGAGTCGCTGAAAAGTTAGATCAAAGATTGATTTTTAAAAATATTTGAACATTTAAAGTGTGGGTAAATTACCATGAATCGTAAAGGCATTATTTTGGCGGGTGGCTCAGGCACCCGCTTGTATCCTGTAACGCAGGCCATCTCAAAACAGTTGATGCCTGTATACGATAAGCCTATGGTGTATTACCCATTGACCACTTTGATGCTAGCTGGCATCAAAGATATTTTATTGATTTCTACGCCACAAGATACGCCACGCTTCACAGAGTTATTAGGTGATGGTTCACAGTGGGGCGTTAATATTCAGTACGCAGCGCAGCCTTCACCAGACGGCCTGGCCCAAGCTTTTATTATTGGCAAAGAGTTTGTTGGTAACAATCCATCAGCCTTGGTGTTGGGTGATAATATTTTCTATGGCCATGAATTAGTAAATCAACTTCATGCCGCCAATCAGCGTACCTCAGGTGCCACCGTATTTGCATATCATGTTAATGATCCTGAGCGTTATGGTGTGGTTGATTTTGATGATTCTTTTAAAGCCTTATCGATTGAAGAGAAGCCTTTAAAGCCGAAGAGTAACTATGCGGTCACTGGTTTGTACTTCTACGACCAGCAAGTTTGTGATATTGCCGCAGCTATTAAACCGAGTCCACGTGGTGAGTTAGAGATTACTGATATTAACCGCAAGTATCTTGAATTGGATCAGTTGCAAGTAGAAATCATGGGGCGTGGCTATGCATGGTTAGATACTGGTACACATGATTCTCTATTAGATGCAGCAGGTTTTATCGCAACATTGCAAAAACGCCAAGGTTTGATGGTGGCTTGCCCTGAAGAGATTGCTTATCGTCAAGGGTGGATCACTGCTGAGCATTTACTTATGTTGGCTGCACCACTGAAGAAGAATGCCTATGGTCAATATTTGGAAAAAATGCTCACAGAAAGAATTTAATGCCTATTACTGTTATCCCAACAGCCATACCAGATGTGTTAGTTATTGAACCTAAAGTATTTGGTGATTACCGTGGTTGGTTCTTTGAGTCTTTTAACGAAAAAGATTTTTCAGCTGCAGTTAGCCAATCCGTAACATTTCTTCAGGATAATCATTCATCCTCAAAAAAAGGTGTGTTGCGCGGTCTTCATTATCAAATGGAGCAAACGCAAGGAAAACTCGTGAGAGTTTCCCATGGTGCTGTATTTGATGTAGCCGTTGATCTTCGTCAATCATCCCAAACTTTTGGTAAATGGGTGGGCATTGAATTATCAGCTGAAAACAAAAAGCAGTTATGGGTGCCACCTGGGTTTGCCCATGGATTTTTAGTGCTGTCTGAAATGGCTGAGTTTATTTATAAAACAACTGATTACTGGCATGCGGCAAGTGAAAAGTGCATTGTTTGGAATGACCCTGATTTGAAGATTCAGTGGCCAAGTATTGGAATCAAGCCTATTTTGAATTCTAAAGATGCGGCTGGCATGTCTTTTAAACAAGCCCCATATTTTTAGTAAGAGTATTTCATGAAAATCCTTGTTACTGGCGCAAACGGCTTCGTAGGCCTACCTTTATCTCAGCATTTAATATCTGCCGGTCATCAAGTGGTGGGTGTAATCCGATCTAATCATTTGCTGACAACAATTAATCCTCGAATGCATTCGTATGCAATTGGTGATATCAGTGAAATCACTGACTGGCAAGATTGTTTAGATGGTGTTGAGTGCATTATTCATTTAGCAAATCGCGCCCATGTGATAGATGAGCAATCAAGCAATCCTTTCGCTTTGTATAGAAAAGTTAACACAGAGGGCACTCTTAATCTAGCACGACAAGCTGTAGCAGCTGGTGTTAAGCGTTTTATTTTTATCAGTTCTATTAAAGTCAATGGAGAGTCTACTCTTCCAGGTCAGGCTTTGACCCCCGTCGATCAACATATTCCTTTTGATCCTTATGGCTTATCAAAGTACGAAGCAGAGCTGGGTTTGAAATTAATTGCTGAGCAAACTTGCCTAGAGGTGGTGATTATTCGTCCACCTTTGATCTATGGGCCAGGGGTTAAAGCAAATTTCTTAAAAATGATGCAGTGGGTTGAAAAAGGAATACCTCTGCCTTTAGGAGCTATTCAGAATCAACGCAGCTTACTTGGCGTTGATAATTTAATCAATTTCATTGAACTATGCATGACTCATCCTGATGCTGTTGGGCAAATATTTTTGGTGAGTGATGACCATGATGTTTCAACTACTGAGCTACTTAAAGAAATTGCTTTTGCAATGAATCGACCATTAAGATTGTTGTCAATTCCTCAAAGTTTCATTGAAAAGATTTTAATATTCTTAGGTCAAAAGCATATCTCTGAGAGATTATGTGGTTCATTGCAGCTTGACATTGGCTTGGCTAAAACACGGTTATCTTGGATGCCTCCTCATACTTTCCAAGATCAACTAAATAAAACAGTTCATGATTATTTATCAAGCCACCAAAGTTAACATTCAGACTATTTATGAAATATGATTTTTATGAAGCGTCAAATCACTCTAGTGTAGGATTTGGACAGTTATGTATAGGAATGTGAGCTTATGGACAGTCTAAATCACCGTAACTGTTTAAAATAACTCACATCACTTAAGTGTTGACAGTGCATCATGCTTTCTAAATCCATATATTAGCTATCAATCCTACCTGGCTTATCCCAAGCGTTAGTGGTGGGAGAAAATATGGGATATAGAAAGGAAGCAAAAATGCTAACAAATCTAGATTTGTCGCTCCCCTTTAAACTAAAAAACCAAAGCCTTATAAAGATTCAAATATAAAGGGCTTGCAGCTTCTTTAAATTGGCGATGTATCAAAAAAGACAACACTAGACAAAAGAACTATTTGGCTGAAAATGGCACAAGGCGCAATCCCAATACCAACAAAGCTATCGCCAGTAATTAGTATATGGAAAGAGTGCGATATTGATGCGTGGATTGCCAGTTGCTTTGAGTCACATCTTAAGATCAAGCAGTTGACTTAAATGAAGCTAAGTTTTGGTGAAATATTTAGGCTTCTTTATGAGCAGATTGGATGACATTGCCTTTCTAGCGTAAACAAAGTTTTATTTAAGCGTCATTATCGGTATGATCATGCCAAGCTATATAGTATTTTCTGGATAGAGGTTGGGGTGTTAGAAAATGCTCACATCTTCACTTTATGATTGACGGCAAAAACAAATCCCATAAAGAAGAATAATTATTCGCATCCAAGTTTATATCGCCAATTTGACAAGGGATTTCAATATATTACTTGAGGACGGCAATAATTCGCTCGGCTATGACTTTCATGGAGAAATCTTGAGGGTGGTCAGTAACACCTGCATTGCCATAGTCAATTACCTTATAACCAAATGGCTTAGGAATTCCTCTAACATCCCCTATATCCACAAAGCTGAATCCATATTTTTCGCAATTTTTTCTTAGAATGTCATCTTTTTCAGGCCTAGCCCACCATGTGGAAACGCAAACTTTGGCAGGTGCCCCACTCAAACCTTTTAGAAGTTGAGCATGTCCAACTTCAAAATCTTTGGCGTTTTCAGGCTGAAGATTATCGCCAAGCTCAATAATAATAATTGCATTAGAAGGTACTTGCGACAATATATCTTTAATCTTTGGAATCGCCAAAAGAGGCGACTGCTCAAGTTCAGAAAAATTAATAGTGGTAACAGGCCTTTTAATTGATGAACCAACTTTATGAGCAAAATCGTTTTTTTGCTCACTTGCGGCCATTCCCCAATTTCCGTTCCAACCGATATTTTTTACTGGTCCATGAAAAGTAATGCTATTACCAATCACATAAAGCGGTGGATTTTAAGAAATATCTCCTTGGCCACACGACACCAAAAAAACAAAGCAACAACCAATAATTAGGGACTTAATTAATACCATACACTTTATTTTCTACTTTAATTATTACTCTAACTTTCAAACCTTAATGATATGCCTGTTATGAATCGTTTTAGATTTTAAATCAATAGTTGCGTGCATTGGTATGTTATAGATTCTAAAAGGCGCCTCTTAATCCGAAAGTCACTGGTTCTAGTAAAGGTCTATGAGGCGAATATCTTATGATAACCGAGCTTTGAAGATAGCTACTTTAGTTTTCTGGTGAGAAAAGGGGGGCACCTCAATTGGAATTAGAAAAATAGTTAGGAGCATTTAGAAAATGAAGCGACAACATCTAATTTTAAAAAATAGTGCAGAGCTTTAACAGGGGAAGATCTTTGGGGGTGAATGGAAAAATGTGCAATTAAGCTCTTATTTTCTTGCCAACTTGACGGAGGAAGCTAACTTTTAACGCGTTAATTTCAGATCTATGGATACTCTAAGAAGTTTAGATTATTTGAGCCTTTTTATTCTTCCATCTTTAAGGCAATACTCCTGAGCTAAGTAGATTAGAATTTCATAATGAAACGTTTATTTGATTTAGTTCTGGCCATCATTTTGACCATCTTATTTGCCTTGCCTATGTTGGTTGTGGCTTTGGCTGTTCGTTTAACATCCTCAGGACCTGTCTTGTACTGGTCAAATCGTGTAGGTCGTGACAATCATATTTTTAAGATGCCTAAGTTCAGAAGCATGAGAGTCAACACGCCTGCAGTAGCCACTCATTTATTGGGAAATCCACAATCTTTTTTGACCCCAATTGGCAGTTTTCTTCGACGCAGCAGCTTGGATGAATTACCTCAAATTTGGAGTGTTTTGGTGGGCGATATGTCCTTTGTTGGTCCTCGTCCAGCACTCTATAACCAGGATGATTTGATTGCTTTGCGCACAGACCGGTTTGTACATATCCTAGTACCTGGTTTAACGGGTTGGGCCCAGGTCAATGGTCGTGATGAGCTTTCAATACCTGCTAAAGTTGATTTAGATGTTGAATACATGCAAAAACAATCTTTTTTCTTTGACCTATACATTTTATATCTAACTTTTATAAATGTTTTGGGGCGAAATGGGGTGACTCATTAATTTACTTATAAAAATAAGAAAATAATGAGAAAATACTCAACAATATGAAAAAGCAGCTAATTTCTTTGCCACGTTTAGGTAAGCAGTCACTTGTTTTGTTGGTAGATGCAGTCTCAATTGCTTTGGCAGTTTGGTTGGCATACTCTATTCGTTTGGATCGATTACATTTTCCGGTGGGTGCAGAATTTCTTGTCTATTGGCTTCCTTTGGTAATAGCATTACCTATTTTTGTCAAGATGGGTTTGTATCGTGCGGTTTTTAGGTACGCGGGTCAGCATGTACTTTGGTCGATTGCCAGAGCTGTCTTTTTTTACGGATTGATTTTTTTTGCCCTTATTATTTTTTGTAATTATCTAGGTCTCCCAAAGGGCAGCGCCTCTATTCCGAGAAGTTTGGGTATTCTGCAGCCAATCATATTATTGGTGTTGATTGTTTTGAGTCGTTCTATTGCAAGATTATGGTTGGCGGGTCATGCGTCAATCAGCAAAAAAAAACAACAGCGAACCTTAATTTATGGAGCTGGAGTATCAGGCGTTCAAATTGGTAGTTCGCTCCAACGAAGCGGTCAATACTACTTAGTTGGGTATTTGGATGATGACCCCCAGTTGCGACATAAAACCATTAATGGTTTGACCATCTATGGTGTTGATGAGATCGATGTCTTAATCAATGAGTACGGAGTCACAGATATTCTATTAGCTTTGCCTTCAATTCAGCAATCGCGTCGCAATGAAATTTTGAATGATCTGCGAGGCTTCCACGTGCGTGTGCTTTCGCTACCGAGCATGAGTGATCTAGCCGAAGGTAAGGTTAATGTGTCGGATATTCGAGAGCTTGATGTTGCTGATTTATTAGGACGCAATCCAGTAGTGCCAAGTAAAGAGTTATTTGAAAAAAATATCAAAAATCAAATTGTGATGGTAACCGGTGCTGGCGGCAGTATTGGTAGCGAATTAACTCGCCAAATTTTGTTTTCTAAACCTAAGACACTTATTCTTTTAGAGCAAAGTGAATTTGCTTTGTATGCCCTTGATGCCGAATTGAGGCGCAGAATCAAAGATGAGGGTCTTCATACTGAGTTGGTTTCACTATTGGGGAATGTTCGCCAATATGATTGGCTTAATAGGATTTGTAGTACTTGGCAAATCAACACTATCTATCATGCAGCGGCTTATAAGCATGTGCCCATTGTTGAACACAACGTCACAGAGGGTATTTTAAATAATGTTTGGGGCACCTTGAATGCTGCACGCGCAGCTATTGAATCGGGTGTGGATCAATTTGTGTTAATAAGCACTGATAAGGCTGTTAGACCAACCAATGTAATGGGGGCCTCTAAACGTTTAGCCGAAATGGTATTACAAGCGTTGGCTAATCACGCGGAGATTCATACTCAACTCTCAATGGTTCGTTTTGGCAATGTTTTGGGTTCGAGTGGATCTGTGGTCCCATTGTTCAGATCTCAAATCAATGCAGGCGGTCCAGTCACAGTTACGCACCCTGAAGTGACGCGTTACTTTATGACAATTCCAGAGGCGGCTCAGTTAGTCATTCAGGCAGGTGCTATGGCTAGTATTTCCGGTGTTCCGAGTCAAGGAGCCGTTTTTGTTTTGGATATGGGGGATCCGGTGAAGATTATTGATCTGGCTCATCGCATGATTGAGCTTTCAGGTTTTAGTCTTAAGAATGAGCAAAATCCAGATGGCGATATTGCCATTGAAATAGTTGGCTTACGACATGGCGAGAAACTCTATGAAGAATTATTGATTGGAGATAATCCAAAGTCTACAGAACATCCAAGAATCATGAAGGCTCAAGAAAATTTTATGATTTGGCCGGATCTTGAAAAAGAATTAATTGATTTGCAGAAGGCGCTCAACGAGAATAACATTGAAGTTATTCATGAGAAGTTAAGATACCTTGTGAATGGTTATGCAGCTAACACTGACGTTGTTGACACTATATTCAAAGCAAAAAATAAAGTTTAATAGTTTTATAAATTGAATTAAGGTTATTTTTTAGGTAGCTAAAAGCACATGAATATAAAAACTTTAGTGATTTCTTTTTATAAAGTTCTCAACTCTTCAGCCAAGCTTAAATTCATTTTTTCAATAAGCTGAAGATTTAATCGTATTTCTCTAGAAATTAAAAAATTGTTGGTATGTTGATGTTGGCCAGTAAACCAATCAGCAGAAAAAATAAATGAATCAATATGAATAGCTGATTCTTCACTTATGCGGTTCATCAAAGTTTGATAAAACGCGAGAGCAGCTGATCTGCTAAATATTTGATTAATATTAATAAGTGGCATCGTCTCATTTGTTGGCTAGAGAGCGGTGGCGAGAGTTTTAGTTCAATTTACACATATATGTATTAAGAAGCATGGCAGTCACTTAAAATATTTTTTATTTTCTATGCTTTACCATAATCATCTTGTAAAGAGTAATCGCTTGAAAAGAAAATAAAATTAATATTGCTCCCCAATTTGATTTAATGTATTGATCGAAAGAGCTAAACTGCCCCGCACCAAGAAAATAATTTGGGATAAGAAAGAGTGCCAAAATGATACTTAATAAAGTAAAAGCAAAAATAAGAATCATTCCGCCATTTTTGATCACCCGTTCAAATAAAAAAGAAGTTCCAACACAAACGGCAGGAAACATCAAAAAGTACATCCGAGTTATGTCTGCTGCATGGAGGCTTGATAAAAAAGATCCAGCAAAGCTGAAAAATAATAAAGATAATTCAAATTTAAACAACCAGCTAATTTTTTTACATAAAGAAAGATAGCCTAGTAAACAAGTGAGCCACAATATTCCGTAAGACGTGATTGATTTTATGATGTACAAGAAATCAATATGCCCCTCTAAGCTTAAAGTGCTTACTGCCCCCACAATTAAAAACTTTGGAGTCGCGTATGTAATGGCTGCAATGAAAGATGCAAATATTGATTTTCGAAAATCGAAAAATAAAAAAAACATTGGTACTAGTGGCGCTATCGTTTCTCTAAAAAGAATACTTGTACAACAGCTTATTAAAGCCAAATAAAATTTTTCTTTTTTTAAGGCCACTAGAAATAAAATCAGTGAAGCCATCGCTGGCAAATCAGTTAAGTACGGGTTATTGAAATTGTATGCAAAAGCAAATGAAGTGCTCGTTGTGACCACTGTGAAAACTATCACTTCATTTGAAAAGTTTAAAATCTTTAAAAGAGCTGTAGTGCCTAAAATTACTAATAAGATTGAAAGTGAATTTATAACAAGAAGTGACATCTCTGGGGTAAGCGGCAATATTCTACATATATATATAAGTAAAATTCGCGTTGAAAATGGAGGGGTGCTTGCGCCCCCCTCAATTAAACTTATGTATTCCAATGAGTCACTCACTATAGCCGTAAGAGATGTTGCTCCAGCCAAACTTCTCACCTCGAAAATTGAAAACCCGAAGATGACAATAATCAAGGGAATCAAAAAATGTACTTTGTAATTAATTTTTGTCATGTTCCCAAATTTTTTACAGAATAGAGAAAAATTTTCTACTGGGGTATGTCTAGAAGTTGTTGAATTTTTTAAAAATTGATTCAGGTATTGCCCTAATAATCACCATAATACCCCACCAAAAGGAAGGTACATAAACCTCATCCTTCCGCTGATCAATAGCTTTTGCGATCATTGCGGCTACAGTCACTGGCTTGGCCCACATAGGCCCTTTCTTAAAATCTGCTGTCATCGGTGTATCTACAAAGCCAGGCTTGATTGTTAGGACAGTAACTCGTGATTTATGTAGGCGCTGTCTTAAGCCTGAGGTAAATGTTGTAACCATGGCTTTGGCGCTGCCATAGACGTAGTTTCTGGCGCGGCCCCGATCTCCTGCAACCGAAGTTATAACCGCAATTGTGCCGCGCTGATTAACCTCAAAAAAATTGGCAATAAGCGTTAAAAGGGCAATTGTGGAAAGTGCATTAGTTTGAATTTCGGTCAGCATTTCAGTAACGCTTTGCTCACAGGCCTCCTGATAGGAAAGCGTACCGTGGGCAATAAGTACCATGTCGATTCCATTTAGATTCTCTTCTGCTCTATCCAACATTGCTTGATGACCGTCTATGTTGTTGAGGTCCATACGGTAGGTGCCGATTTTTGAGGCGCCACGCACTTTTAGGTCTGCTGCAATGGTTTGCAGGCGCTCTTGATTACGAGCCACTAAAAAAAGGGCATCGCCACGGGTTGCCCAAATTCTGGCGCAATGTTCTGCGATGGTGGAGGTCGCTCCAATAATGAGTATTTTGGTCATGCTAAGCCTAGTCGCTGGGATTGGATGGAGGAAAACTTGCCAATCGCCCCGTATTTATGTCGCACTGACTCAAACTCCTGCCAGCGCGGATAAGTCTTTTTAAAAGCTCTTTCAGTCATCAGGGCGTCTTTAGTCAGATAAAGGCGTCCACCCATTCCAATCACCATATCGTCCAATGATTTGAGTAAGTTGATAGTCATATTAGTGAGCTTAAAGTCCAGCGCCAGGGTGTAGCCGGCCATAGGGAACGACAGAAAATTGTCGTTAGCCTCACCAAAATGCTTGAGCACTGCCAAGAACGAGCCGGCACCACTCTCCGCAATACGTTGCAGAATCCTGCGCATGTTGGTGACCCCGTCAGCTTTAGGAAGCGCAAACTGATACTGTACAAATCCTGCTTTGCCATAAAGTTTATTCCATCCCCCCATTACATCTAACGGGTAGAAGAACGGTAGCATGGAGACGTTTTCATTTATGCGTTCGGATGCCTTATAAAAATATATGGCATTAAAAGCAGATACGGTAGTTTTGTTGAGTAGGAATGATGGTGCATGGAACGGTACTGGAACAGGCTCTTTGAGTTTGATCGTCTGTCCACCGGAGTTGGCATGCTCCCCCAGCCTCAGCACACTACGCCCTAAGTCTTTGCCCGTCTTTAGACAATCAATCCAGGCCAGGCTATAGGTAGCCTGACTATTTTCCTCAAATGCCTCGCAGGCCTCTTCCAAGCAGGAGGTTTTAATAGTTGTTTGAGTGATTTCCGCTGATTGTATGGGCATCAACTGGATCGTAGCTGTCAGAATAACGCCTGTTAGGCCCATCCCGCCACAAGTTGCGTGAAACAGATCGGGATTCTCTGTGAGAGATGTCGTTACAATCTCGCCGGTTCCCAGTAACAATCTCATAGACTGAACATGCTGACCAAAGGTGCCGGCTACATGATGATTCTTACCATGCACATCACTGGCAATTGCGCCACCAACCGTCACATAACTAGTTCCGGGAGTCACTGGAATAAACCAACCTTTGGGAACTATGACTTTGAGCAGGTCCCTGATAATCACACCAGCTTCTAAAGTAATCTGTCCGCTGGTCAGATCAAAGGCAATGAAGTGGTCTAAATATGTACTCTGCAAGACAGTGGAGGCATTGGCACTGTCACCATAACTTCGCCCCATGCCACGGGGTATTAGAGGACTCTGCAAGTAGTCTTTACAGGCAGACAGTGATAAAGGCATAACTACTGATGCCTCTGTGATAGGGTAGCCGCCCCAGCCGTGAATTTTCATCAGATTGTCACCTTACGGTCACTGCTTATGAACACATACTTCTTGTCAAGTTGGTATTTGATATAAAAACCAATTGCCAAGCCAATGATGCCGCCAATGTAGCGCATAGTGTCAGTGCCAAATAACCACTGAAAGCTATACTCTACTGCCCAGAAGATGACGGTGGTAAAGACGCTCATGAGGCTGTAAAGTACAAATAACCGGCTATCATGGGCAACATTCTTACTCTCAAAGCTGAAGATATGATGCTTTTCCAAGAAATAGCGCAGTGGAAAGCTAGTAGCCGTACCTACCAAGACAGACACTTCTACTGCATAGAGTCCCTTATAGAGCCAGATTGAGAGAATCTGGGCACCAATGTTGAGCGCAGTCGAGAATGCCGCAAAGAGAACATAGAGCAAAGCAATTGTTCGCGTCCTTTTGATCATTAAGTAGATCTCCAGATGGTAGCGCTGATAAAGACTGCTGCGAGCAAAAGTCCCACTATAAGACTAGCACTGTCTTTCATAGCGAAGATAATAGGGTCATCATGCATTTGCCCGTGGTGAGCCTTCAACCAGACCCAACTTATCCAAAAAAGCATCAGAGGCACTGCTAACCAAATGATCTCGTGCTGCGAATAAAGACTCACCACGGTGGCACTATTAAGATACAGTGCTAAGACCAACACTGCGGCATAACCCGAGGTAATGCCTAAATTTTGGATCAGTGGCGCATCGGAAACTTTATAGCCCCGGCCATGAACTTCACTTCTACCATATCCGGCTTGTGCTTGTAGTTCTGCATAACGCTTCACAAATGCCAGCGACATAAATATGAAAGTTGAAAAAGCTAGCAGCCAGAACGAAAGCATCACACTGACTGCTGCAGCACCGGCGATGATCCGAAGCGTATAAAGTCCGGCAAGGGTTAAACAGTCAATCAGTGCATAGCGTTTTAATAAGAAGGAATAGAGTGTGGTGAGTACAAGGTAGGTAAACAGCCAGCCAAAGAACGCCGCACCAACCACCCAAGCCACTATAAGACTTAAGGCTCCCAAACATGGCGCTAATAGAGCCCCATAAAGTATCGGCACGGCACCTGAGGCAAATGGTCGATGACATTTACGCAGATGTTGCCGGTCGCTTTCAAGATCAAGCAGATCGTTGGTAATGTAAATTGCAGACGCACAAGCACTAAATGACACAAAGGCCAATAACAGCGTAGCCAATGCAGGAAAATTACTAATTTGATGTGCGGCCAAAATCGGTAAAAAAAGCAATAGGTTCTTTAGCCATTGATGCACCCGCAAAACTCGAAGACAAAGGGATAAAGATCTTGGGGTTGGCGGAATGACCATAGATACTTCTGAGACAGTTTGTGCCTGTTTCATGACCTTATTATTCGCATTTACAACGATGGCTTGGCGCGCACCTTGCCAAACAGAAATATCATCTGCTGAATTACCAGCATAGACATAATTACCAGATCCAAAGGCTTGATTTAATGCATCCCGCTTGTTAACACCTGCTATGTTGATATAACCCTCGCTGGCAATAACCTGATCAAATAAACCCAAATGTGATGCAATAGCTTCCGCAATTCTGCGATCGGTGGCGGAGCAAAGCACGAGAAAATGTCCAGCAGCTTTTTTTTGTTTGAGCCAAGCAATCACTTCCTTGTTATAAGGAAGTGAGGCGGGATTAAGTGTCACCAAGCTACTAATTTGAGATTTTAGGTAAGCTTTACCTTTACTCAACCAAAGAGGGAAATGTAATACTGACAGCGGACTTTCATGCAATAGTTGCACGACAGATTCGTGGAGAGTATCAGTTAGAACCAATGTACCGTCCAAATCTACGGCAATGATTTTAGTTTTACATGGCATTAATTTTCACCAAAATTTAAAACTATGCAATTAATATTGATATGGTATTTCACAAAGTTATGAGTTTGAAGACTTATTCTTTCAGTCATTCTGAGAAGTGAAATTCAATAATACTTGAGTTGTCATAGTTATGAGCATATATTTTTTGTGTTATCAACGTTCAATGCCTTAAATTTTTATTCTCATACCAATCTTTTCGCTAGCAAACATTGCGCCAGCTAGTATCCAAATAAATTGACCTTCATTGAAAGTTGAGAAGTGCGAATTGAACAGACTTGTGACGGCAATTGCCGCTAATGATGCCATGCCAATCGCTCTGAATGGATTTGTAACTGGCTGCTTAAGCAGTAATATGAGTATGCTCAAGAAGGCAACTAGTCCTAACACCCCATTCTCGATCAGAATTTTTAAATATTGGTTGTGTGGATCGCCTGTCAGAATTCCTAAGGCTCCAGATTTTCCTTCAGCTTGCTGAGCGTATGCTTTTTTAAAGCCACCTGTTCCAACCCCAAGAAGAACATCATTTGGTACCATTTCAGTGGTGTTTTTCCAAAAGTTCAAACGATATCCAACGGATGTCTCATTAGTTTCAATGGCCCCAGAAATAAATTCTTGTTTAGCAAGATTTATTCGGCTGTTGGACGTCTGGTTACTTAAAAGAATTCCGGATACGATAAATAGTCCTACTATACTAATCGTTAATTTTTTCACTATAGAAAATTGTTTAAAGAAAGTAAGCAAAAAGATAGTTATGGTTATTAATAGTGCAGCGTAGCTACTTCTTCCTATTGCAATTGAGGAAATATTTAAAGTAAAAAAAAGGATACTTGTTCCGTAAATGATTCTTTGCCATTTTGGAATGGATGAATTTAAAGTGTTAGCTAAGGCAATAATTGCCGCTACTGAGAAAAATATTCCTTGGGTGGTGTAATTTCTTACAACAACTCCACCTGCGTGCTTGGCGGAAAATGAAGGGGCTAAAAAAGTAAAAAATGAGTAGATCATTAGAATTAAACACGCAAACCAGAATGAGTTGATCAGATTCTGTTTTGCATGCGGGGCATTCATGAATATCGCCGCAGCGATTGGGAGCATCAGGAATTTTCTCCAACCCCAAATCGACGATGCAATAACACCATTACTTTCAATACCGTACAAAAGTCCTGAAAATAGGATTGCTACAAAAGCAATGCATGCATAGCCTAATTTTGTCTTGAAAAAATCAATGAGTTGATTTCTGATGGTTGAAACTGATAGTGTTGCTATGAGCGAAAGAGCAATGAAGATGTTGGCAAGGGGTGGCGATATGGCGATTGATACCAGGCCACCAATGACAAGATATTGGGCAACAGTTAAAGGGTTTGGTTTTTGAATTAAAAAATTCATGAGTTATCTCTTTTTTATTAAGCCCTTGAGCCTGTGATCAGGTTAAGAAAGCGATAGTAAATGCCAGGGAGTGTCCTGCGAGTAAAGATTTTCAAGCGGTATCTCAGTAAGTTGTACAAATTTGATTGCTGTTTTCTTTTGCCATCCAGTGTGCTTGTGAACATTCCAAACACACTGCCTTGTTGGACCAGGGGCTTATAGGACCAATATTGTGTGATGCCTTTTTGTTGGTCGATGGCTTTTAAAAGATGGTCGGCAGGTAGTGTTGCATGGTTATCTTCTAGCCATGCTAGGCGTTTTTGACATGCAGCGTAGTCAGTGATGTAGCCATCTGCTGTGGCAATTGGGTTAACGATGATTTTCTCTTTGCTTAAGAAGTATTCTTTTGGCACACGTGTATCCGCTCCACCAAGAAAAATCAGATAGGATTTATCTTTTTTAGCCACGTCGTCCATGATGAGCTTGATTTCCTGACCAAATTTTTGGTGCAAGAGCACATCATCTTCAAAAACTAAAATATTGTTATATTTATTTTCAACACATTTTTTCCAAGCGCTGATGTGTTTTAAAACCAAAGATCTTTGGGGTGGCTTAATCTTGGGGTGTGAGCCGAAGATCTTTTCTTCTAATAAAGGGTCAATACTGCCCAAGTCATATTCAAAAATGAACTCAAAAGCAATGGATTGCTTTGCGAGTTCATTTTCAATGTGCGCAATCCTATCTGTGAATTTCTTTACAGATAAGACATAAACTGCATCAATGTGTTGGTTTGCGAATGTGGACTTCATTTCCCCCAAGCTTTCTTCATGAACTCAGACTTAAGTAGCATGGTGTGATTTTAGTCTGTTCAGGCGGGTCGTTTGAAAAAAACAATCTATTTTGATATTTGAGCGAAAATAGCCCTCATGAAGATTTTGATCGTTAAATTGTCCTCTTTGGGTGATGTTTTGCACAATTTACCCATGGTTTGGGATCTGCGTGCCAGGTATCCAGGTGCCCAAATTGATTGGGTGGTTGAAGAGGGCTATGTGGGCTTATTAGAGCCTCTTAAAACAACCGTTTCAACTACCTCACTTATCTCATCTGCTTCACCCACCTCATCCGGTTTTGCTGGTATTGACAGCATCATTCCTTTGTCATTCCGTCGCTGGAAAAAAGCCTTGAAGCGTGGTGAATTTATTCGCAGTATTCAAGAATACATCGCGTTCAAAGCCGATATTGCTACCACCTCATATGATCTGATCATTGAAACCCAAGGCTTGCTCAAGTCTGCATGGGTGACGCATTTGGCCAACCCCAAAAAGACTGCCTCAGTCTTTGGTTTGGCCAATCAAACTGAGTT
>JACCDX011477045.1_pt1 | contig 17008 bp, 6 predicted proteins | sample 7449681 | NCBI WGS metagenome assembly JACCDX01 (sample SAMN15323450, study PRJNA562643) | freshwater metagenome | isolation source: river surface water | place: USA:Blue River Watershed | collected 2017-08-18 | reverse complement strand
GTAATGCCTGTGGTTATCGTGGAGGGTGAAGTTTATTATAACATTCCCCAACTGCCTCAATTTTTCTCAGGTATTTAACCAGGCATTTGGATGTAACGCAAGAATTCACTCTTCTTGGCGTCATCCATAAACTGACCGCTGTATGAACTGGTGACAGTAGCAGAGTTGATGTCTTGTACACCGCGGCTGCTCACACAAAGATGAACAGCGTCAATCAATACAGCAACGTCATCTGTTTTCAGAACCTTCTTTAATTCATTCGCAATTTGGATGGTCAATCTTTCTTGAACTTGTGGGCGCTTGGCGTAATACTGCACAATACGATTCAATTTAGAAAGACCTATTACCTGACCGTTGCTGATGTAAGCAATGTGTGCTTTGCCCATGATGGGTACAAAGTGGTGCTCACAGTTGGAGAAGAACGTAATGTTCTTTTCAACCAGCATCTCGTTGTACTGGTATTTGTTTTCAAATAGTTTGATGTCAGGACGATTTTCAGGAAGCAATCCTGAGAATATTTCCTTGACATACATCTTGGCTACGCGATGCGGAGTACCTGATAGACTATCGTCATTGCGATCCAATCCCAGAATATCCATGATAGCTGCAAAATGCGTTTCTATTTTTTCTATTTTCTCATCTACACTCAGATCAAAAGCATCGGGACGCAGCGGTGTATCGATAGATGTCATCACATGTTGGTCACCCATTTCGTCTATTTGAATCTTTATTTCTTTCTCCATAATGGTTAAACCGACGGAGCTTGAATTTGTTCGCGAAAAATGATTATCATTGTGAAATCAAAACCTTAAAGAAAATTTTATGTCAATTTGGAGAAAGAAGCCGGTAGAAGCATATCATGCCGATGCAAGTAAAAGTGAATTGAATCGAGTATTAAGTAGATGGGGATTAACTTCATTGGGAATTGGTGCTATTATCGGTGGCGGAATTTTTACACTTACAGGAATTGCAGCGCATGACCATGCAGGTCCTGCATTGGCTTTGTCTTTTATCATCGCGGGTATCGGTTGCTTGTTTGCTTCTTTGTGCTATGCTGAATTTGCTTCTGTATTGCCTGTTGAAGGATCAGCCTACGCCTACGCTTACGGAACAATCGGCGAATTGTTTGCCTGGTTCATTGGATGGAATTTGATTTTGGAGTACATGATGGGTGCCACTACAGTAGCGGTAGCTTGGAGTGGTTACTTCAATAAATTGCTGCATTTGTTTGGACTGCACATACCAGAATATTTGACCAACGACCCTGTTACACATGGAGGTCCAGCCTTTAACCTTTTGGCATTTTTGATTACTTGGGTTATTACTTCTATACTGATCAAAGGAATCAAAGAGGCTGCAAAAACCAATAATATCATCGTTATTTTGAAGGTAGCAGTTGTTCTTTTTGTCATTATCGCCGGTGCATTTTATGTTGATCCTTCCAATTGGACACCTTTTATTCCAGCTGAAACCCCCGTTTTTGATGCTTTGGGCCAACCTACAGGCGAGGTCAATTTTGGATTTGGCGGTGTATTGACAGCAGCAACAATTGTGTTCTTCGCATACATTGGTTTTGATGCTGTATCTACCCAAGCAGGTGAGGCCATCAACCCCAAGAAAGATGTGCCTTTTGCTATTATCGCATCATTGATTATCTGTACTCTATTGTACATCCTGGTTTCTTTGGTATTAACTGGAATGGTGCCTTACACGGATTTGGATTTGAAAGCTCCAGTGGCTTCTGCCTTTGAAGGTGCAGGAATCAAGTGGGCAGTGTACTTGATTACAATCGCAGCTACAGCTGGATTGATGTCAGTAATGTTGGTGATGATGTTGGGACAGACCCGTATTTTCTTGGGCATGTCCAAAGACGGTTTGTTGCCCCACAATATGTTTGGAAAGCTTCATCCTACCTACAAGACACCTTACCGCTCAACGATTTTAGTAGGATTGATTATTTCTTTGGTTTCAGCATTGACCCCTATCAATACAGTATCGGAAATGTGTTCAATGGGAACCTTGTTGGCCTTTGCAATGGTGTGTGTTGCAGTTTTAATTTTGCGCATCAAGCAGCCCAATTTGGATCGTCCATATAAGACGCCGTTCATTTATTTTGTTGCACCAGCGGGTGCATTGTTCAATGTGTTTTTGATGTCTTATGTTCGCGCACACACTTGGTATGCATTCTTGATTTGGGGAGCTATTGGTGTTTTGGTTTATTTCTTATACAGCAGAAGACACTCACACTTGCATCCGAAGAATTAAAATAATGCAGGCGAGTTTCTCGCCTGTTTTATTTTTGTAAGGTTTAATGAAAGAATAGTTGAAATGGATTTGATGCAGTTGACTGCCATTTACGGGATGGTATTAAAAGCCGCTATGTCTTGGGTGATGTTAGGTTTTTATTGGGAGCTGAAAAAGCAAGACTCGCGACAAAAGTGGGTTCCATTGTTGTTATCCATTAGTGGGATTTTGTATTTGATTGCAGACCTTCCGATTCTGATCATGCCCATGTTGCAGGAATCCAATGCGGTTTTAATTTCCCATTCGTTCTTGCTTTTGGTTACCACATATCTAAAATGGATGGCCGCTTTGCATTTTTCTACGCGTGTAAAGTATCTCAGCGTTCTGACCCATCCGGATAAGACTAAATTCTGGTATTTGGTGGGTGGATTGTACCTGGGTGTCGCGGCGATTATTATTCTATTACTCAATTTTGGGCATCAATGGTTGGATGCCTATTTCACAGAAGCTATTTTACGTGGACTGGATTTGGCGACATCAGGTGTAGTTGCCGTAATTTTTGGTTGGCTGTTTTTTCAATCTATCGGACAATTGCAGTTTTCAAAATTTACCCAATGGACCATTCAAGGGTGGATTGTAATCAATGTTTTCAGCTACGTCTTCTTTCTTGCAAGTTTCTTTACCCAACCTGCTTGGCTGACATTTGAAATCAGTTGGATTGTTTCCAATACCTGTAACACGGTGTCCGCCGTTTTGCTCGCCTTTTATTACGGTAAATTGGTAGGAGGAGTTGAAGAAGTTGGATTCCAAACCACCAAAGTAAATGCGACGATTCAATCCATTGATAAAGTTTCTTTGTTTAAACGTGATCAACAATGGATCTTGATGTTAACGGTCACCATGAGTCACGGGGCACAAATTGAATTAGAAGTTGCCAAGGATCGTCATCTGAAACCATTGATGTACTGGATGGTTTTCATTTTGGCAAAAAAGAAGTCTGTTGCATTGTCTCATCGCGACATGAGCATTTTAAAATTCAAGATGTTAGAATATTGGAACAAGAATTCTACGCATTTGATTGAGAGCATGGGCTTATTGTTTACTGGCGGCAGAGGAATGTATGAATTGAAGCCGAATGTTGCATTTAGTGAACAAGATTTTGTCACTTCATTGGAAGAGAACGATGGCGTGCTCCAAACGATTTTAGAATTCAAATCCAATTGGATGTCCGCAGGATTGGAATCTGCGAATACTCCTGCAAGACCTTTTGCAAAATGGGATTCTACGTCATGGAAGGATTTTTTTTTTAAATCTTAAGTTGCTAAATAAGAGAGTGATAATTATTTAAAACACAGTTTGGAATATTATTAATATCATTCTTAACGCCCGCGCGTGACCAAAAAAATAGTTTTGGATCATCTAAATAAATTAAGATGAAAAAACTATTTATTAGCGCTTGGCTCTGCATACTGAGCTTCTTTGCGTTTTCGCAGTGTACCATTGGTAATCCTAATGTCGGTTGGACCAATGATGCATGGACATGTTATGGTTATCTAACAGATGGAGCGTTTGGAGGTACAGGTGCCTACACGGGCTTTTATGAATTTACGGATCTTTCATTTGACACGAGTCCATCTGGTCCGTATTCTAATTCAGCAAGTTGGTCATCGTCTACTTCGCCAAGTACATCTTCTGCTTGGGCTGGTTGTGGAATGTTACCCAATGATAACCACAGTTATAAATTCAAGCGAATGGGTGTACCCTCATGTGGAAGCTACACCATAGATATATTGAAAAATAATTCTGCACAATTGTGGATTGACGGTATAATGGTGTGGGAGGAAAGCCAAACAGTGGCAGATCAAGGAGAATACAATTACAATGCTTGGTCAGGCTATTTGGATGAGGATTCTGAAATTGAGTATAGAGTCATGGCGGGAACAGGAACTTCTCGTGCTGGATTGGTTTTTACCAAGAAGACCTTCACAGGAAGTTTGGCCACCTTCAATTGGGATTTGGAGAAGATTACGGTTAACCCAAACGAATTGTCCTATTCCAATGTATTTGCCAACGGATTCAAGACAATGCCATCGGCAGTGACTACGAGCGGCTCTGCAGCATGGAGTTCATCTGCGGAAGCTATTCAACTAACAACTGGGGGAAACCAAACAGGTACCATGTCTTTTACGCCGGCTACCACAATGAATGGTTTTGTAATCAATTATGATATGCGTATTCCAGCGGTTGCAGTAGCCAATGGAATCAGTTTCAACTATGGAAACTTTAATCCAGCTACGGGCGGTGGAGAAGGTGGTTTTGCAAATGGATTGTCTGTTTGTTTTAGAACAGTAGCAATCCCTGATGCCATTGACATCAAATGGAATGGAACCGTTATTGGTTCAGGTAGTGCGGATATCTCAGGAGCGGGTTATTTTGAAACAACGATTGAAGTAACCGCTGCCGGTTATGTAACCGTGAAGTATGGTCCAAACCAGTCCGTTTTGGTCAATAATTTATTGGTTCCCGAGTATGCAAGTACCAATAAAACCGGCTGGAAAATGGCTTTTTCTGGAAAGACGGCGGCGTTATCGGCCAATACGCATGGGGTTGATGATATCAACTTGTATGCAACAGACCATGCCCAATATCAGTTGAATGGTGGAGCATGGCAGTCCAATAATGTATTTAATGATGTAGTATCTGGTTTATATACCGTGAACGTTCGCAATGCTGATAATCCGTTGGGATGTACAAATACATTGGATATGGTACTGCCAAACGCAGCCACTCCAGTTAATGCTACTTTAACTGCCACCAATTGTACGGGAATGTCGGTTAATACAGTTGGAGGTGGCATAGTGGTTACCTCATTTGAGCCGGGATTTGCATTGTATTATGAAAGTGTCTATGTGCACAATGGTACAACGTTGAATAATGATTCTGGATATCTGTCATCAAGTACAACTGGTTCTCCTAACATGGATGAATTCATTTGGCCGATGGGTACAACCACAGTAACGTATACTTTCTCTGCTATGCCTCCCGTATCTTACACGGTGGTGGTGAACGATGGACAGACGGCAAGTATAATTGCGCCTGCGGATGTTACTGTTTGTAATGGGACCATCCCCAATCTCGGATATCCAATTTATAATACGTCAGGTTGTGGAGGAGTGGTTGCTAATAATGCCCCTTCAACTTATCCAATTGGAAATACTACGGTTACGTGGACTGTAATTTACGCGGATGGCGATGTGGCATCGGCAACGCAAATTGTCACAGTGAATGCCAATCAGGATTATTACATCGATACAGATGGGGATGGATTTGGCACAGCCAATCCACCTGCAACAACTCCTGTTTATTTGTCGGGGGGACCAGGTTTAATTGTTGGAGGATTTACCAATGCAGGTTATAATTCATCAATTGTTGCACAGGGATTTACGGTATTTTCTCTTGGACCAATAAATCTGGATATTGCTGTCGCGATTTCGCAATGCGATACTGAAGATGCTACGGGTGCTCGCTTGGAAATTGTTCCAATGATAATTGGACAACCAGATTTGACTAATGTCATTGGATTTGCTGAAGTTCCAGCTGCTTCTATTCCAAATGAATGTTCGGGGTCGGTAAACCCAAATTCATTTGTTCATTTTATTTTGTACAATATAAATTTGAATTCACTTGGACAATATGCAATAGTTATTAGAAAGACAAATCCATCTGCTTTGCATATTAGATGCGGCATTTCAACCTCGAATATTTATTCTAATGGTTTTATGATGTCAAAGTCGAGTCAATTAGGATCATGGTCGAGTTTTTCATCATTTGATTTACTTTATAACATCACTCAATATACCCCTCCGGGAACAGTCACTACTTGCAATGCGCCAGCTGGCTATTCTTTGTTGACTACAGATTGCAATGATGCCGTGTCCTCTGCCAATCCTGCAGGAACTGAAATATGCGGGAATGGTATCGATGAGGATTGCTCTGGTGCAGATTTGACTTGTATTCCAGTTTTGGGTTGCGTGACTGATGGTGCTTGTAACTTCAGCCCAACGGCCAATACCGATGACGGTTCATGTATTTTACCGGTAACTTATTATTTGGACACCGATGCGGATGGATGGTATGCTACTTATACTGAGAGCTGCACCGATCCGGGTGCTGGGTATGTAACTACTACCTCAGGCTCAGGCGATTGCAACAACAACAATGCAGCGATACACCCTCAAGTTGTGGAGATATGCAATGCTACCGATGATAACTGCGATGGATTGGTAGATAACGGTGCGGGTTCAACTTGGTATTATGACGGTGATGCTGATGGATTTGGAACGCTAAACGGAGATATCTTGACCAATTGCTCTCAACCCAATGGCTTCGTAGCAAACCATTTAGATTGCAATGACGCCAATGCATCAATCAATCCCAACATGTCAGATTTGTGCAATGGTGTAGATTTGAATTGTGATGGCGCCGCCATCACCACCAATTGGTTCTTGGATGTGGATGGCGACAACTATATGAATCCAGGACCACAAGTTTTTACGAATGAATTGTACAACGGAAATACAAATCCTTCCTCAGTAACTTCTACATCATTTCAAACCAATGTTTTAGCTGCGCAAGAGTTCACCACGGGAAATACTTCATTGACAGGCTTTGCCGTTCAATTGCCCTCTTACATGTGTGTAAGTGGCGGAACGCCAAGTATGCTGATGTACATCGTTCCCTCTGAAGGAGGTATCATTTTAAATAATGCAATTGGGGCTAGTCAAGTATATGCAACGGAAATGATGTTAGCATGTTCAGGAAATACTTTTGGTACGACAACCTTTGGCTTTGAAAATACTACATTGGCAGCTAATACAACTTACGCTATTGTCGTCATGGGTTATCCTGTATCAGGTATTGGTAGTTTCAGTTGGCAATATACCTACGGTGGATCTTCTACAGGGAATGCGTATTCAAATACGAGTTTCCCTTTGGACAATTGGGATATTGTTTCTGATGTTCAATTACATTTTAATATATATCCCTATCATGTGCCCGTATTTACCCAATGCACAACACCAGGAACAGGATATGTGCAAGGAACCAGTTTGGGTGATGATTGCAACGATGCGGTTGCTTCGATTCATGTAGGTGCAACTGAAATCTGTGGTAATGGCACCGACGAAGATTGCTCAGGAAGTGATTTGGTATGCACCACAATTGCAGGTTGCTTGAATGCTAATGCTTGCAACTACAATGCTTCTGCAACTGTTTCGGATAACTCTTGTATTTTGCCTTCAACATTCTATCAAGATTTGGATCAGGATGGTTTTGGAAATCCAAATGTTTTTGTTTCAGCCTGTGCCATGCCTGCCAATTATTCAGATGATAATTTGGATTGCAACGATAATTTGATAAGTGTAAGTCCAGATGGAGTTGAATTATGTGACAATTTGGATAATGATTGCAATGGATTGGTTGATGACGAGATTGGTGATTACTATGCGATCGATGCGGATGGCGATGGATTTGGTTCGGATCAGGCCATTATATATGTGCAAGCGTGTTCTCAACCTGCGGGTTATTCGATTGATGAGACAGATTGTGACGATAATGATTCCTCTGTTTATCCAGGGGCTACAGAAACGTGTGGCAACAACATTGATGATGATTGCGCCAATGGCGATGTTGCTTGCGCGCCAGTAGCTGGTTGTACGGATCCACAGGCATGCAATTACAATGCACAAGCCACAATCAACGACGGAACTTGCATCGCTGTATATCTAATTTTTATTGACTTGGATGGTGATGGATTTGGCGATGCTTGGGGAGATAACTTGGAAACATGTAATCCTTCTATTTACCCGAATTATGTAACAAATGACTTGGATTGTGATGCCTACAATGCGGCTATTAATCCCAATGCGACAGAGGTGTGTAATGGCTCTGATGACAACTGCAATGGTGTTGCGGACGAAGGCGTCACTATCGCTTTTTACCTGGATGCGGACGGTGATGGATTTGGTAATCCCAATTCTACACTCTCTACTTGTGTGGCTCCAGTCAATTACGTTTCCAATAACTCAGATTGTGATGATCAAAATGAAGATGCTAATCCAAGTATGACTGAAGTATGTAATGATTTAGATGATGATTGTGATGGTCAAACAGACGAAGGTGTGGGTAACCCTATTTATGCTGATGCAGATAATGATGGTTTTGGAAATTCAAACAATTCAATGATTTCTTGCTTTTTGATTTCGGGCTATGTACTGAACTCAACAGATTGCAATGATAATATGAGTTCTATCAATCCTCAAGCAATTGAAGTTTGTGGAAATAGTGTCGATGAAGATTGCTCAGGTGCTGATTTGATCTGTCCATCTGCTGGTGGAATTGGCGATGCCGTAACTCTAAACGCAATCAATATTTACAATTCTGGTACTCAGTCATTGATAAATGTTAACATGATCAATGGTTCCAATACCATAGAGAATCCCGGCGAGGGTTTAGAATTGTGGTTCAAATTTACGGCTACTACCAATGCGGCTCGCATTGCGCTTCAGGGATCTACTGCTGTATTGGATGACAATGAGTTGAGCTTATATGCAACTCCTCAAACCACCGGTTTGCCTTTGATTCCTTTGGTGGTGGAAAATGATGTAACTCCATCTGCCATGGGTATCTCGTTGGACGGTGGAAATGAAACCATGTTCACTGATCAATTGGTAGTAGGACAGCAATACTATGTCTGTGTTAGAAATACAAACGCAACCCCAGGTTCATGTAAATTGAACATCGCTCGTTTGTTGGGTTCTGAAAATGACATAATGCCGTACACCAACTATACAGGCATTTATAACAATACATGTCAGAACTTCAAGGCCAAATTTAGAAATGGAGCTGCTGGATATGTTGTAAATAAACACAATGAGTTGGCTTCTTTCACCCAAGGCAATACGCCAGATTGGATTTATGCTATGCTTGCAACCAATGGCACGGGAACTGCAACTTCAGTGTGTCAATTGGGTAAGATAACTTCTCCTAATTTAACCAACAGTAACGTGACGATTTACACAAGTGTGGATGTGACTTATATCTTAAAAGATGCATTCGGAAATAGCAATACTCTTTTGGCAAAAGGAGGAAGTGCAATGCCGGTGGTATTGACACCAGAGGCGGATTTGAATGTGCGCACTACGGATCGTTGTCCAGTTTACAAATCTTTGAACTCATCTGTGGCAACCAATAGATCAATTTGCGGCGCATCTTTGTACAATTGGGAAATAACAGAAACTCTGCCTAACCCAGGATTGCCTGTGAGTATCAACGGAGCAGCTAATGCCAGTAGATTGATGCAGATGTCTGCTTTCCCAGCTATCGAGCAAGGAAAGACTTATGATGTGCGCATCAGAGTGCGTCATTTGGACGGAGTTACATATACCGAGTTTGGAGAAAATTCTTGCGTCCGCACCATCGGCGCTGCGGGTATGCAGCCAACCAACAATGAGACGCCGATGACAATAGCATCCAATTCAGATTTCATGATTTACCCCAATCCAAGCGCTGGAGAGAATATCCATATTTCGATTACCAACCCATCAAGTTGGGTGAATTTGAAAGTGGCAGATGCTAGTGGACGAGTGGTGTCTACCATGAGTTGGAATGCAGAGGAGATGCCAGTACGCAACCTAAATGTGCCATCAGATTTAGCCAACGGAATGTATATGGTGACGCTTAGTCAATTTGGAAAATCATCTACCGTAAGAATGATGATAGCCAACTAAGTTCTACCAATTATTGTTAGGTCAATAATGAAAAAGATCCCGAGGAAACTCGGGATTTTTTTTGATATTATAAATCATAACTCCACAAATTCTTGTCTGGGTATCTTCTTGAATTCTCAACTAAATATAAGTAATTCAGTGAGTTAATTATTTTAAATATTGAATTGAAATATTAATAATATCAATTTTAAGGCTATTGAAAACATAGAAAAATAGTTTTGATGACCTAAACAAAATACTATGAAAAAACAAGTATTACTTTTTCTATTCGGGCTTTATTCTTTATTTGTAACAGCCCAATGTGCCAACCCAGTGGGAGACCCAAGTGTTTATCCATTGAACGCCTGGACGTGTTATATATATAATGCGAATACAGATCTAGCCAATTATTTAGGGTATATGGATTCGTTTCCGGGGTTGTCATTCCACACCAATCCCAATCACGCATTAGCGAATTCAGCTAGTTTTAGTCCGGCATCAGGTCCGGGATTGAATCTAACTTACCATGGTTGTACAGTTTCAGGTAATTATGTTTTGCGTTACGTGCGACAGGGTGTTCCAGAATGTGGTTCTTATCATATCTCAGCTTTGCAACAACAAGAAATAATGAAGCTAAGAATCAATGGTGTCCTTGTATGGCAGAATACCGATTATTTAACTTCAGATGTAACTGCAATGAATTTAATGGCTTGGTCAGGTTATTTAGATGGGAACACAATCATAGAGTATGAGGTTTTCAAAGATGCATCGAGTTTATCTGCAGGATTGGAATTTGTTAAAGTAGAGGAACCGAGTGCCCTAGCGTCTGCTTGTGATTCTTCTATAACTGTTAATGAAGCCGCAATGGGATTTGAAAATGTAAAAGTCGAAGATTTTACAAATTCTACAACTTTGGCTTACAATGGTTTCACTTTAAGCGGTAATGCTTCCATGCAAAACGGAACAATGGCTTTGACAAGTGGAGGTGGTCAGACAGGAACAGTATCTGTTATTCCATCAATTTCAATTACTGATTTTGTTATTAATTACGATCAGAAAATACCCAATGCAACCCTAGCCAACGGCGTAAGTTTTAATTTCGGAAATTTTAATCCAGCAAGTGGCGGCGGAGAAATTGGGTTCACCTCTGGTCTGGCGGTTTGCTTCAGAACGGCCCCATCTCCAGATGTTATTGAAGTGAAATGGAACGGTGTAATTATTGGTTCTGTAAATCAAGACATTGGGAATGGGGAATGGAAAGAAATAACTATTTCTGTCACGAAAGATGGTGCTTTTTCTTTACAATATGGAGCGTCTCAGACTTTTCTATTTAATGAATTGTTTATTAGTGGCTATGCGACCACTTGGAAAACGGGATGGAAAATGGCATTTTCCGGAAAAACCGCAAATCTTTCAAATAATACGCAATCAATAGATGATGTGAATTTATTCGTGCGAAATCACGCGGAGTACGCAATTACTTCTAGCCCCAATCCTGTTTGGCAAACGAGTAATTTTTTCGATAATCTGGCATATGGAACATACGAAGTATCTGTGCGCCATTCTGACCATACTTCATGTATAAAGAGTCAGACGGTTGAAGTAGGTGCTTTGTATTATTTAGATTCTGATTTAGATGGTTATGGTAATCCAAATATTTCGACGTTATGTCCTCAAGACGGTTGGGTCTCCAATAATTTAGATTGTAACGATGTGCAAGCATTGGTGAATATTGCAATGCCGGAAATTTGTAATTCTATTGATGATAATTGTGATGGAGCAATCAATGAAGGATTGCCTATCTATTACATTGATATGGATAATGATGGATTTGGGGTGAATAATCCATTGACTAATAGTTGTGTGTTGTCGTCAACTCATAGTTTTTACAATACAGATTGCAATGATTTCACTAGCAGTATGAGTCCTGCTGTGAGTGAAATATGCAATAGTATAGATGATGATTGCGATGGGATAATTGACAATAATTTGGCGGTTAATTTTCAAGTTGTTGTGCAAACGGATTCGTCGTGTTTTAATCAAGCAATATCGTTTACAGCAACGAATTACGGAAATTCTACCGGGTATACATGGAAATATAATGGTACTATAATTCCGGGCACTACGGACAATACGTTGTGGTGGGGTCCCATGAACGATCCAAGTAGTTTGTATCCGTCATGGAATGCAGGTGATGAAATCACATGTACTTATACAACAATGTGTAATGCTGAAATATCGACAACTCAAAGCGGACCCGTAAGTCCGGCTTTACTTCCTACTCAGCTGTACTATCGTGATACAGACAATGATGGATTTGGTAATCCCAATGTGTATATCATGGCTTGCTCACCACCAATTTCAAGTAGCGCTTATGTACTGAATAATCAAGATTGTAACGATGGTACCACGTTGATTAGTCCTTCTGTTCTTGAGAGTTGCAATCAGATTGATGACAATTGTAATGGTCTTATTGATGATGGTTTAGTTCTCAATAATTACTATGTTGACGCGGATAATGATAATTTCGGGTCTCAAATTGCGCAACAATTTTGCGAGATGCCTGATGATGGATTTTCGATAAATTCTCTTGATTGTGATGATTCAAATGGAGGTGTCAAACCCGGTGCAATAGAATCATGTAATACTGTCGATGAAAATTGTAACGGATTAATAAATGACGGCTTGGTCATGTATTCGTTTTTTGAGGATCTAGATGGAGATCAATACGGCGTAAGTTCATCTTCGATACAGTGGTGTTCAAATGGGTTGCCAGGTTACGCCTTTAATGATGGAGATTGCAACGATAACAATAACCTAATACATCCAGATAATTTTGATCCATGTGATGGGATAGACAATAATTGTGATGGGATAACAGATGATCAAGGTACAAATCTATACTATACTGATGCAGACAATGATGGCTATGGGAATCAATTTGCGAGCATTTATGCTTGTACTTTGCCTCTTGGATATGCAACTGTAAGCGGTGATTGTAATGATTCGAATGCCAACATTAATCCATTGGCAGCAGAAATATGTAACAGTGTCGATGACAATTGCAATTATGATGAAGATGAGAATCTTCCGTTAAGTCAGTATTTTTTGGATGTGGATAATGACGGCTATGGGAAATCCTCAGTCTATGTGTACTCGTGCATGCAATTCGCTGGATATTCATCGGTTGGTGGGGATTGCGCGGATAACAACGCTCTTAGTAATCCGGGAATGGTAGAAGTAGTGTGTAATGGAATCGATGATAATTGTGATTTTGAAGATTCTCAAAGTGTTTATTATTTGGATAACGATGGAGATGGCTTTGGAAATAATTTTGTGTTTGAGGTAGGATGCGCGCAACCTGTAGGATATGTGAACAATAACTTAGATTGTGTAGATTATGGCGGAGGTGCGGCCAACATTAATCCAAATGCAACGGAAATATGCAGCAATGGAGTAGACGATAACTGTGATGGTACTCAAAACAATTCTCCTGCTTCTGACTTCTACTTGGATGCAGATGGAGATGGATTTGGTGGTGAATTCAGTCTGTGGACTTGTACTCCTCCTCCAGGATACACTTCAGTTCAGGGTGATTGTAATGATACTGACAATTTGGTATTTCCAAACGCTTCAGAGATTTGTAATGGTTTAGATGAAAATTGCAATTCACAAATAGACGAAGGTGTTTTGAATGTTTATTACCAGGACATCGACAGTGATGGTTTTGGAGATCAGTGGAATTGGACTTGGAGTTGCATTGCGCCCATTGGATATATACTTGATCCGGGGGATTGCGAAATTTATGACCCGACGATTAACCCAGGAGTCACAGAGGTTTGTAATGAAATGGACGATAATTGTGACGGCAATGCGGACGAAGGTATAGTGATGATTTCTTATTACGAGGATAACGATGGCGACGGTTTTGGTGACCCTTGGAGTGAGGAAATTGCATGTGAGAGTCCTGACGAAGATTGGGTCACATTAGGTGGGGATTGCAACGATGAGTCATGGTTTGGTGGTGATCAAGTTTATCCTGGTGCTGTAGAAATTTGTGATGATTGGGATAACAATTGTAATGGTTTGGTTGATGAGGGATTTTCAATGTTTCTTATATTTTACGATGCGGATAATGATGGGTATGGTAATGGCACAAGTTCGCAGAATTCATGTGAGCTTTATTCTGGTTATTCTCTCGTTGGAAATGATTGTAACGATCAAAGCCCTTCTGTATACCCGCAGGCAACTGAAATTTGTGGCAACACAATTGATGACAATTGTGACAATGTGATTGATGAGAATTGCGCTGTTTCTGCTTTGACTTCTAGTGTGCCCTTGTTGAATATTGGCAATTACGGTACTGGGGCACAATCTAATTCAATAGTCTTATTTGCTGGAGCCTCAAACACCATTGAAAATCCAGGTGATGGAATTGAAGTTTGGTACAACTTTGTCGCAAGTGCCAATGCTATTCGTATCTCTTTAACTGGTTCCAATATTGTAGGTGATGATAACGACCTCAGTATTTTTAATTCGCCACAAAATCCCGGTGTTCCTTTAATTCCCTTAGCACTTGAAAACGATGTTAATCCCTCTGCTTTGGGAATTTCTTTAGATGGAGGTAACGAGATTTTATACTATGATGGATTGGTTCCCGGTCAGACTTATTATATCTGCGTACGCAATTTGAATTTTATTTTTAATACATGTAGTATCAATATTTCCTATTTACGTGGTTCTCAAAATGACATTTTACCCTATACCAATTACACAGGTATTTATACAGATGCTTGTCAGAATTTTAAGGCTAAGTTCCGAACTGGTGCAACTGGATATATCGTGGATCGTTTTAGTTCCCTGTCTAATTACTACTCAGGAAATACGCCGGATTGGACGTATGCTCTTCCTCAAGCCTCTGGAACTACCACGGCATCAACGGTTTGTCAAATAGGTAAAATTCTTCCCGCAAATTTGTCTGCTCAAACTGTGTCTTATTATACAAGAGTTAATGTACTATATACGTTAAAGGATGCATTTGGAAATTCAACTCCAGTGGTAGCTAATGGTATAACTCCAGAATTGGTTCAGCTTAGTCCAGAATCGGCATTGGCAGTTAGAAATTCTGACCAGTGTCCGATTTATAAAAAAGTGTCTGGTTCTATTGCCACCAATCGCGCAGTTTGCGGTTCGTTGTATTATTCTTGGCAAATTGCAGAGACATTGCCTAATCCAGGTATTCCTGCAATAGTGAATGGACCACAGAATGCAAGTCGAATACTTGCTCTGGCTTCTTTTCCTGGCATGGGATCCGGAAAAACTTTTGACGTGGCAATAGGAAATGTACACTTTGACGGATACTCTGCCAGTAATTATGGCCCTGTTGGTTGCGTCCGCACCATCGGCGCTGCAGGTATGCAGCCAACCAATAATGAGACAAGTTTGACAATGGCATCCAATTCAGATTTCATGATTTACCCCAATCCAAGTGCTGGAGAGAATATCTATATTTCAATTACCAACCCATCAAGTTGGGTGAATTTGAAAGTGGCCGATGCCAGTGGTCGAGTGGTATCTACCATGAGTTGGAACGCAGAGGATATGCCAGTACGCAATCTAAATGTGCCATCAGATTTAGCCAACGGAATGTATATGGTGACGTTTAGCCAATTTGGGAAATCATCTACCGTAAGAATGATGATAGCCAACTAAGTTCTACCAATTATTGTTAGGTCAATAATGAAAAAGATCCCGAGGAAACTCGGGATTTTTTTTTATTTCATTGCCTACATTTGCTGTGGATGAAAAAGTTTTCAATTAATGATTTTGTGTCACGTCAACAACGTTTGTTGATTGCGGGACCATGTGGTGTGGAGAATGAAACGCAGGTGATGAATACCATTGAACCATTGGCATTGAGTGGAAGGGTTCATCTTATTCGAGCAGGCTTATGGAAACCACGCACGCGACCTAATTCTTTTGAAGGGATGGGGGAACAGGGTATTCCTTGGTTGGTACAAGCCAGAGAGAAATTCCAAGTTCCAATCATGACGGAAGTGGCCAAAGCGCAACATGTAGAGGTTTGTTTAAAGAACAATTTTGACGCTTTATGGATTGGAGCGAGAACTGTTGCCAATCCATTTTCAGTGCAAGAAATTGCGGACGCTTTAAAAGGTGTGAATATTCCTGTCTTCATTAAAAATCCAATTCACCCAGACCTCGCCTTGTGGATGGGTGCAATTGAACGAATTCAAAATGCCGGACTACAAGATATAGCCGCAATCCATCGGGGATTTTCTACGGGTGCACCTACCTTGTATAGAAATCAACCGCTTTGGGAAATGCCTATCGCACTTAAAACGGAAATGCCAGATCTTCCAATCATATGCGATCCAAGTCATATCGCGGGTAAACGTGATTTGATTTTACAAGTAGCTCAGAAGGCAGCAGACTTGAATATGAATGGCTGGATGATAGAGTCGCACTGCTCTCCAGAAACTGCATTAAGTGATGCAGCCCAACAATTGACTCCTGAGGCATTGTTTCAACTGATGGATCAAATTACCATTAGAGATACCACAGACGCGCATATTGAGGATTGTCCTGAAATTAAAAATTGGCGTGAGGAGATGGATATGCTGGACAAAGAGATTATCCACCTTTTGGGAAATAGAATGAGATTGGCCGATACCATAGGTCTTTACAAGAAGGAAAAGAATCTAACCATTTTTTCATTGAATCGTTGGAAAGAAATTCTAGAAAGTAGACAATCTCATGGCGAGGAAGAAGGATTATCTCTTCGATTTCTAAAGACTTATTTAGAGGCTTTGCATGCCGAGAGTATCAGACATCAGGTAGATGCGATGAAATAAAAAAAGGCTGAATATTCAGCCTTTTTTTGTGCCCAGGACAGGACTCGAACCTGCACAGATTGCTCCATACGCACCTCAAGCGTACGTGTATACCAATTTCACCACCTGGGCGAGCGCAGCAAAGGT
>JACCDX010547560.1_pt1 | contig 17008 bp, 19 predicted proteins | sample 7449681 | NCBI WGS metagenome assembly JACCDX01 (sample SAMN15323450, study PRJNA562643) | freshwater metagenome | isolation source: river surface water | place: USA:Blue River Watershed | collected 2017-08-18 | reverse complement strand
TGGGCGATTTCGGCGGGCGTGGCCATGGCGTTTCCTTCGCTGACGTTCACGAGCGCACCGTCCGGTCTCGAACGGTTGCGCCAAATTTCACGGGGTTGGAGAGCATAGTGCAGTGCAGCAGGCTTGCACAGCAAAATAAAAGGGGTCAGACACCATTAATATTCTCCTACTGGCCCGGTAGGGGAATAAATGGGGACAGATCAATCCGCGAGAGGAGTACGCGGCCGTCCCGGGCGGCCCCTGCGCACGCGGCGGGGGGTCTGCTTCTGAAGCCCGGCCAGGAAGGCCTCGTCACCGAGCGCCCAGCCATGCAGCCCCGAATCGGTGAACCGGCGAACCCCTTCGGGGGCCAGGCCGCGGGCCACCTGATCGGCATAGGCCTGTTCCCGGGCGAAAGGCGTGTTGCCCAGCGCCCAATACAGCGGATGGGGGCTGATGCCTTTTTCCACCGCCTGACCGATGCAATGGCGGTGGCTGGACCAGGGGTAGTCGGCCGGGGCCTGCACCAATCCGGCGCGTACCGGGTTGAGGTCCAGGTAGGCCATGCCCGCCAGGAGAAAGGCCTCGGGCTGTAGCAAGGCGCAGCGGTAGCGGCCCTCCCAGAGGGTGCCGCTGCGCTGGTAGCGATTGTTGAAATGGCGCACATAACGACGCCCAACGCCTTGCATCATGCGTGCCAGCGCACCCTCCTGCGATGGCGTGACCAGCAGGTGAAAGTGACTCGGCATCAGCACATAGGCATGCAGGGCCACCCCCGAGGCGCGGGCCTGCTCGGCAAGGAAACCCCGCATCGCCTCGTAATCAGCCGCATCACGAAAGATGGGCTGACGGTCGATGCCGCGCTGGATCACATGGTGGGGGTAGCCAGGAACGGCGAGGCGTGGAAGGCGGGCCATGGCCGTGGATCATAGGGTGTCTGACCCTGTTTTCTGGCGAGTGAAACCGGCCGAGGAGGTACGCCCAACGTCGAACAAGCCTGCGGCTGACAAGGTGCCGCAGCAGCCCCGTCCACAATGCCCCGGCGCCCGATGCCACACACCGCGACTGCCGCATGTTCTCCGCCTGGATGCTCGGCTTCCTGCTGGTCATGGCGGTCCTGGTCTGGATCGCCGTGGTCGTGGGCCTGCCTCAGCCCTTGCTGGGCCTGGCAGTGCTGGTCATGCTCGCGCTCGCAGCCGTGATCGCGTGGGTGGCCACGCGTCGCAGGGGGCCGCCGCGTTCAGGACCGTGAGGCCTCAGGCCGCAACGGCTGCGATCTCCGGCGTGAGCTCCGTCACTGCCTGGAAGTGGCTGAGAAACACCCTTCCGCTCAGGTGCTGCAGGAAGCCGGTGGCCTGCAGGCGGTCCATCACCGGTCCCTTGACCTCGCTCAGGTGCAGGCAGAGCCCGGCCTCACGCAGCCGGTGGTCGATGGCCTCCAGGCTTTCGAGGGCGCTGGCGTCGATGTCGTTGATCGCAGAACACTGCAGCACGACATGGCGCAGCTGGGGACGCGTGGCCACCAGGTCATTGACCCGATCCTCCAGCACGCGCGCGTTGGCGAAATACAGGCTCTCGTCCACCCGCAGGCTGGCCAGCTGAGGGCTGACCCGGACCTGGTGACGCAGGACGTTGCGGAAATGCTCGGTGCCCGGCACCAGGCCCACCTCGGCGATGTGCGGCCGGCTGGTCTTGTACAGGTACAGGACCAGCGACAGGACCACGCCTGCCACCAGCCCCGCCTCCACGCCCACCGCCAGCGTGACCCCCAGGGTGGCGACCACGGCGGTGAAGTCGGCACGCGAGTAGTCCCAGGTGCTGCGCAGGATGCGCAGGTCCACCAGCGACAGCACGGCCACCACGATGGTGGCCGACAGCGTGGCCTGCGGCACGTAGTACAGGGCTGGCGTGAGCAGCAGCGCCGCCAGCATGATGCCCCCCGCGGTGAAGACACCGGCTGCCGGCGTCTGCGCGCCTGCATCGAAGTTCACCACCGAGCGCGCGAAACCACCCGTCACCGGGAAGCCGCCCGTGAGGGCCGCGCCCAGGTTGCCCGCGCCGAGCGCGACCAGTTCCCGGTCCGGCACGATGCGCTGGCGGCGCTTGGCCGCCAGGGTCTGCCCGACGGACACCGACTCCACGAACCCCACCACGCTGATCAGCAATGCGGGCACCGCCAGCTGCTGCCACAAGGCCAGGTCCCACGCAGGCAGCGTGAAGGGCGGCAAGCCCTGGGGCACGGTGCCGACGATCCGCACCCCCTGCGCCTGCCACTGCCCTGCCCAGGTCAGTGCCGCCGTCACGGCGATGCCCGCCACCGGTGCCGCGCGGGACAGTCCGTCGGCCAGGCGGGGGCCGAGGCCCGCGCGCAGCAGCAAGGGCTTGACGCCGCGACGGGCCCAGAACAGGAAGGCCACGGTGCCCAGCCCGAGGACGGCAGTCAGCACATGCGTATCCGCAGCGTGGCGCAGCAGGCCCAGGACCAGTGCAAAGAAGTTGTGCCCCTCGACACGCAGGCCGAGGATCACTTTCAACTGCCCGGCAGCGATGAGCAGGGCTGATGCGGTGATGAAGCCCGAGATGACTGGATGGCTCAGGAAGTTGGCCAGGAAGCCCAGGCGGAGCACGCCCATGAGCAGGAGCATCCCCCCGGAAAGGAAGGCGAGCGTGATGGCCAGGGCGCCGTAGGCGGGCGAACCGGCCTGCGCCAGGTCACCGATGGCGGTCGCCGTCATCAGCGACACCACCGCCACCGGCCCCACGGCCAGCACACGGCTGCTGCCGAAGACGGCGTACAGCAGCAGCGGCGCGATGCTGGCGTACAGGCCCACCTGCGGCGGCAGACCCGCCAGCGCTGCATAGGCCAGGCTCTGCGGGATCAGCATGACCGTGACAATGAGCGCGGCCACCAGATCGCTGGACAGGGTGGCCCGGTCATAGCCCCGCACCCATTCCTGCATGGGAAGCGCCAGCCACGGCAGGACGCGTTTCGGAGTGGGCGTCATCGGCATTGCGGGCAGGTTCAGTCGCCCTCGAGCTGGCGGGCCAGCTGGTACATCGAACCCGAGCGGGTTCCGCTGCGGCAGTAGGCCAGCACCGGAGCCGGTAATTCGCGCAGGAGCGCCGACAGTTCACGCGCATCCGCTTCGGTGATGTACCCGGAATCGACGGGCTGGTAGCGCGCCTGCAGGCCTGCCTTCTGCGCGGCCTCCTGGATCACGGCGTAATCGGGCTGGCCCGGGCTTTCATGGTCCGGGCGGTTGCAGATCACGGACTTGAAGCCGGCGGCCGCGATGGACGGCAGGTCCTGCGGGCCGATCTGGCCGGCCACGGCGAACTCAGGGGTGAGTGGGTAGAACATGAGGACTCGCTCCCGGCATCAGGCGCCTGCGTGCCCGGGCGGCGTGGCCTTGGCCCCGCGCTCCAGCACTTCGAACAGCAGCATGCCGCCCACCATCGCGGCCACGAAGAGTGCGGCCTTGCCGTTGCCCGCACCCAGCGTCACGATGCCGGGCCCGGGACAGAAGCCGGCCAGTCCCCAGCCGGCGCCAAAAATCAGGGACCCCAGCACGAGGCGACGGTCGATGTCGTTCGAGGTGGGCAGGCGCATGGCCGTGCCCAGGAAGCTGGTGGTGCGCTTCTTGGCCAGGGCGAAGCCGAACAGCCCGACCAGGATGCCGCCGCCCATCACGAAGGCCAGGGACGGATCCCAGTTCCCGGCGATGTCCAGGAAACCGATCACCTTGCCCGGGTCGGTCATGCCCGAGATCAGCAGGCCCCAACCGAACAGGAGGCCGACGACGAATTCAGAAAAGCGATGCATGGTGGACTCCTTGGGTCTCAGAACAGGTGGCGCACGACATAGACCACGGCGAAGCCCGAAGCCATGAAGGCCAGGGTCGCCACCAGCGAACGCGGCGACAGGCGCGACAGCCCGCACACGCCATGGCCGCTCGTGCAGCCCGAGCCGTAACGGGTGCCCAGGCCGACCAGCAGGCCGGCCGCCACGATGGCGCCGGTGCCCGCCTCGATGCGCGGCACCGGCACCAGGCCAGGCGCCACCAGCGACAGGGTGACCGGCGCCAGCACCAGGCCCAGCAGGAAGAACACGCGCCAGCTGGTGTCACTGCGCTGGGGAACGAGCAGGCCGCCGAGGATGCCGCTGATGCCCAGGATCCGGCCATTGACCAGGATGAACATGACCGAGGCCAGGCCCAGGAGGATGCCTCCGGCCAACGCGCTCCAGGGCGTGAAATGGGTCCAATCAATCGTCATCGTTTGCTCCTTGTGGGTCGGGTATTGCAGAACTGTTCGTACAGGCTCTTCATCACCGCCAGGGCTTCCTGGCTGGTGAGCTGGTAATAGATGTTCTTGCCCTCGCGCCGCGTGGCGACCAGGTCCATGTTGCGCAGCACCGTGAGCTGCTGGGACAGCGTGGGCTGCACGATGCCCAGGCGCTCCTCGATCTCGCTCACGCACATCTCCTGCTGCGAGAGCTGGCACAGGATCAGGAGCCTGTCCGGGTTGGACAGCACTTTCATCAATTCACAGGCGCGGCTGGCAGCAGCCTGCATTTCATCGAGATCGAGCGTGGCGGTGTCCATGCGCATCACTATATTGACAAACAATCTATTTGTCAATATATTATTTGAAAACCAAGTGAAAGGACCCCCGATGACCACGCCCACGACGTCCGCCCGCCCCCAGGTGCACGGCATCTTCGACCCCGCCACCTGGACGGTCACCTACATCGTCCACAACGGCCCCGGGACGGCCTGCGCCCTCATCGACTCCGTGCTGGACTACGACCCCAAGTCGGGCCGCACCCGCACCACCTCGGCGGACAAGGCCATCGCCTATGTGCAGGAACACCAGCTGCGCGTGGCGTGGATCCTCGAGACCCATGCCCACGCCGATCACCTGACCGCAGCGCCCTATCTCAAGAGCAAGCTCGGCGGCAAGACCGCGATCGGCCACCAGATCACCACGGTGCAGAAGGTCTTCAAGGGCATCTTCAACCTCGAGGAAGGCTTCCGCCAGGACGGCTCGCAGTTCGACCAGCTGCTCCAGGACGAAGAGACCTTCCGCATCGGCGACCTCACCGGCCAGGTCATGGCCGTGCCGGGCCACACACCGGCCTGCGTGGCCTACCAGATCGGCGACGCGGTCTTCGTGGGTGACACGCTGTTCATGCCCGACGTGGGCACCGCACGCTGCGACTTCCCTGGCGGGGATGCCAGGACGCTCTACGCCTCGGTGCGCAAGCTGCTGAGCCTGCCGCCGCAGACGCGCCTGTTCATGTGCCACGACTACCCGCCCAATGACCGGCCGGTGGCCTTCGAGACGACCGTCGCCGAGCAGCGCGCGAAGAACATCCATGTCCACGACGGCATCAGCGAAGCGCAGTTCGTGCAGATGCGCACGCAGCGCGACGCCACACTGGAGATGCCGGTGCTGATCCTGCCGGCCGTGCAGATCAACATCCGCGCAGGCGAGCTGCCGCCCAAGGAATCGAACGGCACCGCTTACGTGAAGATCCCGCTCAACGCGCTATGAGCTGCGGCAGGCGGGCGTAGCGCAACGCTTCCATCGACTCCAGCCCGAATTGACCGAGCAAGGCCCGCAAGCGCTCCGCTGCGCTGCGCTTGCGCTGACCGGTCCAGCGGGCCAGGATCAGTTCGTTCTTCAGGCTGTGTTCCCAGCCCACGAGTTCGGTCACCGTCACCTGGTAGCCGCAGGCCTCCAGGTACAGGCAACGCAAGACGTTCGTGAGCTGGCTGCCCATCTCACGCGTGTGCAGCGGGTGCCGCCACAACTCCGCCAGCGGCGTGCGTGACAAGGACAGGGCCTTGCTCTGACGCAGCTGCCCGGCGACCTCGGCCTGGCAGCAGGGCACCAGCACCATGAAGCGGGCCTGCCGCGCGAGGCCGAAATCGATCGCGTCGTCGGTGGCCGTGTCGCAGGCATGCAAGGCGGTGACCATGTCCACCGAGGCGGGCAGCTCGGTCGAATCCACCGCCTGCGCCGCGCTCAGGTGCAGGAAGTGCATGCGCCCGAAGCCCAGGTGCTGCGCCAGGGCCTGCGAGCGCTCGACCAGCTCCGCGCGCGTTTCCACGCCGTACACGTGACCGGTGCCACGCGCCTTGAGGTACAGGTCGTAGAGGATGAAGCCCAGGTAGGACTTGCCCGCGCCGTGGTCGACGATGTGCGGGCCCTCGCCGCCCGCGGGGAGTTCATCGAGCAAACCCTCGATGAACTGGTACAGGTGATGCACCTGCTTGAGCTTGCGGCGTGAATCCTGATTGAGCTTGCCGTCCCGCGTGAGGATATGCAGCGCCTGCAGCAGTTCGACGGACTGGCCAGGGCGCAGTTCCGGCAAGTCGGTTGGCTGGACGCGGGGCGCGGGCTTCATCGCTCGCCTTTCATGAGGGCGGCCCACCCCTGCGGGCCGAGGCGGCGCAGCGTGGCCATGTTGGTCTCGTAGATGTCGGCCGCATCGGGAAAGGCCTGCACCGCGCGGGCGATGCTGTCCTCGCGCAGCAGGTGCAGCGTGGGGTAAGGCGCGCGGTTGGTGCAGTTGGTGATGTCGTCGGCCTCAGTGCCTGCAAATTGGAAGCGGGGGTGAAAGCTTGCCATCTGGATCGTGCCCTCGAGCCCCTGGCGATCCAGCAGTCGTTGGGCCTCGTCGAGGAAGCCCGTGAACTCGATGAAGTCCTGCAAGGCGCGTGGCGCCATCAGCAGGGTGGTCTCCCGATCCTGCGCGTCGTGCGCCAGCAGGTCGTCCAGTTCCCGCGCCAGGTCCGCGAGTAGGTCGTTCCAGCCGGTGGCGGTGGAGACCGCGTAATGCACCTGCGCCTTCACATGCACCGACTTCGCGAAGGGGCACAGGTTCAGGCCGATGACGGCGCGCTCGAGCCAGCGCCGGGTGTCGTCCACGACCTGGGCGTCGGTAATGTCCATGCGGAAAATTCTAAGTGCCCGCCGCCAGCCGGCGCGCGTGCAGGCGGCCCAGGGTGCGCGCGAGCAGCAGACCGATCCCGCCGCAGGCCACCATCACCCCCCAGCTGAAGGACCAGTCACCCACGCGCGTGGCCACCCAGGCGACCAGAGGGGGACCGGCGAACTGGCCGAAGGCGGACCACTGCTGCATCCAGCCGACAGTGGTCGACACCGTGGCGGGGCCCGGCGCCACGCGCACGGCCTGCGAGAACAGGGTGCCGGGAATCAGTCCGCCGCAGGAGGAGAACACGAGCACCGCGAGGAAAGGCCCTGCCGCCGACCCCACGCCCGCGGGCCACAGCGGCAGGTACATCAGGACACTGGCACTCGCCATCGCGAGATAACCGGCCTGCAGCAGCCGCTGTGGCGCGACACCCCGCTGCAGCAGGCGGCCGGCGCTGACATTGCCCACCATGTTCACGCCCGCGGCAATCGCCGTGGCCAGGCCGGCCCACGCTGGGGTCAGGCCGGCCTGCGCGTAGATCGAGGGCAGGAAGCCCACCACCGACAGCCACTGCGCCGAGTACACCGCGAAGGCCACCGCCACGAGCCAGGGGCCGGGCGCGCGCAGGGTGTCGGCCAGGCGCTCGCGCCAGGCACTGGGTGCACGGGACGCCGCCGCCGGATCGGGCGGCAGGCCCACCCAGACCGCCAGGGCCAGGACGGCGGAAAGGATCCCGCCCAGCCACCACCAGGACGGCCAACCCAGCGCAGCGATCCAGGGCGGCCCCACCAGGAGCGCCAGCGCGGTGCCCACCGGCATGTAGGCCCCCCAGGCCCCCATGCGGGCATCGAGCTGCGCGGGCGTCACGAGGCGGCGGATCAGGCTGGGCGCGGGCGTCACCGTCATCAGGAAGCCCAGGCCCTCGACGGCGCGCAGGACCAGGAGGGTGGCCACATCGGTCGTGAAGCCTCCGGCCAGGCTGGCGGCCGACACCAGGGCCAGCCCCGACACCATGACGCGGCGCAGGCCCAGGCTGTCCGCCGCCAGTCCCACGGCCAGGCCCAGGCTCATGCCCGCCAGTTGCACCATGGAAATCAGGAAGCCCGCCTGCACCAGGCTGATGCCCAGGGCCTCGCGCAAGGCCGGCAGCGCCGGCGGCAGCTTGCCCACATGGATGGCGCCGCAGACCCCCGCGACGATCACCAGCAGCGAACGGTCGATGCGCACGGTCATGCGTCGATCAATTTCACGCCGGTCAGGCGCGCATGCTCGCGGCCTGCGTAGCGGTCGGTCATCCCAGCGATGTAGTCGGCGATGGCACGGGGCCGGTCAGTCTGCTGCGCGTAGGCGGCCGGCATTTCACCAGGCTGCGCCTGGTAGGCGTTGAACAACTCGCGCACCACCTGCCGCGCCTGGCTGGTGGTGTGCATCACCTGCGGATGGCGGTACAGGTTGCGAAGCAGGAACTGCTTGAGCGCGTCGGAGCGTTCGCGCATCCCGGGGCTGAATGTCACCAGCGGCGGCGCGCGGCGCACGGCGTCGGCATCGGCGGGTGCGACCTCGCGCAGGGCCGCGGCGGTGGCGTCGATGACGTCATGCACCTGCGCGCTGAGCATCAGGCGGATCGCCTCGTACAAGAGGCGCCGTCCAGTCAGACGGGGGTGGGCGGCCAGCGCGGCGCGGCGGTAGCCGTCGAACAAGGGCACCTGCTCCAGTTGCTCCAGCGTGATCAGGCCCGAGCGCACGCCGTCGTCGATGTCGTGCGCGTTGTAGGCGATCTCGTCGGCCAGGTTGCATAGCTGCGCCTCCAGGCCTGGCTGCGTGCGCTCCAGGAAACGGCGCCCCACGCCGCCAGGTTCACGCGCCTCCAGCGCCTGCGCGTTCGCGCGCGAACAATGTTTGAGGATGCCCTCGCGCGTCTCGAACGCGAGGTTCAGGCCGTCGTACTGGGGGTAGCGCTCCTCGAGCTGATCGACCACGCGCAGGCTTTGCAGGTTGTGCTCGAAACCGCCGTGGTCCGCCATGCACTCATTGAGCGCGTCCTGGCCGGCGTGACCGAAAGGCGTGTGGCCGAGGTCGTGGGCCAGGGCGATCGCCTCCACCAGGTCCTCGCACAGCCCCAGCGGGCGGGCGATGGAGCGACCCAGCTGCGCCACTTCGATCGAATGCGTCAGGCGCGTGCGGAACAGGTCCCCTTCATGGTTCAGGAATACCTGCGTCTTGTAGACGAGGCGCCGGAACGCGGTGGAGTGCACGATGCGGTCCCGGTCACGCTGGAACTCGGTGCGATGCGGCGTGGGCGGTTCGGGATGGCGGCGCCCGCGGCTACGCTGCGGGTCGCTGGCGTAGGGCGCCAGGACGGCGGGCGGGGCGCCCAGGCCAGCCCCGGCAACGCTGCGGGCTTCAGGCACAACAGCGCTCGATGACCTGGGTCACGAGGGCGTCCGGGGCCGCGCGCACCGCGGCACGCCCCGGCCCGTCGATCACGACGAAGCGGATCTCACCGGCCTCGGCCTTCTTGTCCAGGCGCATCAATTCCAGGTAGCGGGCGGCGCCCAGACGCGGCCCCTGCGTGGGCAGGCCGGCCTGCGCGATCAGGCGCGTGCAGCGCTCCACAAAGGCACTTTCGACGAGACCCAGCTCGCGTGACAGATGCAGCGCCATCACCATGCCACAACCCACCGCTTCGCCGTGCAGCCACTGCCCATAGCCCAGGCCCGCCTCGATGGCGTGGCCGAAGGTGTGCCCGAAATTGAGAATGGCCCGCAGGCCCGACTCGCGTTCGTCCTGGCCGACGACCTCGGCCTTGATCTCGCAGCTGCGGCGCACCGCATGGGCCAGCGCCTTCGCGTCACGCGCCATCAGCGCGGGCAGGTTCGACTCGATCCAGTCCAGGAAGGCAACGTCGGCGATGGGGCCGTACTTGATCACCTCCGCCAGCCCCGCGCTCAACTCGCGCGCCGGCAGGGTGCGCAACGTGGCCAGGTCGCACACCACCAGCTGCGGCTGGTAGAAGGCGCCGATCATGTTCTTGCCCAGGGGATGGTTGATCGCGGTCTTGCCGCCCACCGAGGAATCCACCTGCGCCAGCAGCGTCGTAGGCACCTGCACGAAAGGCACACCGCGCATGTAGCAGGCGGCGGCGAAGCCGGTCACATCACCCACCACCCCGCCGCCCAGGGCGTACAGCACCGTCTTGCGGTCGCTCCCGCGTTCGAGCAGGGCGTCGAAGATCTGGTTCAGGGTCGCCCAGGTCTTGTGCTCCTCGCCATCGGGCAAGGCCACCACCCCTACCTGCGCGTAGTGAGGCTGCAGGGCCGCCTGCAGGGAGGACGCATAAAGGGGCGCGACCGTGGTGTTGGTCACGACCAGCGCCGCGTGCGCCCTGGGCAGGCCCAGCGCACCGATGCGACCGATCAGGCCTTCTGCAATGTGGATGGGATAGCTGCGATCCCCCAGCTCGATGCGGACCTGCTCCGCGGGCGCGTTCACCGTCATCACGCAAGTGTAAGTCGGGCGCCTGCGCCCCTTCCGGGGCCGGGTCTGCGGGGCTCAGGCAGGCGGCAGGACGCCCGCCAGCTCCAGTTGCAGCACGATCACATTGACCAGGGTCTGCAGGCTCGGACGCTCGCAATCCACCGTCAGGTGGGCGGTCTCGCGGTACAGGGGATCACGCTGGGCGTGCAGCGTGCGCAGGCGCTCGAGCGGATCATCCACCTGCAGCAGCGGGCGGTTGCGGTTGTGGCGCACGCGCTGCAGCACCTGCTCGGGCGAGCTTCGCAGGTACACCACGCGGGTGCTGGCGCGCAGGCACTCCCGGTTGGCAGCGCGCAGCACCGACCCGCCGCCCGTGGCCAGCACCGTCCCGTCCTGGGTGGCGAGCTCGCGCAGGGTGGCTTCCTCGATGTCGCGGAAGGCCGCCTCGCCCTGCTGCTCCCAGAAGGCGCGGATCGGGCAGCCCAGTCGCTCCTCGATCACCTGGTCGGAATCGACAAAGGCAAGCCCCAGGCGGCGCGCAAGCAGCTTGCCGACCGTGGTCTTGCCGGCGCCGGGAAGGCCGACCAATGCGATGGTAGTCAAGGGAAAAACGCCTGGGACACGGGAAACCGCCGCAGGCTGCGGCGGGCGTCGATGATACCCGTGCCTCAGCGCAGGCCTGCCCGCTCGGTGATCACCTTGGGCGTGATGAACACCAGCATCTCCTGCTTGTTGCTCGAACGCTGGCGGTTCTTGAACAGGTTGCCCACGCCCGGCAGGTCGCCCAGGAGCGGCACGCGGGCCTCGTTCTCGGTCTCGGTCAGCTCGAAGATGCCACCGATCACCACCGTGCCGCCGTTCTCCACGAGGACCTGGGTCTTGATGTGTTTGGTGTTGATCGCGATCCCGGCGGTCGTGGTCTCGCCGCGGCTGTCCTTGCTGATGTCGAGGTCCAGGATGATGTTGCCCTCGGGCGTGATCTGGGGCGTGACTTCCAGCTTGAGCGTGGCACGGCGGAAGGCCACGGCGGTGGCCCCGCTGGACGTGGCCTGCTGATAGGGGAATTCGGTGCCCTGCTCGATCAGGGCCTTGGTCTGGTCGGCGGTGACGATGCGCGGGCTCGACACGAGCTTGCCCTTGCCCTCGGCCTCCAGCGCCGACAGCTCGAGGTTCAGGAAGCGGTTGGCCGCGGAACTGAAAAGCGAGAGGGCGAACGTCGCCGGCACGAAGCCGGCCAAGCCCACCGCCGGCAGGTTGACGAAGCGGGTGTCCACGCCGCTGCCCACGGGCGGCGTCTCGCCGGTGGTGCCGGTCACGGCGTTGTAGGAGGCCCCTATCGCGATGCGGTTGCCCGAGCCCAGGGGCGCACCCGGCTCGCCACCCCGCACGCCACGCAGGTCCTGTCCCCCCAGACGCACCCCCAGCGACTTGCCGAAGGTGTCCGAGGCCTCGACGATGCGCGCCTCGATCAGCACCTGCCGTACCGCCACATCCAGCTTGGCCAGCAGGGCCTGCACGCCTTCCAGGCGCGCGCCGATGTCGGTGACGAACAGCTGGTTGGTTCGCGGCTCGGCGATCACGCTGCCCCGGGGACTCAGGATGCGATTGGCCAGCGGACCCGCCATCAACTGGGCCGCGACGTCGGCCGCCTTGGCGTAATTGAGCTGGAAGGCCTGCGTCCGCAGCGGCTCCAGGCCCTGGAGCGCGGCCCGCGCCTCGAGCTCCAGTTTTTCCTTGCTGGCGATTTCATCCTTCGGGGCGATCCACAGCACGTTGCCGGTCTTGCGCATGCCCAGGCCCTTGGCCTGCAGGATGATGTCCAGCGCCTGGTCCCAGGGCACGTCACGCAGCCGCAGGGTCAGCGAGCCGCCCACCGAATCGGAGGTGACGACGTTGAAATTGGTGAAATCGGCGATCACCTGCAGCAGCGCGCGCACTTCGATGTTCTGGAAGTTCAGGGACAGTTTCTCCCCCGTGTAGACCGGCCCGCGGGCCGGCTGGCCGCTGTCGGCACGCTGCGGCCGCACCTCGACGACGAAGCGGGAGTCGCTCTGGTAGGCGCTGTGCTCCCAGGCGCCGCGCGGCTCGATGACCAGCCGCACGCGATCGCCCGCCTGCTCGGCGGTGACCGACTGCACCGGCGTGGCGAAGTCGGCGACGTCCAGCCGGCGGCGCAGGCCTTCGGGCAGGCTGGACCGGAGGAAATCCACCACCAGGTTCTGCCCCTGCTGGCGGATGTCCACGCCGACCTGGCTGCTGGCGAGGTCGACGATGACCCGTGCTGCGCCATCGGTACCGCGCCGGAAGTCGAGGTCACGGATCGGGAGTGTCTCGGGGTTGCGGCTCTCCGAAAAGACAGGCGCAGGGGTGGTCATGGCCCAAGGGGCCGGTGACGGCTTCAGGGTCACCCGCAGCGAACGCCCCTGCAGCTGCAAGACGTAGGGCGCCGCCACCTGGAGGTTGATGACGAAGCGGGTGCGCTCGCCGGCTTGCACCACCTGCACCGAACGCACATTGCCTTGCTGGATGTCCACGGTCTGCCGGCCCAGGGCGTTGACCGCGCCGGGAACGTCCAGGGCGATGCGGGCCGGCGACTGCACGGCGAACGAGGTGGGCAAGGCGGCCAGGGGGCGGGAAAAATCGATGCGGACCACCTCGGAGCCGTTCTGGATGGAACCGCTCACGGACTCGACGGCCAACGGCGCCGGATCCTGGGCCCAGGCCTGCGCACCAGCCAGGAGCAGGGCCGCGGCCGCCAGCCCCAGGCAGCGTGTCATGCGCCGCATGGCACGAAGCATGAAACCGGGTGTGTGCGTCATTTCCTGTCCTCCTGGAGCTGCAGCGAAACCGTGCGCTCCGTCCATTCCCCCAGGGCGTCCTGCACGATCTCGCGCAGCACCACCTGTGTCTCGGTAATCCGGATCACTTTCCCGTAGTTCTGCCCCAGGTAGCTGCCAGGCTGCACCTGGTGGATCTGGCGGTCCACGCGCACCAGGGCAACGGGCCGCCCCTGGCGCATGAGGCTGCCCACGAAGGCCATCGCGTCGAGGGGATACGCCTCGAGGGCTTGCCTTACGCGGGTCCGCTCGGGCATCAACAGCGCGGTCGTGGCCACGTCCATCGAATCGCGTCGCAGCACCTGGGTCAGCTTCAGGGGGTTGAACGGATCCAGGGCCGAACCTGCGGTGTAGCCCTGGGGCGCAAAGGCCTTCGGTTCGGCCATGGGCTTCACGCCGGGCCGCGTCCGCGCCCGCTGCTGGGTGACCCAGTCCTGGACGCCCTCCTGGCTGGCGGTGTCACACCCCGACAGGGCAGGCAGCAACAGGAGCAGGGCCGCGAGAGGCCAGGCCGGTTGGCTCATCGTGCAGGCGCTCCGGGAGCAGACGCGGCCGCAGCCGCCTTGCGCTGGGCCTCGACCTCGGCAGGATCGAGGTAGCGAAAGGTCTTGGCCGTGGCCTCCATGACCAGCAAGCCATCCCGCGCCGGGGTGATCGTGAGGTGGTTGAGGGTCACGATGCGGGACAGCTGCGCGATGTCGGCCGCGAAGGCCCCGATGTCGTGGTACCGCCCGGTGATCTTCAGGGCAATGGGCAACTCGGCGTAATGGGCCCTGACCACCACCTGTCCCGGCCGGAAGAGGTCGAAATGCAGGTTGCGGCCCAGGCCCGCCTGGTTGATGTCGGACAGCAGGGCGTCCAGTTCGGAGCGGCCGGGCAATTGCTTTTCCAGGCGGGTGACCTGCAGCTGCACCTGTTCCTTCTGGCGTTTCAGGGCGTCGAGGTTGACCGCTTGCGGAAGCTTGCGGATGAAGTCGGCTTTCAGGCGCGCCTCCGTCGCCTGCTCCTCCTGCAACTCGTCCACCCGGTCACTGAGGACGGCCATCCACAGCCCTGCGACGATGGAGACCGCGAGCCCCGCCAGCAAGGCCAGCCGGGGCAGCAGCGGCCAGGCGGCCGGATCGCGCGGATCCAGGCGCTGGAACTGGCCGGCGATTCGCGACCAGGGGCCGGCAGAAGCCCGCACGCTGGCGGAGGTGGTGTCCATGGCCATGCGTCACGTCCCGGCGGGCGCCACGGCCTCGCTCGCGCGCAGCAGGCGGGCGCGTACCTGGAAGTTGGCGACCCGGCGCTGCTCGCGCGGGCCCAGGTTCAGGGTGCCGCCCACGATCTCGACCAGCTCCGGCTGCGTGAGCCAGGCGCTGCGGTGACCGAGGTTGCGCAGCAACTCGGACACCCTGTCGTTGGACTGCGCCACGCCCTGCAGCACGACACCTTGGCTGTCCTGCTTCAAGCCGGTGAGGTAGATACCCTCGGGGAGCTGCTGCGCCAGCTCACGCAGCAGATGCACGGGCAGGTTGCGGTCGGCCTGAAGGTCCTCGACCGCTAGCTGCCGCGCGCGCAAGGCCGCAATCTGCTGCTGGAGGCTGGCGATGTCCTTGATCTGGCGGTCGAGGCGTTGGATTTCCTCGCGCAGCACCTCGTTGCGCGCGCGCTGGGCGGTGATGGCCGACACCTGCCCCAGGTAGACGCCCCCCGCCAGCAGCCCCCCCAGGGCCGCGGAGAGTCCCAGCGAGAGGAGGAAGCGTTCCCGCCTGCGCTTGCGCGCCGCTTCGCGGTGAGGCAGCAGGTTGATGAGGATCATGGCTGGAACCTGCGCAAGGCCAGGCCGCAGGCGGTCAGGTAGGCCGGCGCCTCGCTGCGCAGCTTTTGCGCATGTACCCCGGCGCCCAGGTCCATGCCCTCGAAGGGATTGGCCAGCTGGCAGGTGAAGGAGGTCTGGCGGGCCACGGCCTCGGCCAGGCCGGGCAGGCTGGCACCACCACCTGCCAGCAGCACGGCATCGACGCGGTGATGCGGGGTGCTGGTGAAGAAGAACTGCAGCGCCCTGGCGATTTCCTGGGCCATGCCCGCGACGAAGGGTTCCAGCAGGGCGGACGGGTAATCGTCGGGCAGGTCCTGCTGACGCTTTCGACGCTCGGCCTCATCGGGCGTGAGCCCGTAGGCGCGTGCGATCTGCTGGGTCAGTTGCGCCCCGCCGAAGGTCTGCTCACGGTCGTACAGCACCTCGCCTGCGCTGATGACCTGCAGCGCCGTGGTGACGGCGCCGAGCTCGAACAGGGCCACCACCGGTTCGGCGTCTTCCCGCGCCAGCGTCTGGATCAGGCGGTCGGCGGCCAGGCGCGAGGCATAGGACTCGATGTCCAGGACGACGGCGCGCAGGCCCGCCGCCTCGGCCAGGCCCTGGCGGTCTTGGACTTTCTCCTTGCGGGAGGCGGCGATCAGGACCTCCACGCTGTCCGCCTGGGCCTGTGCATCGACCACGCAGAAATCCAGGCTGACCTCGTCCAGGGAAAACGGGATGTACTGGCTGGCCTCCGCTTCGACCCGGGCTTCCAGTTCCGGGTCGCTCAGGCCCGCAGGCAGGGAGATACGCTTGGTGATGACGGCCGACGATGGCAGGGCCATCGCCACCTGCCGCGCCCGCGCGCCGCTGTGACGGATCGCACGGCGGATGGCTTCAGCGACCGCCTCGAAATTCTCGACCTGCCCGTCGATGAGGCTGCCGGCAGGCAGGGGCTCGATGGCGCAGCGCTCCAGGGCAAGGCGCCCTGCGCGGTGACGGCCCAGTTCGACCAGCTTCACGCTGGAGGAACTGATATCCAGCCCCAGCAGGGGGGCCGCCAGGCGGTCGAACAAGAGGCCCTTCAACGTCAATCAGCTTCCCGCAGCGTTGCGGCCCGGATTTGAGTACTTTGGAACTATTCATCATAGGGTGACATTCGGCATCAATCCCCACAATTTGCTTTCTTGCCCGACGGACGGGCCCGTAGGGGCGGATCCGGTCAGGGGCAAGGGGCCCGCCCCGGGATAATCCCGGGTCAGCCTCTTTTGCCGCCCCTATGTCCGCCGACCCATCCGACGAAACCGACAAGTCCGCCACCCCGCCCGCGCCCGAGGACAAGGGGAAGGGGAAGAAGAAGGACAAGCGCAAGGACACGGGTCCCGGCATCGGCCGTCCCCTGGCCAAGGCCCTGCTCTGGCTGACTGGCGCGGTGCTCGCCGCCGTGGCCAGCGTGGTGATCATCGTGTCGGTCGCTCTGGCGGTGGCCTACCCCAACCTGCCGGACATCTCGGATCTGTCGGCCTACCGGCCCAAGCTGCCGCTGCGGGTGTTCTCGGCTGAAGGCGTCCTCATCGGCGAGTTCGGGGAAGAGCGCCGCAACCTCACCCCCATCGCCGAGATCCCCCAGGTGATGAAAAACGCCGTCCTGGCCATCGAGGACGCGCGCTTTTACCAGCACAGCGGCGTCGACTACCGCGGCCTGCTGCGCGCGGCGCTGGCCAACCTGGGCCGCGCCAAGAGCCAGGGCGCCTCCACCATCACCATGCAGGTGGCGCGCAACGTCTACCTCACGACCGAGAAGACTTTCACCCGCAAGCTCTACGAGGTGCTGCTGACCTTCAAGCTCGAGCACTTGCTCTCGAAGGACCAGATCCTCGAGATCTACATGAACCAGATCTTCCTGGGCAACCGGGCCTACGGCTTCGCCGCGGCGTCCGAGGCCTACTACGGCAAGCCCATGAAGGATCTGACCGTCGCCGAAGCCGC